>Ga0210383_10000197_pt1 | contig 60035 bp, 51 predicted proteins | sample IncBWC14OmetaG_FD_160072 | JGI IMG/M metagenome (GOLD analysis project Ga0210383, IMG submission 160072) | Forest soil microbial communities from Barre Woods Harvard Forest LTER site, Petersham, Massachusetts, United States - Inc-BW-C-14-O ...
AGGGCGGGACGAGAGAATAAGGCACGTAGAGACTGCCACGAATCCTTTGAGACGGCGTGCGGTCGTCGACGCTTCTGCAAAAACATACGGATCGCGCCGATTGCCGCCTCGCGGTCGGCGGGTTCCATCTGTTGAGTTCGCACTTTCTCCCATGTCTCAATCGCCGATAACGTCCCCGTCCAGTCGCGCTCTCTTCCGATTCTGGCCGTCGTGACAAATCGAAACTTCAGTGTTGCCTCGGGGTTTGCTTTCCGGTGTTCAGAGAAATTAGCAATCGCCTCCAGAGCATCCGCGTTCGTGAGCGTTAATGACCTGCGAAGTTGTCGCTTAAGTTGCTCCAGGAGGCGTTTATCTTCCGAGTCGGAGCGGGCGGCACACTCCTGAATGACATCAATGTCCTCACCCGCCTCAAGTTCAAGGTGCACGCCTGTCTGCAAATTCAGCCAACGCAGGAGCGTTACGTTCACCTGGAAGACGAATCCCGCGATCGTCGCGTGTGCATCACGGCGCGGATTCGACACGACGAAGGTCATCTAAATGAGTCAATCTTACTCTCCGCGTATCGGCAATGTTCCTCGCTGTAATGGTTTCGGTATATGCAGACGCGACGGGAGGCCTCGACTCGTTACTACAACAGTCGAGAGTAGAATTGAACGCAGCAATGGCTCCGCAACTGTGTGCCCGATGCGACATCGAAATCACCCGAAGGAACGACTCTCGGGAGCACATTGTTGCGAACGCAATCGGTGGCAGGCGGAAGGTTAGAGGTTTCTTTTGCAGGAAGTGCAACAGTTCAGCTGGCGGGAAATGGGACGCCGCCGCAGCAAATCAACTTAATTTTCTTGCACTACACCTTACTCGTCGGAGGGACCGTGGCGAAGTACCGCCTGGCCACTACACCACTCTTCCCGGCATGCCAGTTCGGGTCCATCCAGACGGTCACCTCAGCTTCCCGCGTTCGGCCCCTGAGGTCGTGGAACGAGGGTCAGGCGTCGAGATTAGGGCACGTGTGACCACGCGGAAAGAGGCCCGAGAGTTGCTTCAGGGATTCAAACGCAGCTACCCGAAACTGAATGTCGAAGAATCCATGCAGGGCGTCGTCGAAGAGCAGAAGTATCTTTCCGAGAAGGTCGGGGATGTCTGCTATTTTGGAGGACCACAGTCCGGCCGATCAATCGTGAAGTCCGCATTTGCTTTGGCAGTCGCATCTGGTGTTGTGGCACAAACCTGCAACCAAGCTCGGCCTTATTTGAAATGTGAAGACGGAGAGCCCTGTTTTGGCTACTACTACGAACGTGATCTCGTCACCAACCGACCCATCGACCGAGTGTTCCATTGTGTGGCAATCAAGGGTGATCCTGTCACCGGCAAACTCTTTGGCTATGTAGAACTGTTCAGTGTCTACCGGATGATTGTGGGGTTGTCCGATCAATACTGCGGCATCCCTCTCTTCAACTCCTATGCGATCGATCCGACTAGCGGTGAAGAACTGGATTTTGATTTCGATTTGTCCCTCACGGAAGATGAGGTTCGGACCGCCATCTCCAACCAGCAAGACTATACGGCTGAATTAGTCTTAGCATTTGAAAGCGCCGTGGCAATTGCCCAGTCTCGATCCTTCGCCGGTGAGCAAATGCGAGTTGCAAAAGTTGCGTGGACGGGTGCCGTTGCAAAACTCGGTTTGTCGCCCGGCCAAGAAATGACAGCGGAGATTGCAACCGCGTTGAGCCGGGAGATCGTCTCGCGTATGCAGCCGTTTCTCGCACATCTGATCTCTGCGCGCAGACCTCCGACAATAGCGCGGCCGCAAACTCAGGCTTGTCCTGAAAAGTGAAAGCTGTGCTTTGTCGTTTCCGACTGACGCCCTTGTATTAATCGATCGGGCCAACTTCCGAGCGAATCGCCAATGCGGAGGTAATCACCAGATCCAAAGCTGGAGCGCTTAGTCTGGTAATCGCAATAGGAGTGGGATCAAAACACACGGATGGGATATCGAGTCCATTCAATACTAGGCTCTCGAACCCCAAGAGAATATACTCCTGGCCGAATACTACTAAGGTCAACATCGACCCGCAGACGAGTAATGTGATCATCCAACTCCGCCATCCCCGTCGCGCGCAAAAGTTGGTCGCCCGTGTCAGTGAGCAACCCGACATCGTAGGGTCCTTCTTTACTCCCAATCGGAAGATCCAGGATCAGGTGCTTAGCGCTTCGACGAATTTCCAGAGGTGCTTCACCGGCCTGAGAGGGGCTCTGCCCGCGAGCCACCGACCGCTCACGAAGATCCAAGACAGCAGTGTCAGCCGCTTCCACCGGGTGCCTGGCTCGCACCCACAACCATCCGCCCAGCGCGAAGAGCAGAACGGCAGCAGTTGCCACCCAAGTCAGCACACGCCGATGCTGGATCGCCGATTGCCTGCGAAACTCCTTAAATTCTTGAAAGCACGGACTGCATGAGCCGAGGTGGTCAAGCCAAGGCTCTGCTTCAGTGAGGGAAACCTTTCCTTGTGCTATCCCTTTGAGTAGAGAGTTCCCCGGACAGCCGATCCTCTCGGGATTAGGGAACTCCGTCGCTAAGCCTTGCCGGAGTATATCAAGCAAGCGCTTGTCCGCCGCGTTGGATTGGCTTTCGCTGCTCAGAGAGAGTCCACTCGCTATAGCTCAATCATAAAAACAGCCCAAGTGTAACTGAAGGAGAGCCTCACGACACATTGGCATTTCATCTACCTCCAGACAAACGTGCCCGTAGAATTTTCATGCGGCGCCTGAAGCGAAGCATCACGCTATCGGCAGGAGTTCCCAGAACGCGACCAATGTCCTTCCAGGTGTAGCCATACTCGCGCGCAATCCAGACTTTGCGGCTCCACGTGTCCATCCGATCAAGAATCTCCTGAGCATGAACCGTGCCTTCAATATCGTGCTGCGCCAGATGACTAGTCTTGCCAAGAACTTCCAACTCCTGGGCTGAAGATACAAGATGGATCGTTTCCTCACGCCGTTGTTCCTTCTTGAGAGCACGTCTAAGCCGATGGTAAAAGCTTCCGAGAAGGTAAGCCTCCAGATCCCCAATCTCGCCCCGCCTTCCATTCATCCGATCGAGCGTCCTGCAAACAGATTGCAGAACGCTCTCCCACACTTCTGCTACCAAGATTCCGTCATCATCGAAAGGATTTCGTGATTGAACCTGCCGGACGTGAGCCAACGCTTTTGGCCACGCTGATCGAGCGGCTTTCGCGAGCTCGTTTTCGGTGGCCGAGTCTAAACGAGGGTTGGCACCTGAAAGCACCCACTCGGGGCGGGGTTCGGGGGCTGGCATACCAAGCGCCTCACATCAGCTATTGCGTGGTACCCGGCCAGAGGGATAACGCAAGCGTGCCATCCGACAGAAGGAGATGTCAACACCAACCCGAGCGAGCGCAGAAAGTAGCGAAAATATTTTCGATAGGTTCGGTACTGTTTTGGTTCCTTTTATAGGTATGGGGCTACTGCGATTCCTCAGGAGCAGTAGCCGGATGCAGAGATCGTTTGTTTATGGAAGATGGAATCAATCCCGCCAGAAAAAAGCAAAGCCAATCCTTCCGTTGGTTGCAGGAGATAGACCAGATCCTGGTCGTCGGGATGAAATATGGTCCGAAAGGTACTCAGGAAGCGGTCAAAAGGGTACGGCAACTCACCCCGGAGCTGGTGCCTGCCCAAGTCTGGCACCGAATGCGACACTTGCGCGAAAAAGAGCGCAGCAAAGCTGCGACACCGATCGATTGGAGTGAATCTGCCATTGAAATTCTTCGCGATGGCTATCGAAGCGGAGGGCGCAAAAAGACCGAAGCAATCAAAACTGTGAGAGCCCTTTATCCAGGGGTCGCGGGATACGTAGTGTCGAGATTTGCCCGAAATCAAGGTTGGCTGGACGGAGTGCAGGGAAGCAAACAAAAGGACGATCGACGACCTTGGACGAGGGAAGAAGAACAAGAACTATTTGTTCGGGCCGGCTACGAGCCGGTCAAGGCGATTGCCCAAAAGCTCAAACGCTCAGAACAATCGGTTCGTTTCCGGCTTAAAGGCCGGGCCATAAGCGCGAGAGTTACGGACGGCTGGTCATTGCGAAGAATCCAGCAAACTTTGCACATAAGCCATCGCCGGCTGCAGCGTTTGATCGGTAGTGGTTTACTAAGAGTCCGCGACCCGCGAGTCTCCGCAATCTCCCTGGCAGAGTTCTGTCGGAGACGCGGAACTGTGGCGTTACCGGGAATAGAGCAGAAAACTGACACAACCGTGTGTGAAGAAAACGAGGGATGCTCGTGGGGACGAGTTGCGAAACTCTTCGGCGTCACTGCGGTCGAAGTGGGGAAATGGATCGCCGATGGGGAACTGAAGGTAATGGATACTTCGGTGACCGACCGAGCATTTGAGGCATTCTGTCTTCAGCACAGCTCGGAATTGAATTTCGGCCTTATGGACCCAGCCGTCGCGAAGTGGCTCATTGATGAGTACGGTCTCGGAACAGTGACGACGCCGCGAACAAGTCCCGTGGCGTCTTCGCAGAAACAGGCACTCGTGGTTAGACCTTGCCCAAAGTGCAAGCGCAGTATTCGAGGGAACGGATATTTTGGACATATCCCAGTGTGTCGTGGAGCAATGTCGCAGGGCAAACCCGGACAGTTGGGCGTTGATCAACAAGCAAGTTGAGTCTGGCTGACAACAGCGTTGCAATCACGACTCGCGCGATCATGAACGACGACTTGCAGGATGAATACGATGAAGATTGCAGTCTAGAAGAGCAGTTGACTCTGAATCTGGACGGCTTGCACGGGTACGGAACATTCTTCATCGTCGTTAACCACCTGGTTGACACGAGTGCTCACGGGATAAGAACGCATGATCCTTGCATTGAACGGTTTCAACAATTCGGAAACTAAACCCACATCCTTCATCCCCGGATCGAGCCACAGATCGTAAGAGTCGAGATCAAGGATGACTGGCATACGGTCGTGGACGACAGCGGTCACGGCGTTTGGTGTCGTGGTCAGAATCGAGACGGTTTCCACTGCGTTGCCACCGGCGTCCTTCCAGCGATCCCAAATTCCTGCGAAAGCGAACAACTCCCCTTCGTTGATTTCGAAACAGTATGGCTGCTTCGATTTCCCGATCCTCTTCCACTCGTAGAACGCGTCCGCGGGAATCAGGCACCTGCGATATTTCAGTGCATCCTTGAACGCAGGCTTCATGCTCGCAGTTTCGGATCTTGCGTTGATCATCTTTGCCGCAACGGACGAGTCTTTAGCCCACGATGGAATGAGTCCCCAGCGAACCAATGACATTTCCCGGACAGGTTCCGTCGGATTTTGGCGGATGATGGGGACACTCTGGGTAGGGGCGATGTTGTATCGGGGATTCCAATCATGTTCGATCAGGGTGGTGTCGAAATACTCTTCAACAACCTGTTTCCTCCGCGATAGGCGATACCGTCCGCACATAAGAAAAGTATTGCAGATCAGAGTGCCATTCTGCATCTCTCGCGCTGGAAGATCGGATCGCGGGCCGACAGTCGAGCACACGTGTCACCACCCGTATTGTTCTCAGGGGAAAAAAAGCTGTGAAGCTTTGCCTTGTGAGCGTCAAGACAACTGCAGAGCGATCTCAAATGCCGTTGTCCCTTAATTGCGAATTGTTTACAGGACTCTCTCACGCGCTCCTTGACAACAACTCCTTCAATAGAGTCGCTCTAATCTTCGTAGACTTCTTCTCCAGCACGATTGATCGCAGCAATGCCGTTGGACTTGTTGATTGGGTGAGGTTAGTTTTGCGCGAAAGGCAACCGCATTAACGCGATGAGGAGGTGGACATGTCACGTTTTGTAAGATTCCGTTCGGGTCACCCAATCAGGCCGCTTCGACGGTCGAAATCGGCTCTTATAACCGCCGCTCTGCTCGCCCTACTCGTGTTCATCCCCATGGGAGCACTGGCACAGGGTTCACCCTTCGATACCGGCTTCAACGCTATCCAAAGCCTTTTCACGGGGACGATCGCGAAAGTTGCAAGTCTGGTAGCAATCGTGATCGGCGGCTACGGCTTCGCGCATGGCGAACCCGGTGCAAAAAAGGCGCTCGCTGGCGTTGCGGCCGGAACGGGCATTGCTGTTCTCGCGGTGAATGTCCTGAGTTGGCTCTGGGGCGTATAGCGCCACGTTCAGCCTGCGATTAGATGAGGGGCTTATGCCCGACAAAGCACAGCGGAAGCATCGCACAAATCGAGTCTTCAAGAGCCTGCACAAGCCGCTCACGTACTTGGGAGTGGAACGCACCCTGTTCTACTTTGTCTGCGTCGGCGCGGTGGGGGCGTTCAACCTTTTCAATTCCATCCTCGCAGGAATCGCCGTCTTCATTGGCGGATTTGCCTTCGGCCACTGGGTGACGGACAGCGATCCTGCATTCCTCCGCATCCTCGCAAAGTCCGAACGCTACAAGCTGCGCTATGACGCCGCGAAGCAGCAACTTCCACTCGTGGAGGTAGTGTGATGCTGCGTCTCGATAAAGTCATTAAGCCCTGGAAAGAGAGTGCGGCTCTCAACGACCACATCAACCTCTATGGCTTCTGGAACGAGACGGCCTTCCTTACCAAAAGCGGCGATCTAGGCATGGTTCTCAGTGTTCCCGGTGTGGATTATGAAAGCCTCGACCGTTCGCAACAGGAGTATGCCGTGAAGCGGTTGGAGGCGGCTCTGAAAGCCTTTGGCCCGGGCTTCCATGTTTACCAGTACCTCTTCAAATCGAACCGACCCGACATACCGTTCGCAACCTATGATGACCCCATTGTCGCGGCAGCTATTGACCAGCGACGGAAGTTCTTTGAAGCGAAGCGCGACCATCTCTACCAGGTTGAAATCTTCTACTGCATCCTGCTCGAAGGTTCCCGGTCAAAGACCGGCGTCGGCTCGGCGCTTGCTCGCCTGTTACACGATCCAGCGGGCGCGATTGCCGAACTCAAATCGCAGTTCACCAACGACAGCATGAAGAAGTTGTTGCGGACGCATATCGAGCGCGATCTTCAACGTCTCGACCAGCACGTGCAGGCATTCGCTCGGCAGTTTGCGGATTTCATGCAAGTCCAGGTCTTAAATCGGCGGGGGCAATTCACGTTTTTCCGCCGCTTGCTGAATTATGACGACTGGCGTGTTGCCGGTCGACCGCAGTCCACGCAGTTCCTCGACTATCAGGTGGTCAACTCCGACATCGAAGCTGAACGCGATCATCTGCGGGTCGGCGATCACATCGTCCGTGTGCTGACGATGAAAGAGGCCATCACCGAAACGAGGCCCCTGGTACTGGACGCGCTGTTGAAGATCCCCGCCAACTTCTATGTGGTCACCGAGTGGACGCCGCTGGCGACAGACAAAGCTCGCAAAGAAGTGAACAAGCGCCGCCGCCACTTCAATATGTCCAAAACAGGGTTTGTCTCCCAGATGGGCAACGATTCCACGAAGACGAACCCACGCGACGTGCTCGTGGACGAGTCCAAACAGGCCGACATTGAGAATCTTGGCGATTGCCTACGGGCTCTCGGTGACGGTCAATCACTGGGCGATTTCTCGCTCACGATTGTGCTGTATGGCCGGTCACGAACGGAACTCGATCAGCTAGTGGCTGAGTTTACTGGCGTCTTCACCAACGCGGACGGCAATTTGTTTGCGGAAACCTACAACCAGCTGAACGCTTACTTCGCCACTGTGCCGGGCAATTATGCGCTCAACCTCCGCCGGTTGTATCTGCTGAACACGAACTACGCCGACCTGTCTTTTCTGTTTACGATCCTGCCGGGCGAAAAGACCAACCCATATCTCGGCACGGAGTGCCTGGCAATCGTCGAAACTGACAACAGCACGCCCTACTTCCTCAACCTGCACACCCGCGACGTTGCCCATACCCTGATTCTCGGAATGACAGGCAGTGGCAAGTCGTATCTTTGCGTCTTTCTGCTGCAGAACGCCCAGAAGTACAAGCCGCTGACCTTCATCTTTGATATCGGCGGCAGCTTCCAGTCGCTTACGACGATATTCAAGGGCTCGTATCTCAATGTGGGTCAGGAGGCGCGGGACTTCACCATCAACCCGTTCTCCCTGCCACAGACCAAAGAGAACCTGCAGTTTCTCTTCAGCTTCTTCCGCGTGCTCATTGAGGGCAACGAGCAGCGTTACCGGATCGACTTCAAGGAGGAACGCCGACTGTGGGACGCGATCGAGCGCATCTACGTACTGGAGCCGAACCAGCGCACGATTTCGAATTTTGGGAACATCATCGGCGAGTTGAAAGAACGCCTCCACCGCTGGACTCACGGCGGCCAGTACGGATTCCTCTTTGACAACGCCGAGGACACGCTTTCGTTCAAAAGTTTTCAGACGTTCAATTTCCACGGGTGGAACGATGCGCCCGAGGTTTTGGAACCACTTCTGTTTTATGTTTTGCATCGAGCATCGAATGAGATCACTGACCCCAAGAAGCTCGGCACACCCAAGTTCTTCCTGCTCGACGAGGCGTGGCTCTTCATCAAGAACGAGACCATTCGCAATTATGTGGTGCAGGCGCAGAAAACATGGCGCAAGCACAAAGCGGCGATGATTCTGGCGACGCAATCCATCAAAGAGCTTGAGGAATCGGGGATGCTGGCGATAGTGGCCGAGAGTTGCCCCACGAAAATCTTTCTCGCCAACCCGGACATGAACCGGGAAGTTTATCGTGAGGCGTTTCATCTGAACGACACCGAACTGGACCTTATTGACGGCCTTGTTCCACCGGGCCAAATGCTGATTCGCAAGGCGCAGACCTCAAAGAAAGTACATTTGAACGTCGATTCCGTCTCGCACTGGATGGCAACCAACAACGCCCGCGACAACCTCAAGAAACAGGAATATTTCGACCGCTTCGATATTGCGGAGGGACTTCGCCATCTGGCGGAAGATCATCCGTTCCGGCCGCGCGCGCTGGCCGTATCAACCTCGAACAACAACCGCTAAGGAGAGCTCTATGCGGCATCTGAAATTCGTCGTCAATTGCGCTTTGGTTTTTTCTTCCATCGGTGCTTTCGCCCAAGACTCTGCGCGCACTGTCCAATATCACTCGCAAGACATCATCCCGATCCGCGCAAAGTTGAAATATACGACCCTTATCGAACTACCCACGACCGAGAAAATCATGGAAGCCGCCACTGGCGACAAGGAGTTCTGGATCGTGGATGTGGTCGGCAACTTTTGCTTTGTACATCCGGCGAAGCAAGGCATCAGCTCCAATTTGAATCTCATTACGGACAAGGGGAACATTTACAGTTTCACCCTCCAAGACATATCCGGGCCCAACTCTACCGCGCCTGATCTGAAAGTGATCGTCGAGCCTGCCGATCGTTCAGCGATTGTGGCTGCGAGCGGCCCTCCGCAGTTCGTGCCCGCCGCCCAACTCGAACAATCGCGGCAGCAGCTTGCCGCCCTGCAATCGCACGTTGCACAGGCGGTGGATGAGTACAAGAGCGCCTATCCCACACAACTCAAGTTCGACTATGCCTACAAGGCGAACGAGGCCCCGTTCGACATTCAGTCGATCTATCACGACGACAAGTTCACCTACATCAAGACCAATGCCCCCGAAAAGTTCAGCGTGTATGAGATGAAGGACGGCAAGCCCAACCTCGTCACCTACGACCTCCGGGAAGGGACGTACATCATCCCGAAGATCATGGACAGCGGGTATGTGGAGCTGGGCAAAAAGAAAATGGAATTCACGCGCAAGGGATCACCGTCATGACCGAGAACGTCTTTAGTCCGCACACAGAGCCGCAGGCGGAGCCAACGTTGCGACGCAACCTAGAGCTGCCGAAAGGTGTCCTGCAGAAGAACCTCAAGACCTTCGTTTATCTGGGTGCAGCATTGCTCGTGATTGTGGCGGCGCTCTTCAGTTCGTCCGGCAAGAAGACCACCGCGCAACAGGCCAGCGCGAAAGGCCAACCACCGCAACCAGCCTTGCAGGACAACACCGACAGCAACGTGCAGGAGTTGAAGAACCAGCTTCAGGCCGAACGTCAGAAAGAACAGCAGGCGACAATGGCCGCCGCCGCGATGGGAGATTCAGCGCTCGCGTCTGCGACTCCCCAGCAGCGCGCTGCAGCCGCGGCCTATGGACCGACCGGCGTTGCCGTGCCCTGTATTCCGGGCCAGCCCTGCCCGCAAGCGCAGCAGGGCAACATGCAGATGCAACTCACGCCCGTGCAACAGCAGGCACAGTTGATCGCCGCGAAAGAACGCGAACGGGCTGACAACTCCCGTTTCGCTTCCAACCTTGTTTACTCCCGCTCTGCCGATCCGCCGCAACAACAACAACAACAAGGCCAGACGATGCCCGCCCAATATGGCCCTGCCGAACGGCAGACAAACGGCAGTCTCGTGCCTCCACCAGCCGAAGGAAAACAGGAAGACACGCCCGGAGGCTATAAACGCCCACTGGAGGCCAATGTCGATTCAGCGGTCGGTCAGCCCTATCTCGTTTACGAGGGTTCGGTTCTGGACACTGTTCTTATGAATCGCCTGGATGGAGACGCCGTTGGGCCGGTGAAAGTCCTTGTCTCAAATCCGCTTTATTCCCACGATCATCAACACGTCATCATTCCCGAGGGAACGGTTGTTTTGGGCGAGGCAAAGAAGATTGGAGCCGCGGGGTTCGGCCAACAGCGCCGCATGGCAGTGGTCTTTCACCGCCTGATAATGCCGGATGGGTACTCCGTCGATCTCGACCAGTTCCAGGGCCTCGATCAGATCGGACAGGAGGGATTGAAAGATAAGGTCAACAACCACTACCTCCAAATCTTTGGTACCTCAATAGCCTTGGGCGTGATTGCTGGAGCAAGCCAGATCACGCAGGGTGGCGGCACCATCACCACGAGCGGTTCCCAGGCATTCACCAACGGCGCGGCGGGCAGTGTTTCACAGTCTGCCACAACGATCCTTGATCGCTTCATACAGATACCGCCCACTATCACGATCCGAGAGGGCCACCGTGTGAAAGTGTATTTCACCCAGGACTTGCTTCTTCCTGCGTACTCGAACCACACTATTCCACAGACGTTTTGAGGAGGCTTTCCATGCGAATCGTTGCCATCTCCCTCTTAGTTCTGTGGACGTTCACCCTTGCCGGCTGTCAGAGCAAAGCGGCAAAAGTGAAGCAGTTACAGGATCAATACAACGCTGAATACCCGACTTATGCCAAGGACTGTCTCGATCCGGAGACCGCCGCATCGGGGGATCTTCTGACGGGAAAGAAGCTGACGCAAGAAGAGATCGCGGCCCTAGAAGCTAAGAAGAAAGAACGCGAGGCACGGTGCAAGCCACAGGCCGACCGTCTCGCGCAGCTCCAGAAGGAGATTCTCGCTGCACAGCAGTAAAGCCGTACCGCTGTAAAGCATCACGAGGCTAACGGCGACGAAGGGATGAGACAAATGAAGAAACTTACCCTTACGGTGCTCGCCGTTGGGTTTGCGGCGTTGCAACCGTTCGCAAATGCACAATTCGGTTCCGGAATCGTCTTCGATCCTACACAGGCGGGGCACGCCGTCACGCAGATCGAGAACGAACAGAGATCCATCGCCAACGAAGTCCGCCAAATCGAGCAGGGCCAACAGATCTTCACCAACACCGTGAAGATCGCTACAACAGCGCTGCAAGCCTACAACGTCGCAAAGCAGCAATACGAACTCACCCACCAGATGATCCTCGCGCCCAGGATGCTCTATGCGCGGTTTCTGTCTCCAACGTCTGACTTGCTGCTGCTGCAGCAAATATCCAACACATATGGCAATTCGATGGGTTGGCTGAATTCGGCAAACACCGGTAAGGGCGCCGCATCCGCGTACCAACAAGTTAGCGTTCCGAACACCAATAACATGATTCCCGGCTACGGCACCGCGAGTATGGCCGGACAGCTCCAGATTGCGGCACAGGGCGCCACTGTTGACATCAGCGACTCAGTGATGACCAACAACCTGCAGTCTCTCGGTACGATCCGTGCCAACCAGACCGCGAGGCAGACGGACATTGCGAATCTGGAGGCCGCGACCCAAACCCAGGACCCGTCGCAGCAGACCATCATGGCTGAACTGCAGCGCATCAATCAGGCCCTTCTCCTGCAACTACGAACATTGCAAGACGCAAACCAGATCAACTCCAACCTTGCGCTGCAGCAGATCATTGCCCAAAAGCAGCAGCAGGACGCGATGAAATCGACGTTTCGTGACTCTTCTGGATACGAGAGCTATTACAAGGCCAATATCACCACGACTAGCAGTGGGTCCGCCAATCTCCTAACGCAGTCGTATTGAGGCAACAAGACGCTAAAGGGCAGGATATATGAGTCTCTTTCAATACATCGCTCAGGCGTGTCAGTCGCTTGCTGCGACCGTGGCTCCCTCAATAACAACAATGGGGGTTCATATCGTCTTGGCACTGGCGACCATCATGATGGTTTGGTTCGGCGTACAAGAGGCTCTGGCATCGGCACACGGCGGCCCAGGGTTCAGCATGGGGAGGTTTCTGAACCTCTTCATGCTGCTCACCTTTGCATACGTGATGGTGAACTACTACGACAGCGCGATTCCAGGACTTGGCTTTTCCATCAAGGGCTTCATCGACGGCGGAACTATCAATCTTGTGAACCTAATTGGATCGGATGGTTCAAACACCATGCTCAATGAGATCCACGAAGCATCCTCCAAGACCGGCCCGTCAATACTGAACACCGTGATGAATCCCTACTACGCAATCGTGTACTTCGCGGTCCAATTCCTATTGGCCATGCTGGCCGCGATTGTGTCCGCAATTGTGGCTTATGGGGCGATTGCTGCCACGATCATCGGAGTGCTCGGTCCGATCTTTATCCCGTTCCTTGTCGTTGACAAACTTGATTGGCTGTTCTGGGGATGGCTCAAGGCGTATTTGGGGTTCAGCTTTTACAAGGTCGTCGCCGCAGCCACGATGAACGTTCTGTCTCATGTTCTAACGAATTACTACATCCAACTTGGCCAGAGCGTGTCTGACCCTTCAACGATAGTTCAGACGCTGCCGCTTCTCGTGCTGCTCGTGCTCGTCAACATCTACATCCTCTTCAAGATTCCGACCATGACACACAGCTTATTCACTGGCGGTACTGGTGGACACGGTGGGGGCCTGGGCGTGGCCGTGATGGCAATACGGGCCGCGATGTAATCGCCCTAGAACAAAAGGAGGTCGAAATGAATGCAGAGACGATGAGCGCGGAAACGAAAGCTACCCTGGAAATTACCCGAGCCGCAGAGCGTTACCTGGAGCAATACGGGGACCCATTGGTGATGAATACGTACTTGAAAGTGACCGTTCTTGTGCTCGCCGGCATTTGTATCAGCCTGGCGGCGCTTACCTTCAAGAGTCAGCAAGCCCTCGCCAACATGCACCCAATGATCGTGCGGATTAACGACGTGGGCCACGCGGAAGCAATCGACTATCGGAACTTCCAGTATCGCCCGCAAGAAGCGGAGAACAAGTATTACCTCACTCGCTGGGCAGAGCTGTATTTCAGCCGCAATCGTTTCACGATCGAACGTGATCAAACGCAATCACTCTACTTCCTCAATAGCGACGTGCAACGTGCCGTAATCGACCAGGAACGCAAGGACAACAGCATTCAGAATTACGTGAAAGACAGCAGCTTGCCGTATATCGATGTGGAGATCAAGAACGTCATCCTTGACGACCTGCGACAGTCGCCGTATTCGGCGCGCATCGAGTTCGAGAAGGTCTACACCAACCCTGCGGATCATTCCGAGCTCAAGCGGGAGCGATGGACAGCCAGCGTCACCTATGTCTTTCGCGAGAATGTGAAGAACAATGAGCTTGCCGTGAACCCCCTCGGTCTTACCATCGTGCGATTCCGGGCCGACGAGGCGTTCAGCTAGGGATTCATCGACCTACCCCAGAGGCTTATTCATGTCCTTTCATGCTGTTAGTCCGGCTGGCTTTTCCCACCTGTCCTCGTACCTGATGGAGCAGGCGAACGTGAGCCTTTCGATGCGCAACTGCGGTGGCCAATTGCGCCCTTCTTACGGCAGAACTTGCCGCTCGAATCGCACTGCAATTGCGGTGAACTTCCGCAGACAGTGTGCAGATGACAACTTTGCTCTGGAGCGTGTCTGCCGTTATGTATCCCGTCTTTTGCTCGGTCACAGCTTCGGGGCCTTTCCGGCGCCCCGCGGCACTCGGTCTTCTGCTTCGCATTCAGCGCCCCTTCGGGATCTCGGTTCCTCCCAAAACAAGTTTGAGAACCGCGGCAAAGAACGCCGCTCAAACTTCTTTCGGGCCCCTCCCAGAAAGCAGACCTTCGGCACTTGGGAGCCGGGCCCACTTGCAAAGCTCCGCCCAGTGTGACCCGAGCAACAACGGGCGAATTCAACAAACGGAGACACTGTCATGTACCAGAACAAAGTAACCCTCATCGGCTTCCTCGGCAGCAACCCAGAAGTTCGCACCGCCAACAACGGCAGCTTCACGACACTCTCGCTGGCAACCAAGTCCTCTTACAAGAAGGACGACAAGTACATCTCGCACACCGAATGGCACCGTTGCGTAGTCTTCGGCAAGCTCTCGGAGTTCGCCAAGATGCTCACCAAAGGCGCTCATGTCCAGGTGGAAGGCGAACTGCGCAGCCGGGAGTACGAGAGCAAGAAGACGGATTCGAAGCAACGCGTCTGGGAAATTCGGGTCGCTTCGATCCTGAAGCTGGACCGCGCCGAAAAGGCCGCCCCGGAAGATCAGGATCACGAGGATACGCCCCAGGAGGAAACGGCCGCATAAGCCTTTGCTCTTTCACTCTCGGAAGCTCAGCTCGCCGCTGGGCTTCCATTGCTATGAGATTCCCGCTATGAGCTTCGAATTGATCCTGCCATTCCTTCGGCCGATTGAACCGCTATTGCTGGACGAAAGCATCAGCGAAATCATGGGCAATCCCGACGCCTCATGGTGGTATGAACGCGACGGAATCATGTTCCACGAGCAGAACATTTCGTTCGACGCCGGCAAGCTACAAACCGGCCTCGAAGTTATTGCTAATCAACTCGGTAAGAAGCTCGACGAGGACAACCCACTCCTGCACGCGCAACTCCCAGACGGGAGTCGGTTGGCGGCAGTCATCCCGCCGGTCGTGCGTTGTACACCTGCGCTCATCATCAGGAAATTCACCAGCCGCCATTACACAGTTGATGATCTGATCGCACGCGGCACGCTGACGCGGGCGCTTGCGGACTTCTTAGCGGAACAAATTCGCAGCGGAAAGACCTTGCTCATCAGCGGCGGGACTGGTACCGGCAAGACCACGCTACTGCGGATACTGGCCGACTTTATTCCCGAACAGGATCGCCTCGTTGTCATCGAGGACACCTCCGAACTTCAGATCCAGAAGCCGAACATTCTGCCGACGGAATGCCAGACTGATACGTTCAAGGCCAAGATAACTTTCGACGACCTTCTAAAGTCCGCTCTCCGTTGGCGACCAGACCGCATCATTCTCGGGGAAGTCCGCGGAATCGAGGCACGAACGCTCCTCGATTCCTTCAACACGGGCCACGCGGGTTCAATGGCTACGATCCACGCCAACTCGGCAGAGAAAGCCCTTCACCGCTTCGCCAATCTCGTGATGCGCAGTCACGCGCAAAGCACGTTCGCCGATACCGAAGCCGAGATCGCAGAAGCTGTCGATTTTGTCGTCCATGTTGAACGTCAGCCAGGCCGCCGCGTTGTGCGCGAAGTGCTTGCGCTTCGCGGCTATGACCGCGACGTGAAGCGCTTTCTTATTGAGCCCGTCTTCGAGGTACAACATTCCACAGCATCGGCACGGAGTACGGCGCCTATTGCTGCTGACTTGCCAACCAATTCTTCACATAACGATTCCTTGATTCCGCTACCTATAAAGGAGAACTCACATGCCACTGCTTGAGATCAACCAGAGCCGCCACATCTGTGCTTCTGTCCGACTCGATGAGGTCACCGCCACCCAGGTCGATCAGTATGCCGCCTTCATCCACGCATCCGCGGATGATGTTGTGGACAAGGCGCTCAACTATGTCTTCTCGAAGGACCGCGACTTCCAGGACTTCCTGAAGACGGCACACGCCAAGCAGGTTGCCCCTGCTTTGCGTGTGCGAAAAGGCCCGAGCAATGGTGCGACGGAGCAGCCGACAAAGAAGCTTGCGGCCGGGGTGGAGTCGACGGCTTCTGTACGCGGAGTGAAGGCATGATCGTCCATTCAATTTCGTGGTGGTGCGAAAACGGTGCTTCGCACCGGAAGAATTTTGACACTCCATCCCTGAAAGGGTTGACGTTCGCTAGCGATTGTTTGCAATCGCTAGCACATTGAAACCGCGCCTGTTGCGGGATCGTCGTTTACAAGCGTTACCACGCTAGCTTATTGAAATTGTTCGAGGTGAAAGATGGGGATCAATGGCTTGACGCAGGCACTCGAAAGAGTGGGACGGCGCATTCCTAGGACAAGAACCATTGGAGTTCGAGTCACAGAACCTGAATACCTTGCTCTTCAGACCGAGGCCTGGAAGATAGGGAAAACTGTGGCTGATTGGGCACGCGATCAGATATTGGGAAGGCAGGCATTACACGGCAGCGGTGCTCTTGATGAACACGTATTCACTGAATTGATCGGGGTGCAACTATTGTTGATGAATGCACTCGGCCCGTTGTTGCGCGGCGAACGACTCTCCCAGGAACAACTTGAGACCCTTTGGAAACAGGTCCAAACGACCAAAGGGAGGAAGGCCCAGCAACTACTGGCCAAGCGGACAATTGGCGAGGAAAAGCAGTCATGACGGTCATACAGGAATGGGGTCGCAAAGAATCTCTGATCTGGCCGCCGCGCGGATTTTACTTCACCTACGGCGCGATCTTTCTAGCTCTTCTAGCTACAGGATTTCTCATCTATGTCCGTTACAGTTGGGCCCTTTCTCCGTTGGAGCAGTATTACTTGCCGTACTATCTCCGGACGGCCACTGCGGGCTATACACATCCCACCAGCAGTTATCAACTGGTATATATCACCGACGGCAAATCACGGTCCCGGATCGCACTGGACGCCGACGTTCAGCCGGGCGAGACGCCGCAACTGTCGGGTAAGGCTCTCCCCTTCGCGCTGTCGAAGCAGGCGGCAGTGGAAGGCTTCCGATACATCATGCGAGACGCGCCCCATGCATACCAGAACCATGCGCTGCACACCTGGATGGCTCACTGGATATACGCAGACATTGCGCTCTCCGGCATTTTCGTCATACCGCTCTACTGGGGTATCGTCGTGCTAGTTCTGCAGCTTCCCGTTTCCATCCGCAAAGACATCCGAAGACGTAAGGATCTGCGGTACGGAAGACGGCTAAAGGGGCCGGTCCTGGTCAGTCCACGCCAGTTCACAAATGCGGTTGCCGGGAACGGCATAGGCATCACGACAAACGATGACAAGCGCCCACTTCGCATCCCTCGAAACGCCGAGAATAAACACTTCTTGGTGGTCGGCGATACCGGATCGGGCAAGTCGAGCATTATCCGGCAGATGCTTTTTCAAGTGGCAGACAGGTGTGACAGCGCCATCGTCTATGACCCAGCCTGTGAGTTTGTGAAGCAGTTTTACGACGAACGCCGAGGGGACATCGTGCTCAATCCTCTAGACGCTCGGATGCCTTATTGGAATCCGTCAGAGGAGTTGCGCCGCAAAGCCGAAGCCAAGGCTCTGGCAGTCTCCCTTTATCAACCGGAAGGGGTAACCAACAGATTTTTTGTAGAGGCGCCGCAGAAGATTTTTGCCCACCTGATGACGTATCTGCCGACGCCCAGCCAGCTAGTTGCGTGGATGTCTGATCCGGCCGAGATCGACCGCCGTGTGAAGGGGACTGAGTATTGGATGTTGATTGATCCGAAAGCTCCCCACCAGCGCACGGGAGTTCTCGGTTCACTCAATATGAGCGCAGATAGCTTCCGCCTGCTCCCTTGTCAAGCTGACGTATCTTCGACATGGACGGCGACAAAATGGTCCGAGACTCGGCAGGGCTGGATCTTCATTACCTCGCGTCCAACAATGCGCGAAGCCCTTCGCCCTCTCATCAGTTTGTGGATTGATTTGCTTGTCTTGCGACTCCTCAACGAGCCGATGCCTCAACAGAAACCCGTCTGGTTTGTGATCGATGAACTGGCCAGCTTGCAGCGATTGCCGCAGCTCCACACCGCCATCACCGAGAACCGTAAATCTCAAAACCCAGTCATCCTCGGCTTCCAAGGGCGCAGCCAGATGGAAGCTCGGTACGGCGACGACTCCGAGGCCATGTTGTCGCAGCCTGCCACGAAGATCTTCCTGCGAACCACTGAACCACGGGCCGCGAAATGGGTGAGCGATGCGATCGGCGAGGTCGAGGTCGAACGGCTTCGGGAGACACACTATGAGGGCTCGCGAGCGGGAAAAAACTTTGCACTCGACCGCCAGACCGAGCCTTTGGTTATGCCGTCAGAAATATCGGGCCTCGACGATCTGCGGGGCTTCCTGAAACATGGGAACCACGTCGCACGTTTCTCGTTCCCCTTCATTGCGCTTGAGGAAAAACATCCGGGATTTGCCGAACGCCAGATGGACGACCTGATTACGCCCGGTAAGACTGTGCCCCCGAACGCAGAGCCTCAGACAACACACGTCGTTGTTCCTGACCACGTCGGAGAGCAGGCGACTCTGAGCTTCGACGAAGGAGTGGAATAGTTGCTGACCATCTCCAAACCGTTGTCCGCGGAGCAGGCTCAGACATACCACCGGAAGGAATTCACCGCCAAGGAACAGACCTATTGGTCGCAAGGCAACGCGGTCCAGGGCGAATGGCAAGGCCGGTTGGCGGCGCAATTCGGTTTAGCTGGTCCGGTGAAGGCGGAAGATTTTGTCAATTTAAGCCAGGGACAGCACCCTCAGAGCGGAGATCAACTTGTCCAACACCGGATGACTCACGAATATAAAGACGAGAACGGGAAGACCATCAAGACAATGGAGCATCGCGCCGGTTGGGATGCCACCTTCTCCGCCCCAAAATCTGTCTCCCTCACCGCGCTCGTGGGCGGCGATCATCGAGTGCGCGAAGCTCATCGTGAGAGCGTGCGCACCGCTCTCGACGAATTGGAGCGGTACACGCAGGCGCGGATCGGAGGCAATCATCCGGCAGAAACGACGGCCAAGTTTGCCGTGGCGAAGTTTGAACATGACACTGCCCGGCCAGTGAAGGGCTATGCAGCGCCACAACTTCATACCCATGCCGTCATCTTCAATGTTACCGAGCGGGGCGATGGAGAAACGCGTGCACTCCAGGAACGAGGATTATTTCAGTCACAGCAATTCGCGACCGCTGTGTACCAAGCCGAACTGACCTACCGCCTACGCGATCTTGGCTATGAGATCAAGCGCGGGCGGAGCGGTGCCCCGGAGATCAGCGGATACACGCAAGAGTACCTCGATGCCTCCAGCCCTCGAAGTCAACAGATTCGTGAATATCTCGAAAAGACGGGGCACAGTAGCAAGGAGTCGGCAGAAATCGCCGCTCACTCTACGCGGGATCGCAAAGACCTATTGTCGCCAAGGGAGGTCTTGGCGGCTCACCGTCGGCTCGCGGCCGACTTCGGAAATCAGCCGGATGCTGTTGTCAGGGGCGCACGGGAACGCGCCCGGCAGTTGGCGCCAAGGACGAATTCCGCGCAACGCGCCAACGAGGCTGTGACGTTCGCTCGTGACAAGAACTTCGAGCGCGAGGCCGTCGTGGATGAGCGGCTCTTGGTACGGGATTCGCTCCGTCGTGGCATGGGCGAGATTAGGTATGCCGAGGTTCGCGACAGTTTGGAGAACCGCCAAACGGCCGGGGAATTTGTTAGCGTGCAAAGGAGCGCGCATCAGACAGGCCGCCTGCTCACAACCGTTAAGACCATCGCTGCTGAGCGCGAGATTGTGAGGCAAATGCGCGAAGGTCAGAACCAGGTCGAGCCAGTGATGTCACGCCAGAATGCCATCGTCACCGTGGACCAACGTTCATACTTGAACGCTGGACAGCGGGCCGTCATTGAAGACGTACTGAGTTCGCCCGACCGTATTCAGGGAATTCAAGGTGTGGCCGGCGCTGGTAAAACCACGACACTGGAAGTCATCCGCAGTGCGGCTGAAACCAAGGGATACCGGGTAGAAGGTTTCGCACCAACTTCCCGCGCAGCGAAGCAACTTCAGCAGGCGGGTGTTGAGTCGGGGACATTGCAGGGATTTCTTGCGCGTGGGCAAAATATGGAAACCGAACCAGAACAAAAGCGATTCTTCTTCATCGATGAATCGAGTCTCGCGAGTACCAATCATATGCGTGAATTTATACAACGAATGGGCTCCCGTGACCGGGTTCTGCTGATTGGCGACACTCGGCAGCATCAGGGGGTGGAAGCGGGGCGCCCCTTCGAGCAATTGCAGGAAGCTGGTATGAGAACTGCAAAGCTGGAGGAGATCGTCCGGCAGAAGGATCCAACGTTGAAGGCGACAGTTGAAATGCTGGCGCATGGGCAAACTGGGCCCGCCATCGAGGCCTTGCAAAGCCGCGGTAGAGTTAAGCAGATCGTTGATCCGCAAGAGCGTATCCAGGCCATTGCCCGGAATTATATTGCAAGCCCAGAGCGGACGTTAATCGTCTCTCCCGACAATGCCTCACGGCAGGAGTTGAATCGGGCTGTGCGCCAGGAGTTGAAAGCCACGGGCGTCCTGAAACCCCATGACCACATCTTTCGAGTACTCACTCCGCGCCAGGACATGACAGGTGCCGAGCGTGCATGGGCCACTCGCTATCAGATCGAGGACGTAGTGCGGTATTCGAGAGGAAGCAAACTCGCTCGAATCGAGCCGAGAACCTACGCCACGGTAGTCGCCGTCAACCCAGTCGAGAATCTCTTGACGATTAAAAAGCCGGGCGACGACCAGGTCTCGTACGATCCGAAAAGGCTCTCTGGAGTGAGCGTCTATCGCAAAGCGGAGCGCGAATTCTCGATTGGCGAACGAATTCAGTTCACCGCACCCGATAAGCAACTAGGCGTCGCAAACCGCGAGCTTGGCATGATCGAGAAAATTGACCTGGAGGGCAATATCACCCTCCGAATGGAAGACGGTCGAGCCCTTCAGTTCAACGCGACCGGGCATCCGCATTTTGATCATGGATATGCCGTCACTAGCCACAGTTCACAGGGTCTCACCGCAGATCGTGTCCTCATCAATATCGACACTACTGCTCATCCTCAACTGCTCAATTCACGTTTCGCTTACGTGGCCGTATCGCGAGCGTCCCTGAGCGTTGAGATCTACACAAACGACGCTACCGATCTTGGACAAAGGTTGAGTAGCGATGTTTCCAAGAGTTCGGCTGTTGAGTTCTCTCAGTCCGCTGGTTGCTCAATATCAGCGGGGCGCTCAGAAATGGACGCAGGATTGAACATGGAAAGCTGAATCCGCGCCGGGCGATCGGTCAGTTTGTAGAGTCCGTGCGATGGGTATTGGCCACGCCCTTCAAATCATAGTTCGCCCCGGAGATCTTACGGAGGCCCAAGTTGCCGCACTGACCCGCTGATCCAACTGTGACGGTGTTATCTCTTGATTATTGGGCAATGCTAGTGTCGTGATGGTCCGCCATGAAACGCTCAGGTAAAACTTCGCGTATGGTTCCGCATAGCTAGGCCGGAGCTTGTTCCAGGTTACCGGGATCCACAAGCTCAATATCCTCATACCACTGAACTCCAGCACGGACGTTCCTGGCAATTTGAACCAGTGAGGCCACGATCAGGCTACGACCGACCTTAGTATCGTAGCTAGTGGATGTCCAAGGCACCTTCCAGAATGTCCGCTCTTGGTGGGCCAGCAACTCTTCTACCAGTTTCGCCACTTCGCCCGGGTCCGACACATTAAGGCGTCCGAGATCGTACGAAGCAATAAGGGCGTCTGTCATGTATTGTGTCATGCAAATCACCCCGACTTTTCCTAAGAGGCGGGAGTCGTGGCCCCAAAGATCGGGCCAACGTGCCTTGATCGTCCGCCAGATTGTGTAAAAGAATTCGAGGAGAACATCCTCGCTCACGAATTCGCGGACTTTTTGTTGTTGAATCAGTCCTATGGATGCTTCTATGGAAGCAGGAACGACAATACGATCTGCTTCAGGTGTAAGCGGCCAATTCACGATTCCCCGGAATGGGCTGTCTTCTTCGTTGTTGACCAGGCCTACGTACCCAACGTTTGGGTCGAGGGTTAACCTTGCGGTTTCCAATCGAGTCTTCAGGGCGGCTTCTTCGTATTGAAGTGCTAATGCCCTTATGTGATCCATTGAAACTTTTGTTGCTTTGTTGTTAATCACTAGAAACTGGAACGCCTTTTCCATGTCATTTGCGCCAAGGATGGCTACTACGTTGACTTGGAGCGCAGGGTTATATTCGTTCATGCCAAGCAGTCGATGCTGACCGTCGATAACGAGTCCCGGTTTTGGGGCGTCTGGAAGAACTTCGATGTCGAGGAACGCAAAAGAGTGTTCGCCGTTGCCCTGAATTGGCCTCACTCGATCGGGTGGACCATCGATTGTAACGATCACGGAAGTAGGAATAGTGTTGCGGTGATCGGTATCGAGGAATCGTTTGATTGCTTTCACCTTGGCAAGGCTTGTGCGCCGTTGTGGTGCACCCGCTTCTTCTTCCAATCGCTTGATATCTGCCCACTTCAGGATTTCGCCGACTGGCGCATGGAATAGGCAAAACGTAGGAGCCTCCGCCACCGCCTGTTGTTTAGTCATCAAACATCCATATGTAAAAGTGGGCACGGTAAGGTCCTCGGTCAAACACTAGCTTATTGCATGGTTCTCAATATTAAATATATCTACTACATCGTCGACATCACGAATGCGAACGTCCTCCCAGGGGCCCAATTTAAGAAATGCGTTTTTTAGCGTCAGACGTTCTCGGATAGCGAGTTCCTGGGCAGCTCGATAATGAATAGCAAATTTGTAGCTTCCATGTATCTCCTGCAATCGATCGTCGGAAGGCGCAAGTCCAAGTATGAGCGCCTGGACTGATGGCATGACCCAAGTTGCAAAATTCGATTTCTTTTTTTCATTGCACATGCGACAGGCCGGTAACAAATTGTCAATCGTACTGTTTCCACCGTACGACCGTGGCCAGACGTGCTCACACGTGTAAAAACTCAATTCTTCTCTCTTCTCAAAATTCAGTGCAACGCCGCACATGTAACAATTTGGGTGAACGCGCATGGCCCATGCGAGCATTTGGTCCTGAACCGATTTTCGGAATGGTTCGAGAGCGGCATTTACAGCCCGGTGAGCGAAGCGAAAAAGCTCGTCAAGAAACCTAGATGGAATTCCGACATAATCTCGAAGCAAACCTGTGAATTCTTTTCGAAAGGCGGGGTCATCGATGCCTAAGCGGTCGGCAAGGGATTTACCGGCCACGACAATACGACCGGAGAGAGTCACGGCTGTCAATTGACGATAAAAATCGACAAGTTGTGTGGCTCGTCCAGTCAGTTCTAAAGCGGAGGTGAGCCGTTCCCAGGGAGCAGGAGCAAGCAGACGATGATTGAGGTACCGACAGAGATGTTCGCCATCTGTGACGCCGTTATCGATCATGAGTTGCTCGCGAGCAAATTCCGAATACGATTCACGTCAACTCCGGCCTTCTCCCAAAACCAGAAGCAGTCCGGTTCCGGGGCCATGTTCCCCATTCGAATATAGTGCTCCAATGACGGTTCGATCTCTGCTGTTTCCCAACGAGAGACAGCCGGTTGCGTCACGCCGAACCTTTCAGCAAATTCAACCTGTTTGAGGCCGAGTTTCTTCCGCAGGGCTCCGACCTGCTGTGCCCAGTCTGGCAATGTGGCGCTCATTGTCGAAAAAACGCTTGACCTCTCACATAACGTGGGGTTATATAACCTGAGGGCATAAATTGACGCTCCTCTCGGGGTTCACCATACACCGCCTTGTCGGATTTTCGCCACCTTTACTGTTGAAGCACTTGCATTCCCAACAGAATGCACTAATATGCAACGTAGTAGAACGTCATGCAACGTATTGGTACGCAACGAAACACGTCATGCCAGTTTTAATTGATGGTACTAAATACTTTTCGGTGGACGACATCGCCCAAGGTTTAGGTGTGTCCCGCAGTACCTTCTGGCGTTGGCGACGACGCGCGGAGGGGAATCTGCCGACCGGTCGACTATATCGGGGTGGAAAGATGGTTCTCTTTACCGAGGAAGAAATGCGGGCTATTCGGGAATTTGCAAATCGACTCGAACCGGTTGAGAGAGTGAATCGGGACCAAATGAAACTGTTCAATGGAGTTAGATGAGGAGGTTTATGCAAAATCGGAAGGCAGTTGTTCTGCTCAGTGGCGGATTGGATTCCACTACGACCCTAGCCATAGCCAGAGAGCAGTGCTTTAGACCATACGCCCTTAGCTTTAGATACGGGCAGCGACACGAATTCGAACTGGAAGCCGCCAGCAGAATTGCGAGAGCGTCGGGCGTAGAACAACACACTATTGTGGACATTGACCTCCGCAGTTTCGGGGGGTCTGCCCTCACTAGCGACATAGACGTTCCCAAAGGGCGCAATCCAGAAGAGATGTCCACCGGAATACCCATCACGTATGTCCCCGCGCGGAACACGATTTTTCTATCATTCGCCCTGGCTTGGGCAGAGGTTCTCGAATGCAGCGACATTTTCATTGGCGTCAATGCTCTGGACTACAGCGGATATCCTGATTGTCGTCCAGAGTTCATCGACGCGTTCCAAACTCTCGCAAACCTTGCAACCAAAGCCGGAGTGGAGGGGAAAACGATCGTTAAGATCCACGCACCGCTCATCAATCTCACCAAGGCGCAGATCATTCGCAAGGGATTGGAGTTGGGCGTGGATTACTCACTAACGAGCAGTTGCTACGATCCATCCGGAGTTGGGGAAGCATGTGGATCGTGCGACTCGTGCCAACTTCGCCGGAAGGGATTTCTCGAAGTTGGGATAGTCGATCCAACCCGATATCGTCTTGCCCAGGTGCCGGCATGAGCTATGCAGTAAAGGAGATCTTCTACACCTTACAAGGGGAAGGTGCTCAAACGGGGCGGCCTGCCGTTTTTTGTAGGTTCTCGGGCTGTAACCTTTGGTCTGGACGCGAAGAAGATCGCGGCAGAGCATTGTGCCAGTTCTGTGATACGGACTTTATTGGAACTGATGGAAATGGGGGCGGACGTTTCGACAGTCCAGATGCTCTAGCAACTGCTATCGATAAAACCTGGCCGCACCATCGAGGATATTCCAAGCCATTTGTGGTTTGCACTGGCGGCGAACCCCTCCTGCAGTTGGACCAACCTCTGGTCGATGCTCTGCATAAAGTGGGATTTGAGATTGCCATCGAAACCAATGGGACACAGACCGCAAGTCCGGGCATCGATTGGATATGTGTCAGCCCCAAAGCACAAGCGGAACTCAAACTCCGTTCCGGACACGAACTCAAACTTGTTTTTCCTCAAGAGGGCGCAGGGCCCGAATTGTACGAGAACCTCGATTTTCAACATTTTTTTCTTCAACCAATGGATGGTGCCGCACGTGAACTAAACACGACGTTGGCATTGCATTACTGCTTAGAGCACCCGCGCTGGAGGCTGAGTCTCCAAACGCACAAGTTCTTGAACATTCCGTAGAGGAGGGGCAACCGATGGAGATCTTCAAAGAGTTTACGATCGAAGCCGCACATCGCTTGCCCAATCTTCCTGCGGGACATAAGTGTGGGCGACTACACGGGCATTCGTTTCGGGTCGAAATTCATGTGCGGGGGGCGGTAGTGGATTCAGTCGGCTGGGTAATAGATTTCGCCGAGATCAAGAAAGCATTCCAACCATTGCATGACGAGTTGGACCATAGCTACCTGAATGACATCGATGGACTAGCAAATCCAACGAGCGAGAATCTATCCAGGTGGATATGGAAGCATTTAACACCTGCCTTGCCTTCCTTGAGTCGCATTATTGTCCGAGAGACTTGTAGTAGTGGGTGCATCTACGCCGGAGAGGATGAAAACTGATGGAAGATGTCCAGGGTAGACACGATGAACGTGAGGTGGCGCTGGACCGAGTCGGAGTATCCGGGCTTCGATACCCGATCGTTGTTCTCGACCGCGATCACCAAAAGCAACACACAGTGGCGGTCCTAAAAATGTCGGTCAACCTGCCACACGAATTCAAGGGCACTCACATGAGTCGGTTCATCGAAGTCTTAAACGAGCATCGAGGAGAGATAACGATGCGCACGGTTCCGGCCGTCCTTCGAGATCTCCGGAAGAAACTGGACGCCGAGAGTGCGCACATTCATCTCGTCTTCCCGTACTTCCTGGAGCGCCGAGCACCGGTCAGTGGTGCAACTGCGCTCATGGACTATGAATGCTCCTTTGATGCTGCAGTCAACGGTGGTACAGACAAGTTCGTCTTCGGTGTGCGAGTGCCCGTCACAAGCCTCTGCCCATGCAGCAAGGCAATAAGCGACTACGGGGCCCACAATCAACGCGGGTACATTACGATCGATGTGCAAACGATTCGCGATCCGGAGAACAACTTCACGCTGGTTTGGTTTGAGGAGTTGATCGATATTGCTGAGCAATCAGCATCTGCTCCTGTTTATCCACTTCTCAAGCGCGCGGATGAGCGACACGTCACGATGCAGGCTTTTGACAACCCAGTGTTTGTCGAAGACATGGTGCGCAATGTCGCTCTTGTTCTTAGAAATGACCCACGGATTGCATGGTTTCGAATCGACGCATTGAACCAAGAGAGTATTCATAACCACAGTGCTTTCGCCAGCGTCGAATGGGACCGCTCTCAATTCACGACAGCAAAAGCCGCGACGGTTGAGGAGGAGACTTGTGCGTGAACGTTTCGCACGGTGAGTTGATCTTTTGTATCTTTGTTTTTCAAGTGCGAACTGTCGAAGTTCCAAATGGGCAAGGCTTTAAATATCGTAGTGACATGCACGAGTCGAAAGACACGAGAACCGCTCGCGCGTTTTCGGTTACGAGACGTTCGGGGCAAGACACTCCAAGACCGGGCACTGAACTGGATCGAACGCCTTCGAGCCAACGGTACCTCTCGGATTGCCGCGTCACAGTTGTATTGTGGGGAATATTGGTCTGTAGTCCGATCCCTTCCGTCGGTGGCGAAGGATGCGGGAGTCACGCCTCGTATTTGGATTTGCTCCGCTGGATACGGTCTGATTTCGCCCCAGAGTCAGATCTCTTCGTATAGCGCAACATTCTCACCATATGAACGCGACTCAGTGACGCGAGGTTTCGACGCGGACGCTAGGAGAATCGCAGCGCGACAATGGTGGCGCAGTATCTCTAGGTGGTCCGGTCCAAGCGGTAGCGAACTGCGCAGTCTCACTGCCATTGCTCGCAGGTACCAAAACGTGCCACTGCTGATCGTCGCGTCTCCCGACTATCTCCAGGCAATCGACGAAGACTTGACCGGCGCCGCTGAGGCTTTGTCGCGTCCAGATCTCTTGCTGATTATTTCTGCTGGGATGAGGACATTCGGAAAGCTAAAGGATCACCTGCTACCATGCGACGCCAGGCTCCAGTCGTGCCTCGGAGGGACTAGGGGAACTCTGAACATTCGAATCGCGCGACGTCTCCTTCAATACATGGGACGCGGCCACATCAGTCTAGATCGTCAAAAGACTCAATTGCGTCGTCTTTTAAGTAGACAGCCTCCGATCGAGCAGTATCACAGGCGAGTCGTCACAGACGAGCAGGTTAGGAGATTCATCGGCTTGGAATTGAACAAAAACGCCTCCGCGTCTCGAAGCCTACTGTTGAAGAAACTCCGGAGCAGTGGCAGGGCGTGTGAGCAATCTCGGTTCGCGGGTCTTTACGCGGAAATGGTGATCGATGAAAAGATCGCGTAAGCGCTCGGTTGCTAAAGGTGCAATTCGGAGACGGGCGCTTCGAATCGAACAGAACGATAAGCACCCTCTTTATGTCTTCTGTCTCACGGGAGATGAGATCCTTGAGGTTGCCGACATATCGCGCCTGTCTCGCGACGACGCCGGAAAACTGATCGGATACCAACGAGCTGACGTGAAACGCCACATCCAGGACATAGTTGAGTACTTGAACAGTGACAATATTCTGTTCCCGAACTCCCTCATCTTGGCCCTCTCCTCGAAGGTTAAATTCCACGTCAGCCGTGGCCCACTAGCGGCAGATGGTCTCGTAGCGTCGGGTATTTTGGAGATTCCGCTTTCAAAGAACGGCCACAAACCCGCGTGGATTGTTGACGGGCAGCAACGGGCATTAGCGATTTCGAAATCGACCCGACGCGATATGCCGATACCTGTGAATGCTTTTGTTGCTGACGAGGTTGAACTCCAACGAGATCAATTCTTGCGAGTGAACAACACGAAGCCATTACCCAGGGGTTTGATAACAGAATTGCTGCCTGAAGTGTCCACACCGCTTCCGGCGAGTCTTCAAGCAAAAAAGATCCCATCGGCACTTTGCGAACTGTTGAATTCTGAGGCTCATTCGCCGTTCCATAAGATCATTTCCCGAGCCTCGACGCTACAAGAGAACAAGCGAGGCGCCGTTGTCGCTGACACTTCGATCATCAAGATGTTGCAGGAAAGCTTATCGAATCCGTCAGGGTGCCTTTTCCCGTACCGGAACATCGCCACTGGTGAAACTGATTTCGACTCGATATGGGCGATTCTGTTGGCCTACTGGACCGCCGTGAAGAAGACGTTTCCAGATGCTTGGGCGAAGCCTCCTTCGAAGAGCAGATTGATGCATGGTGCAGGTATTCGCGCCATGGGTAAACTAATGGACAGGGTGATGAGTTCGATAAATCCGGGGAGCCATGGGGTCGTAGCCCACGTTCAACATGAATTGCGTTCGATAGTACCCGTCTGCCATTGGACTGCGGGGCGATGGACCGAACTTGGGGACCTCAACTGGAATGAGATCCAGAATGTTCCCAGGCACATTAGAATTCTGTCAAATATCCTCGTAAGGAGCTACGTGCAAGGTAGGGGTGCTCATTAATGAAGTTCTTCTTCCCAGACAGTCAGGACCAGGTCGATCCGAGTTTCGATTTTGAAACCGAAGAGCGGTCCGACCTGAGACTCAGGCACCGCGATGATCGGTATGCACATGAGGAGTTTGCTAGTACCCCATTCGATGGAATCCTTTTATCTATGGCCATGGTGGAAACCGGCAGATACACACTCCCGCAAAGACACAGACTTTATCGTATGGGGGTACGGCGGTTCTTCCGTCTGGACGATACGAAATTGGAAACGATGGGAGATTGCGGCGCATTTTCATACGTCCGTGACGACTATCCCCCCTATTCGGTCACCCAAGTTGTCAATTTCTATGACGAACTTGGGTTTGATTACGGGATATCAGTGGATCACGTCATCTTGGGTTTTGATACGAAACTGGACGCAGAGTCTGCTCCTAAGGATTGGAAGCGCCGACAGGAAATCACGCTTGACTTGGCTGCCGACTTTCTCAAAGAGCACAAGAGATGTGGGAGCAAGTTCATGCCAATGGGCGTCGCTCAAGGATGGAGTCCGGCGTCCTATGCCCACTCAGTCGAGCAATTGCAGAGAATAGGCTTCTCCTATATCGCCATGGGTGGAATGGTCCCGCTAAAGACACATGAGATCTTGAGTTGTTTGGAACGCGTCAACCATTCTCGCAACGTGGATACGAAATTACATTTACTGGGCGTAACGCGATGCGAACAGGTGCGCGAGTTTGCCAGGTTTGGAGTTGCCAGTTTCGATAGTACGTCTCCACTCCGCCAGGCCTTTAAGGATCTTAAGGACAACTACTGGACGCTCGATCGGACGTATTCAGCGATAAGGGTCCCGCAGGTCCAGGCCAACCCATCGCTGCTGAAGAAGATCGTAGCTGGAAAAGTGAATCAAGCTGAAGCGCGACGACTGGAACAGAAATGCCTAAAGGTCCTGCTCCAATTCGACGCCGGACAGGCGTCCGCCGATGATGTACTGGGCCCACTCTTGGAATATGAGCGGCTTTATGATGAAGGACCCAGCCGTGCGGAAATCTATCGCGAAACATTGCTAGACGCTCCTTGGAAGTCTTGCGATTGTGACATCTGCAAAAGACTCGGCATTCACGTCATTCTGTTTCGGGGAGCTGAGCGTAATCGTCGACGAGGATTTCATAACATCTTCGTATTCTATAAACGACTTCATCGAGAACTAGAGCAGAAACACGAAGCCGAGTGTCTTGTGCTCAGTTCAGGAGGGCTAAAGTAATGGCGTCTAGTCGATTCTTGAAATTTCCTGCATTGGAAATCAGACAGGGCTCAAATCGAGTGTTGTACAGTTTCGCCGCGGACGGAAAGGACGTGTACTCGTTCGCCACTGTGTCGCGAATTCGCCGAGAGAACCAAGGAGAAGTTTGCGGCTATCAGCGCCCTGAGGTCTTGTCACACATTACCGAGATTCGTAAATACTTGGAATGTTCAGACCCGATGATCCCTAATGCGATCGTGATCGCTTTTGACGAACGAGTGTCTTTCGAACCGTCTGATGATTCGGTCGTAAATGGTTTTTGCAGAGCAGGAGTTCTGGTCGTTCCCATTGACGATGGAGATGCGGACCACGAGAAACCGGGATGGATCGTCGATGGGCAACAGCGCATGGCTGCCATTCGGGAGGCCTCTATCAACTCTTTTCCGATTTGCATTACAGCGTTTATTGCGAAGGACGAAAAAGAACAGAAAGAGCAATTCATTCTTGTCAATTCGACCAAGCCGCTGCCAAAGGGTCTAATTTATGAGTTACTTCCCACGACGCAAATGACTCTGCCCAGCATGTTGCAGAAGCGACGATTCCCGGCTCAACTGGCCAACAGACTCAACTACGATCCGGATTCTCCTTTCAAGGGAAAGATCAGAACAGCCACGAACGGAGACGGTGTTGTACAGGACAACTCGGTCTTGAAAATGCTCGAAAACAGCTTGAGCGACGGAGTTCTTTATCAGTTTAGGGATCCGGACTCTGGTTCGGGCGATGTCGAGTCGATGCTTGGCGTGCTCAAGGCATATTGGGGCGCGACCGCTGATACCTTCAAAGATGCCTGGAGTCTGCCACCGGCGCGTTCGCGATTGGTTCATGGTGCTGGAATCGTCAGCATGGGATTCATAATGGACGCAATCGGGGATCGATATCATGATCAACCGCACTTGAGTCGCGAGTATTTTTACGGCGACCTACAACCGCTCACCAGGGTATGTCGATGGACCTCGGGCTACTGGGATTTTGGTCCCGGTGCGCAGCGTAAGTGGAACGAGATACAAAACACGTCTAAGGACATCAAATTATTGGCTAACTTTCTCTTGCTCCAGTATCGGGCCGGAGTGATGAATCAATCACATTCCGAACCCCGAATGCAGAGAGCTTAGGATGCCTAGAATTAACGAGCAGACTGTCTCCCAGCGGGACCCATTTGCTTGTCGTCTACACAGTTGAAGAACAATGAATATCGCTACCCAGTGGTAGCGCGGTAGAATGGCATGCCTGCGGTTGCTTCCCCCGTCGACAGGCGTTTCTGAGAAATTAAGGGAATACGAAGTACATGGGCATAACGTGTGCCTTCGTGCAGATCGACGGCCGTCTCGATGGGATCGGAAAGCTCATTGAATTTGATAGTCGTTGGGCCGAAGTCGAATACTTCAAGTCGCCTGCCGGACCTAGTCTTGAGCGAATTCGGGTTCCCATCAAATCTGTCCGCAAAGTTGAACTCCCTCGGCAAACTCGTGTCTTTTGGTTCGACACCACTCGGCATGGGTGGCTGGCAGGACGGGTTGATGGTGGCTTGGTCAATGCCCAGGCTTTGCATGCCACCGAAGACCACTATCATGTCCGCTTCCCGAATGGACTCGAAGTTCGGATTCCCGTTTCGCAGCTATACACCCGTTGGGCTCATCCGATCGAAGATCCTACGGACTACCTAGCTGCCCGAATCAGTGATACCCCATTCTTTTTTGACGGGCGATCAAAAATCGTCCGTCACCTCAGTGCTCAGCGCGCTGCCTTTGGGGGCCTCACAGGTCTTGCTTCAGGCGCCATTGAGTTGCTTGAACATCAGGTAACAATCGTCCGGCGCATTCTGCGAGATCCCATTGAGCGATACCTGCTTGCCGATGAAGTTGGATTAGGCAAGACCATCGAAGCGGGAATTCTGATCCGACAGCACACAATTGATCAACCTCGCGATGCAAAAGTGTTGGTCGTTGCGCCGGAACATTTAACACTGCAGTGGAAGGATGAACTTAGAACAAAGTTCTTTCTGACCGGCCCGCCAAGTGTTGAGGTTATTTCGCAGTCCACATTGCTCGATCGCAAGGTGGAATTCGTCAACTGGACTATGCTCGTTCTAGATGAGGCGCATCATCCGGCGCAATGGGCGTTCAGCCGAGACCTTCGAGAACGTGCCGCATATGAGGCGTTGAGGGTTCTATCAAAAAGTGTGCCGCGCTTGCTTTTGCTGTCCGGAACACCTGTTCTGCATCAAGAGGACGGCTTTTTGGCGATGCTCCACTTGCTGGATCCTGAGGCTTATCCACTGGACGACCGCGAGTCTTTTCGTCATCGAGTGCGCGAACGCCAGGCGATTGCGGAAGCGACCGCCGATCTAGTCGATGACGCGAGTAGTCTTTTCGCGGAAGATGCTATTGGGAGACTCGAATCCAACTTTGCTTCCGATTCGCGCCTCATAGAACTCTGTTCCTTGGTTCGGACACAACTCAATCATGATATTCGAACTCGGGAGCGCGTAGACGCTTTGCGTGCACTGCGGACGCACTTAACCGAGACCTACCGACTTCACCGGCGACTCCTCCGAACCCGACGCGGTGACCCACGCGTGCAGCCATTTCTGCCGTCCCGCACTGGCCTGGTCACGATCGAGCATGAAGATCAGTGTCGCTCTGAAGTCATCGATTTCCTCGACGGGTGGCGACTGTCGCTCTCATGGGAACAGGAAGAAAATCCACCGCACGAGGAATTGTTCGCAGCCTTCATTGCCGCAGCCTTTTCGCATCCTAGAGTGCTTCTCCGCCAAATCGATGCCCGACTAGCTTTGTGTACCGGGGACGGAGGAGCGTCCAACAGAGAAGGTGAGGAACACCGAACGCTTCCATCTTCCGGGCTCGTTATCGCCGACTCTAAGCCAGGTCGATCAGGAAGGACAGTCGTGCTGGTAATGACGAACGACGGTTATGCATTCAGTGATCAAGAAGCACAGCGAGTGACTGGTCCGGTAAACGACGAGAACCTTGCGGCATCTCTACGCCGCTTACGAGAATGGGGTTGGAACGTAACCGTGACAAGACCTCCTCTCGAATCGGAGCAAAGCGCGACTTTCATTAGCAGTTGGGCCTTTGCTGGGGAGAAGGAGTTCCTCCAGCAGCGCCGTCGGCTCATTGCGTCGACTCTTCATCAAGATGACCGCACCATCGCCCTAGCCAAGTGGCTTCAGTCCAATACCGACATCCGAAGAGCCATTATCTTCGTCGATGACCGCGAAGTCGCCGATAACGTGGCCAACGCATTACGGGATTACCTTCCACGGCAGTTAGTCAGCCGATATCGAGGCAACCCCGACGACGTTCGGGTTTTTGAAACAAGCGACGCCCCTAGTGTCTTAGTATGCGACGTCGGAGCGGAAGAAGGCCTCAACCTTCAGCGGTGCGGTGCGGTCATAGTGCATTACGATCTGCCGCTAGAACCAGCCAGAATCGAGCAACGAATCGGACGAGTCGACCGAATTGAAGCGCGTGGCCGGTTGCGCAACGTGACATTTTCTACCGGACTACCTTACGAACGCGAGTGGCTGGATTGCCTGAATCGGACAATACGAATCTTCGATCGTTCCGTGGCGCCGCTGCAATACGCCCTAGCGGAAGCGACCGGGCGGATCCGTACTCGACTTGCTCGTGACGGTCGCGCTGCTATCGAAGACGAAACTGAGCGCCTAAACGACCCAAAGACCGGACTCGACAGTGAATTGCGTCGGATCCAAGCTCAGGAAACCCTTGATGCAATTGACATCGGTCTAGACGCAGATTCTCAGTTCTTCGAGGCATTACTGGCTGCAGACGAGTCGATCACGGCCGAAGGCGAACGCATTCTTAACTCCTGGGTAACAGACCGCCTACAATTCGGACGACAGCATTTACAACGTTCTGTTTTTCGCTATTTTCACGATCTACACCGGCCAACGTTGCTTCCATTGCTCGACAGTATCGAGAGTTTTCAGCAATGCATCGATCGTAACGCGCTGGCTACCTGGCGAGCGGGATTACCGCTCCAAGCGGTAACGTTTGATCGTGCGACCGCAGAGACAAAGCAGGTCGCGCTACTTCGTGTGGGCCATCCTTTCATCACTGCGATAGAGGCGCTGGTACGCAGCGATGATCGGGGCACAGCTTTTGCCTTTTGGCGCTACACGCCAGCGTGGACCGGCATGGTACAGGCTCTATTTCGATTTGATTTTGTGATTGACGCGGACTTGAGCGCTTTCGACTCGATCAGCAAGTCGATGGCTTTGGCAAAGCCGGCACTGCGACGGCGTGCAGATGACTCCTTCCCTGTCTCTTATCGGACCGTCTGGCTAACTTCAGATATCGACGAGGTGCGGGACCTGCGTTTGCTCAAGATCCTTGCACAGCCTTACACGAAATTTCCGCGCAGCGATGGTGGATACGACGTAAACCTTCGCTTTGAGCGTTGGGACAGAGCGGCTACACTGTTGCCTCTGGGCGACTGGTCTGAATTGTGTAATAGAGCCAGACATGCCGCAGAGCAAATGATTCGCAACGCGACCGACTTCCGCCTCCATTGCGATCAGTACGCGTCACAAGTTCGCGAATCATCGGTCGCTGTCGCGAATGCCTTGTCTAGCCGGATCGCCCGACTATCTGGCGCTACCCGCCAGGCAGAAGAACGAATGGCTGAAGGGGAGTCCAGACTCGCTGATGCGCTGATTGCCGGCATCAAGAGCCCCGCAATCCGGGTCGATTCTGCTGGCGTCGTAGTTCTCTCTCCGGCACCTTTGGAGAAAGAATGATATCTCCCCTCCGCGACTTTCAGGCGACTGTACTATCAGGCAGGTCATACCTTTCATCGGGGGACACGGACGACCACCTTCTCTCCCGACTACGAAGCGCTGTTGAGTGTATTACGACTCGTCCTGCAGAAGTCGGGCCTAGCGACATCGCCGTGCTCGTCAGGCAATCAATCATGCGCGCGCACCTTGCTCTAGGGGAAGAACCCGAATTACGAGTTCCCAAGAACATTGATTGGCCGAGTGAGGGAGAGTGGCAGCAATTCGATTGCGACGCGCTGCCGGCTGGTCCTCACCACTATCTGGTTCGCCCTCGGGTCTGGATGCCTTCTTGGCTGGACCCCGGCGCATCAACTGTTATCGACGCAGCGATTCAACAGATAGATCGACGGCGGTCCCGGAAAGTTCCGAGCGATCCCCTCGTTAGCAAGTGCACTGGCCTTGAGCAATACGTGACGCCGGGACAACGCGCGGCTGTGCAGGCTGCCTTTCTAATTCCTCCTGGTTCGACCGCCGTCATCAGCCTTCCCACCGGAGGAGGCAAGACACTGGCATTTCAGCTCACCTCCTTGGCATGGGCCGAACAAGGTGGAGTTACGGTCGTGATCGTGCCGACAGTCGCTTTGGCAAAGGATCAAGAAGAACGATTTCGTGAACTCCTGCGCGAATACGGAGGGAACACATCTCGAACCCTTCCCCCTCTGGCCTATCACTCAGGCCTTACTGAAGGCGAGAGAGATTCGGTCCGTTCGTCACTTCGGGACGGTTCTTTACCTCTTGTACTTACGTCGCCGGAGTCGGCGATGGGTGCGTTGAGGGGGACTCTGTTCGACGTAGCGCGGCAAGGACGACTCCGGTGCTTCGCAGTCGACGAAGCACATATCGTAACCCAATGGGGTGAACAGTTCCGGCCAGAATTTCAGACAATTGCGGGCCTCAAGGACTCACTTCTTGATTCATGCCCGCCGGCGAACCGCTTCCGAACGCTTCTACTGACTGCGACGCTGACTCCGGAATGTTGGGAAGCTTTGAAATTTCTGTTTGGCAGGGGTGGATGCCAACTAGTATCCGAAGTCGCGCTACGCCCAGAGCCGGGATTTTTGCTGTACTCTGCCACCGATGAGTTCGATCGTGAGAGGCGCGTGCTCGAAGCCATTCGCCGCTTGCCCCGTCCTCTGATCCTCTATACGACGCTCCGCGAGCATGCCCAACATTGGTACGAAACACTGTTCAACAAGAAATTTCGCCGTTTGCGATTGGTTCGTGGCGGGGACCTCGCCGATACCGAAGGTGAGCAACTTCTAAGGGATTGGCGGGCCCGCAGTGTTGACATCGTGGTCGCAACTTCTGCGTTCGGCCTCGGAATGGACCAGGCAGACGTGAGATCGATCGTGCATGCATGCCTTCCTGAGACTATCGATCGCTATTACCAGGAGGTGGGACGAGCAGGACGAGATGGCAAGGCGGCCGTCGCCCTGCTAGTCAGTACACCTGACGACTTAAGAACCGTGGAAGGACTAACTCGGGAACGGACCATTAGCGTCGACCGCGGGTTCGAGCGATGGGAAGCGATGTGGATCCGGCGCGCACCGATCGGCAATGACGCATTCGTGGTTTCGCTTGACGACCGACCCGCCGACATCGCCGGTACTGGTATGCGAAATGCGTCGTGGAATCTGCGAACCCTTGTCCTGATGGCGCGTGCTGGTTTGCTGGCCTTCACCCCGCCCCCACCACCGCTTGTAGAACCCGTCGAGGGCGAAAACCCTACCGCATTCGAGGAGCGGCGGCGGCGAATTTTTGAGAGTTTCTCTCGTCGAGTAGGAATCCGACTTCTGGATTCCCGCCACTCCGACAAAGCGCACTGGAACTCTGTCGTTGCCAGCACCAGAGCGGACCTTCGGACCGCCGACGATGAGTCGGCGAAATTGGTACGTGAGCTACGTCGGCTGCGCATGTCTCTCAATGACATGTTTCGCGAAGTCTACACGCTCAGCGATCCTCCCATTCAAGCTCCACGGATGGCTGGGAGTTGCCCAATTACCAGGAAGAACCAGACGGCGAGTTTTCAGTCCGCAGACCCAGAGGTATTTGGAGCAACCACAATGTTGGCCAAGCTCTCGACGGAACTTGACCGGACGCTTGCCCCATGCACCGACGAGGTCGGACGCTCCTGGGTTACCTACGAGCCTGTCTTGCGGGAATCAAGAGAATATCGTAAGTGGCGGGAGCAGCTTCTCAACCTTCTCCGTTACATTGTTGCAGGCGGAATTGTAGAATTGGCTGTCCCGGAGGGAATATTGTCAGAAAAGGACTGGGCTCAGTTGACGACACGATCCCCCTACAATTTTCTGATTCGCGCTTCCAATGCTAATGACGGAAATTCAACCAATGTTCCCGTACCACGATTTACGTTACTCGATGACTTTCATGCCAGCACTCGCGAACTCCAGCAAGTCATGATGCTTGACCGTCCGCGTCACATAATCGTCGTCCAAACAAGCGTACAGGATCCACGCGCTCTCACTCGCCGGTTAGTAGATATGGTTCGTCATTACTCGATCGATGACCTCCTCGCCAGGCTGCGAACATGAGCATCCTAAATCGGCCCGCAGATGGGCTCCTTAGCGTGTTGCTCGCACTACGTCGGGCTCTTATTGCTTATGGTAAGCAGCCTGAGGAGGATCTTCTGGGGTTAATTGCCCCTTCGTCGGTAGTCACCGACGGCAAACCAGACATGGCGAGAAAGACCCTGACTCGATGGAAGCAACTGGCTTTCTTTAGTGACGTAGATGGCGTGATCGCGCTCAGTGAACCGATTGCGCGAATAGATACTGATGATTTGGATGGTCTGCGGGTGGCAGTACTCCGGTTGATCCTTGCGCCCGAGAATAGCGCGACTGTGCTGGGGGAAGATTGCGACGACGGCGAAGGGTCGAGGGCTGCTGATTGTACCCGCGCACTCGCTTGGGCGCTTATTCAAGATCCTTACGCTTTTCCTTCCACATACAAGACTGGAGAGGCTCTTCAAGATAAGCAAGGAGTAAAACCAAAGATCTTCATCAACGACACGCGCTGGAACGGTTTTGCAGAATGGGCAGTCTTTCTCGGCATTGCTTGGTCCGCACTGCAAAACCTTGTCCCTAGTCCAGCCTTTGCTATCCGGAAGATGCTCAACGATGTTTTTCTCGGCGCAGGCGAGTTGCCACAGTCCGAGTTCTTTCTACGCCTGGCTGGGGTTTTGCCCATCGTGGATGGAGGCAACTACCGAAAGGCAGTAGAGGCGCAGATGAGTCGGCCCTGGCGCAAGGAAATTCCCGCTGAAGTTTCCCCAAGTCTCTCCGCCGCACTCTTAACCCTTGAGGCGGAGGGAACGCTTCGTCTTGAAACCCGTTCCGACGCGCCCAGTCGCATGCTTCTTGGCGCGGCTGGACGAGAATTGCGGTTGATCAGCCACGTAGTAAAGCCGGGAGTGGTTTGATGCAGAAGCACGATCTTCTCGAATATTGGCCACGTCAGGAGGATGTATTTGCCTGCGTCAAGACGGACGCCGAAGCATCGAGTGAGGCGGTCTCCCTGGCCGTTCACCAAACCATGCGCTTTGAACGCCGTGTAGTCGGCGGTGAACTCGGTTCACTCTCGGACTGCGATGAACGCGAGTTGCTTCAGGCATTCCTAGCAGAAAACCTACCTGACGGCCGTGTAATCGTACCCGTTGTCGGAAATTCTGGCACGGGTAAGTCGCACGTTGTTCGTTGGCTCGATACGCAACTCCGCAGCGTTAACGGTCACGAGCGGAGGGTTGTGATTCGGATACCTAAAGGCACTAGTTTGAAGGGCGTGTTGAGCATTTTGCTGAGCGATCTAGAAGGCCCGATCTACGACCGATACCGGAAGGAATTAGTTCGTGCGCAGGAAGAACTTGACCCAGATGAGGCTGCGGGACTGCTCTGCGAAATGCTCGCCTACACGCTGAGTGAGAACTGGATTCAGGCGCGAGAAAAACTCCTGTCAAATCCGGGTGATCGGAAAGCTCAAGAATGTGATGCCTACTGCCGTGCCGATATGCTTCCCGCGTTGCTGCGCAACCAGTTCTTGCGGGACCATCACTTCGTCGGAATGTCAAACGATGGCGCCGGCGTGGTCAAACGATTGGTCGAGCAACTCACGGAAGGTCGCGCCGCTGGCGTTGACGATGACCGACAGCACCTTTTCACCCCTCAGGATCTGATCTTCTCGCCCTCGCTCGATAGAGAGTTCCTTGGGCGTGCGGAAGTCAAGGCGATCGCTCACTTCGAGCGCGAGGACAGGCGAGAGACTGCAGTTCGCATTTTGAATGGCGCCCTCGATGATGCCAAGCAGAAGTTGCTGCGGCTAGATCCCACGGTTTCCGACCTCTTCAATGCCATTCGTGAACAATTGTTAAAGGAGCAGAAGGAACTCGTGCTCCTCGTCGAAGACTTCGCTGTGCTTTCTGGAATACAGAAACAACTGCTCCAGGTAATCATCAAGGAAGCGTTCCGTGACGGTCGCCAGGTTCTGTGTACGATGCGAACGGCGCTGGCATATACCACCGGCTACATGGATACGGCCACGGTGCTAACCAGAGCCAACGTGGAATACCGAATTCCGGACGAGGGAACAGAGGAAGACATTCTGGCTCGGATCAATCGTTTGGTTGGTGCGTACCTGAATGCTGCCCGGGTTGGACAGAGCGGACTGGAACGCGCGTATAAAGCGAACCAACTGAGCTCCGATCGATCAGACCGGTGGGTTCCCGGTTTTCGCGCAGATGTTGAGCCGGAGGCTCGCGCAACCCTTGATGCCTTCGACAAATCTGTAGATGGATACGAACTGTTTCCGTTCAACCAATCCGCGATTCGTGAACTAAGTCTGGAGGGCTGTGTCCTAGCCAACCACCTTATCTACAACCCACGCTTTGTGATTCAAAACGTTCTCAACAAGGTGCTCGCTCAGCGCGATCTGTTTCAGGAAGGGAATTTTCCGCCACCAAATTTCGGTGCCCAGAGCAGATCTTTGCCCGCCCGAGTGGTTGAAGAAGTCAAACGACGAGTGCCCACGAGAGAATTGGACCGCTATCTGAGATTCTTGGCGTATTGGGGTGGCTCTCCGTCCTCGATGCAGGAGATTGCAGTTCTTGAGCCGCGAGTGTTTTCAGCCTTCGGTTTCGATAAGTCACCGTTTGCTCAGGGTTTAACTGCGTCCAGTTCCGGCACGGCGACGTCTCCAAAACCCGATACTAAGACCACAACCCGGGAGAAAGAGACTACGGGAGAGCATCGCGAACACAATCCCATTGAAGCCAAGTGGGAAGAACTCTTGGACAATTGGAGAGGCGGTCGGACCTTGCCACAGGTGGACGCAAACCAACTCCGAAAGTGGATTGCGGAAGCTTTGAAAGCATTCATCGATTGGGATTGGGATCTTTACAGACCCCTCAGGAGCGTGCCCCTCGATACTTGGGTTCAGTACATCTATATTCCCCAGGCAGCCGGAAATGAGGGACGTACGGCCGATGACGCTATGGTTGCGGTTTGCACAGAAGCGGATCTTCTCAATGCAAGCCAGAGTTCGACAGTGCAGTCCGCACTCATGGCGATCATACGTTTTCACGCCGTGTATAAGGGAACTTGGGACTATGCCGGGGCTGAAGCAGACCTTCCCAGATACGGTGCATTTCTCGAACACATTTCCCGACAAACCCGCTCCTTCGCCATGGGTCGCTACTTCAAGCCAGAGTGGAATCCGATTCCTGCCCTCGTACAAGGCTTGCTGATTGGCGCCCGCGCCCTGGGCATCGAGGCGGCGACCAAGGACAAGAGTCACGCGGCGCTGATCGACTCCTTGTTTGCGACAGTGCCGCAGGATTCACCGAAACCCGAAGTGAATGTGCAATCCGATGGCAGTGGGACGGGCTGGAACGAATTCACAAGGGCGCTACGGCTATGCCGACGCACGGGAGACAAAGAATCGCGAGATCAGCAATCGTGGCAGGGGCACTTACTGAATCTTGTGGGCGCTCGGCAAGGTCAGGCTGAAACAGTTCACGCCGTTGATGTTATGCGACTGAAGCCAGCATTGGAAGAGTGCATAGCGACGTGGACATTTTCGGCAACGTTGCCGTCAAGTGTTACCGGAACGCCGGATTTTGTATCGTTTCGGACCGCCTATTCTGAAATGAAAAAGCTCGATGGGGCTGTTTCCAAGACACAGCGCCGCTTATTTCGCTGGCGGGGTGAGACGATCTCGTGGTTCGGAGACCCAAGCGAGAAAGAAGCTTCGATTCGCGACATGAAGGAAGCAACGGAGGCGGCAAGGGCCGCCGGCATGACGGCAGGCCTGGACGTGAAGGGGTTGCTCGAATTGCTGGAAGAATTCCGGGGTGCCAAGGTAGTGGCCGCGCTCGATGACGCTGAGAAACTAGATCAGGAATCTCCTCGCGGCACAGTGCTCACAGTTCTAGGCCGGGGACACGACCAGGTCGCACAACTGTGCGAGCGCCTCGGCCAACGACTGGACGAATTTCTCAAAGCCATTGAAGCAGAACTGGCAAGCGATCAGGCGAAGTATGGCCCTAACCCGATGCAGGATGCCGTGTCTTCCTTGACAACTGAACTTGAAGAGTTCGCAGTAGTCTTGAAAACTGTGGAGTCTCTATGACCTTACCAGAGCGCTGCCGAAACGTACGCGCACAGATCGATCAGAGAAACGAACTTCGACGGGCGCACCACGACGCGAAAGCCTTCCGTGAGCGAGCGAGCGAATTTCTGACGATTCGCACAGAGGTTTCGGCCGAGTTAGCTAGGATTCTTGTACTCAAAACAAAGTCAGTGACAATCGGTAAGGCTCCGACGGTCTCAGTCGTCCTTGGACTTATCGAAGAGTGCAAGAATGGACTCGAAACAAATCCGAGTGAGAGTGGCAAGGATTTTGGTCGTCTGAAGCGCTCAGTTGAAAAGGTCCGTAAGGATCTTGCGTCCGCGACGGCAAACGCTCTGGAGTCCGTCAATCGTGATCTTCCGAGCATTGAGGAGAGCTTCCTGAAGCTAGTGGAATTAATTCCGGGCTATCTGACTAGGGTTGCCCGCATTCGAGAAGAACGAGATCATCTCCATCGAGGAACAGATCTTGGGTCGATGAGTGCGCAGGAACTCGAATATTTTCTCGATAGACGCGATGCTTTACGAGAACTCGCTGACCAACTTAATCCCTCGGAGTTCCCAAAAGAGGTTTTGGACTTCTTTAAGGCAGCCCGCCGCGGAGGCGCACCGCTCGAAAAATTCACCCAAGGCGTGCAAGAATGGCTTTCCCAACGACATCTGCTTAACTCTGTTCGTATCGTGGTCCAGAATTGAAGTTCCAGCGAAAGAACTATGACAGTTGACGCGTCGTCACTCGAGTTCCTCGGGCAACTCGAACGAGAAGAAGTTGCAGTGCTCACCTGGGGTCTTGTTGACTGCTTTTTCGCTGAACATGAACTTGAGGAGCGCGCAGACAATTTCCTGAGCCAGATTTCGGCCCAGCGGAGCGACCGGCCTTACGCCTCTGGATGGGACCTCGTTGAAGCCCTCTTGGAGGAACGACTTCTTTGGAAACTTCCCGACACGGAACGATATCGAACGCGGATGGCGGAGAGTGTACGGTTGTTCGCGCGACTCCGTCAGATTTTTCCCGATCCGCACAACGCAGCTTGGAGGACGGCTCCGAATCTGGTCGCCGACTACCGACTCGTAATCCGACCACGCCTCTATCCCATCCGCAATATCCAGCCTTCCCATTTGCTGGAGCGATTGCGCGCTCAAACTCCACTTTCCCCCCTACAGCAGAGTGTCATTACTGCACTCCTCCGCTTTGGAACAGAAGAGGAAAGACGTTTGGCAGCCTTCCAAGTTCGAGCCACCGAGCGTATCCTGCGCACGACTGTCCAAGGCCGCGCAGTGGGAACGGTAATTTCTGCGGGCACCGGAAGTGGGAAAACTCTCGCCTTTTATCTTCCAGCATACGTCGCAATGGCATCGCGCCTATCGGCAGACTACTGGACCAAGTGTCTCGCCCTTTATCCACGGAACGAACTACTCAAGGATCAGCTTCGCGAAGCCCTTGGAAATGCTCGGCGTATTGCTACCGCGCTTGCGGCTAACGGGAAGCGGAAATTAGTTGTAGCTGCCCTATATGGTGACGTTCCCTATAACGGTCAAAAAGTCCTGAGCCAGGAACTCGATTCCTGGCCTCGTCTCACCACGGGGGGACGAACCGCGTACCAATGCCCATTTGTTCGCTGTTCTCGATGCAGCACCAACATGGCATGGCTGGAGATTGACATCGGACGCGGATTAGAGCGGCTAGTTTGTTCCGATCCAACGTGCAGTGAGACGGTAGAACCGGATGAAATTCGCATCACGCGAGAACGCATGCTGGCCGAACCTCCAGATGTTCTATTCACGTCAACCGAGATGCTAAATCAGCGACTTTCGTCAGGGCGTTTTGGGCGACTGTTCGGAGTGGGAATTCGGCCCGACCGACGACCGGAATTTGTTCTCATCGACGAGGTTCACGCCTACGAAGGTATACACGGTGCCCATGTTGCATCGCTATTGCGACGTTGGCGCCGGGCAACCGAAGCTCACCCTCACTATGTTGGATTGTCTGCAACCTTAGCCGACGCACCGCGATTTTTTGCCGAGTTGGTTGGAATTGGACCAGGCGACGTCGCCGAAATATGGCCCGAAGCACCGGAAATAAGGGGCGAAGGGGCCGAATATATGCTGGCCCTGCGAGGCGACCCGTCTTCAGGAACCAGTCTGCTTTCAACGACCATTCAAGCCTTGATGCTTCAGCGGCGAGTACTTGCTTCGGACCCCAGCGATTATTTCGGAACTCGCGTTTTCGGTTTCACCGACAATCTGGATGTGATCAACCGCCTATATCACAATCTGCTCGATGCCGAGGGATGGAACGCATTTGGTCGGCCAAATCCAGCAAAACCGCTCGGTTCGCTTGCGAACTTACGGAGCACGACCTTACCGAACGCTCGGGAACGATTCGAGATGGGCCAAAACTGGGCGCTTCCAGAAGACATCGGACACGTTCTCTTTCCTGGAAGCCGAATCCGGGTGGCGAGGACCAGTTCTCAAGATGTTGGTGTGGATGCGAACGCCGGGATCGTAGTCGCGACATCTGCTCTCGAAGTAGGCTTCGACGACCCCGAGGTGGGAGCCATCCTTCAACACAAAGCGCCGCAGAGTGCCGCCGCATTTCTACAGCGCAAGGGTCGTGCGGGCCGCAGGCAAAGCATGCGTCCCTGGACCACCGTTGTGCTCTCAGACTACGGGCGTGATCGAGCGGCATATCAGGCGTACGATCAGCTTTTCTCTCCGCACCTGCCAGCCAGATACTTGCCGCTCCGCAATCGCGCAGTCCTGAAAATGCAAGCGACATTTTCTCTGTGCGACTGGCTGGCTCGTCGTATACCGGGAAACCAGTTCGCGGATCCCTGGACCGACTTTTCCCAACCCGCCATCGAAATTAAGAATTCTCGCGTCTCCGCGGATGTAGCCGCCCGGCAAGGGCTCTACGCGCAATATCTAAGAGCATTACTCGAACAAGAGTCAGTTCGGGAGGAGTTCCGTCACTACCTGTCCCGCTCTTTGGCAATCGATGAAGATGAAGTCAGCGCGATTTTATGGGAACCACCACGCTCTCTAATGACCGAGGCAGTGCCGACGTTGCTTCGCCGGCTTGAGCGCGGGTGGCGTCGCGCGGATGGCACCGGACTCGAACCATATGTTTGGCGCTCTCCCTTGCCAGAATTTCTTCCCAGAACGCTGTTCAGCGATCTCCAGTTGCCAGAAGTGTCAGTTCGCATTCCCGGGCAGGGGCAAAACCCAGCGCGCGTCGAATCAATGCCAATCGCTCAGGCGCTGCGCGAGTTCGCTCCGGGGCGAGTATCGCGCCGGTTTGGAGTTCATCACGGACGAGAACGCTACTGGATAGCTCCAAGCAATGGAGCAGACGTACTGATCGACAGCTTCTGTCCGGCAGGCGATCGACAGGAATTGGGTCAGTTCGGCTATGTCAATGTTGATGAAATCGAAGAGCATGTTGTGACATTTCGCCCTCATGCTATCGACATTGCGTTGACTCCTCTTAACGTGCAGCAATCCTCCAATTCCTTTCTTCACTGGTGCGTGGAAATTGTGCCTACAGCGGATGGTCATGAAATGGACATTCCAGATGCATCCCGCTGGCTAGGAATCCTGGACTCGGTCTCCATCCACTCCCACCACCTCGGCTTACCGCTTGAGGTCCGCCGCTTTTCACGCGGCGCGACTGCCTCAATTGGGCGAGGAAGGGGAGCCCAAGTCACACAGGCGCTTCGGTTCGTGTGTGCCGGGCCCGAAGGCAATACGATTCCCGCAGCCGTTGGATTTGTGGGAGACGTTGATGGTGTCCAAGTCCGTTTTCACTATCCGGCCCGACTCTGGGAGTTTGTGGGGCGCGATCCGAGGCTGCTCCGAGCGTTGCGCACCGCTAGGTTTCGCTACCTGATTCACATCGCTCCCGCCTTGGACGGCATAGCCAACGACTTTCAGCGTGAGTGGTTGGCGCAAGTCTATCTTTCAGCGATCACGGCAGAGGCCCTTCGCAGATCACTTACTTTGGAGGAGGCAGAAGTTGCACTGCATGCTGGTACCTCCTCCACCACAACGCGTGAAGTGCTTGAGACGATTCTCCAATGGAGTGAGCGCGAAAACGAGGTCGATGACACCGACCAAACCTCTGACGACGAACTTCCGCGACGCCTCCAAGAGTTGCTTGACCTACTCGACCAAAGCATAACTCGCGACGCCCTTCATCACGCGGCGACTGTTCTGTGGTCAGCCCTCTCTGAAGACTGGGAGCCATGGCTGCGATCCAGATTCAAGTCCACTTTGGGTACTGCTTTTGTTGACGCGGCCCATAGCCTCTGCCCACGAATGGGTGAAGGAACACTAATACTTGATCTGCCGCCCCGCCGCAATCGCCACACAGAAGATGCTCGGATTCCAACACGAAACGATGACGAACTTTGGCTGACGGAGTCTGCGATCGGCGGCGGCGGATTTGTCGAAGAGTTCTTGAGCCGCTACGTAGATGACCCACGTAAGTTTTTTCGCTTGCTCGATGCCGCATTGTCGCCGTCTGACCTGGAATTGGTTTCTGACGAACTGAATCGCATCATGCGCTACGTCGAGTCCAACTCGGAAGCATTTCAAGCCCTCAGAGCCGCATTCTTTCAAGTGCGAGAGGCTGCATCTCACGCGGAGAGCCTGCACTCATTGAACGTGCTTCGTACCGAACTAACTCGCCAAGGCGTTCAACCGACACCGACTCTTCTTATCTCGCTCGGCGTGCGCGTGTTGCGCCCAGGCACAACTAGGAGTACGGACGCATTCTTAGCGAGGGCCATCGAGGAATGGCAAGGTGCGGAAGAACGCCTAGGAATAGATATTGATGCTCGTGTTTTCGCCCTCGTTAAAAGCTCTGACCCCGCACTTGAACAAGCCCTCCCAATCGATCAACGAATTGATCCAGAGTCAACAACCACGGCCTGGCGGTACGGGGTGCTCTATGGGATGTTCTGGCCTCGGGGAGCACAGATTCGCAGTGAATCACTTCGTGCTTGGAACCCATTCGAACGACTGCCCGATTGTGACCGCCTCCTAGTCCTCGCCGTCGTGCCGCGCTTGTCACAAGAAGTATCTCTCTCGAATCCGGCCTGGTTCGAGGAACTCGCTAGTCGATTGGTGCAATTTGGAGCCGTTGAATTGGTTTGCGGACTGGAAGAATCGACGCAAATGGCTCAAGCGCTCCTGCGCATCGCTGCAGAACCGATTGATTCTGAGGCTTTGCTCATCCACGCACGAATAACCGGTGTGAGCCGTGAAAACAATCGAATTATGGCTGAAATCGAGTTGCCCGAGGCATTCCAGTGACTACGCGACAGTTCTTGCAGAGCGCACTGGACTCACGAAACGCTATGCGTGAGTTGCTGCAGATCGTTTTTGCCGCCGAGTTACTCGCCCCCAGTCGCTGCGTCTGGCTTGTCTCCCCGTGGCTGCGTGATATTCCTGTGCTCGACAACACCACGGGGTCATTCCTCTACCTGTGCCCGGACTTTCCTCTTACCGAAGTGCGTCTCAGCTTGGTCCTACGGGAACTTCTCGCCCGTGGTTCGCAACTTGTAATAGCCACGCGACCCGACCCCGGAAATGCCCAAGTGTATGACAGTTTGAGAGGTATCGGTTCAGACGATAGCCTCGTTTTCCACGAACGTGCGGAACTTCACGCAAAGGGCATCGTCGGCGATGCTTATGCTCTGATTGGATCAATGAATCTCACCTACAACGGCCTCGATCGCCTGACTGAGATGCTTATCTTTGATACCAACCGACCCGCGGTCGAACCATTGAGGCTTTCGTTTCGACGGGAGTACGGGGGGCGTGCGTGAGTTTTGAAAGCGAATTCTTCGGGCCTGGCAATCGACTGCAATGGGACGCAATCCAAACAGGGTCTTTGCCAACCGATGTACAGCAACGACTCGGACCGTTTCTCGAGGACCTCGAACGCAATCCTGAGATCGTAGCTCTGCCGCGGGTTCGCGAAAGCGGCGAGGTCCAGTGGTATGTACTCTGCTCATCGCCGCGAACAGCACGACTTGCGCGAGATGAATTGCAGGCGTTCCTTGGGCCTACATACTCTAATTTCGACGGCAGGCCGACACGACTGGATCCGAGCGACCCGGTAGAAGCAGCGGTATTGGCAAAATACGGCACTAATGCATTCAGGGTGGACGTTCCCGATCGCAACATTCTCGATGCGGCAAGAGAACGTCTTCGGCTGTTCATACGCCTTCAGAGGGAACGCCCGCCTCGCTACGCAAAACGCACCAGAGCAGCCGGAAGGGTTTTACGGGACTTCGAATATGCATTGCTGGCAAATCAAGAAACCGCAGCGGCCGAGTGCATTGAGGAACTTCGCTCCGCCGGCCAGTTGAGTGCAGCCAATCTGCTTTTCTTGGAAGTTAGGAGACTCGCCGCCGGCCGACACTGGGACTCCATTCTGGCACTCCCTGAACTGCAAGCCCTCCTAGCCATGATGCGACCGCGGCGAGTCACGGAAGCATTGATTCGAACAGTTTATTTCTCTTATCTCAAAGAGTTCGAACAAAATGAACGGGCGCAGGAGGCGATCGATCGTTTCCGTTCTGAAGTCTGGGATCGTTTTCGGAATCTATACCAGACGCGTACCAATATCTTCGGATTCGAGATTGACGCCAGTTTCCTGATGGCTGCGGCCTGCGATCCCGAACGCCCCGAAATCGGCCAACAACTCATCGAGTTCTACGCTCCGGATTCTCTTGAGCGTTCCTACGTCGCGAGGCTTCTGGCGTTGATTCCCAGAGTCGCATCACCCTCTCAGTCAGTCGGCGAACTCGACCACGCACGTGCAGTGTTTGGAGTGGGGGATGTCGATCGGGCATACCAACTGGCAGTGACGCTAGCACCGTCGTTCGATCGCTCGGCACTATTGCTGCGTTGCGCCCGTGACATGGGCGGTCTCTCTGCGGCCCAAGTTGCCCTGGACTCCATTGCCTCCCTGTCTCAATCCGATCGGGCACGCTTAGATCAACACCTACTGCTCTCTCGCATTCGGGACTCGCTTGCTGCACTCAGCACGTCAGATACTCCAACAGTTACTGTCCCGCTTGCAGTCGACGAGATTCCATCATCCTGGCCAGAATGGTTGAGACGCTTGACGATGCCGGAACCATGGAAAGCTGCCTTATTTGTTGCCGAAACCGGGGCGCGCGAGTGGGATGTTGGAAAATTCCTCCAAGATGCGAAAGCGGTGCAAGAGACCGCAGACGTTTTGCTGAGCGATCGGCCGCAATGGGGGCAGGACGCGCTACGCGATGCTCTCCCGTATCTATTGGAGTTCTGCACGTCCGCGGGCCTTGATGCTCGGTTGAAACAGGTGTATGAGTCGCTGTTTGTCACGGTGGCTATCGATCCCCAGGTCTCATTGCCACAAACCGCCGCACTTGTGCGAATCGCGCAAGCACGCCTGGAACTAGGTGTTTCGGCACCTGAATACATCGAGATCGCTCGGCAAATAACCTCAGCCATTCAAGCTATAGCGAGTCCGTCTGCGGCTGACCTTGCCCTTGAGGCTCTTGAGATGCTTCTGAACGCAGCGTGTCCAGACGCACAAGAACGACAGCAGTTTGCGGTTCAGGTGATTGCAATTTTCCAGCGCTGGTATAAACGTATCGATCGAACTCAATTTGCATTGCTCAACGCTTTCACGAAAGAATTGGAGATGCCCACAGCGATGGGTGGTCTTGCAAAAGAATTTGCCTCAAAAACCTCTTCATCCGAGTGGGAACAACTAAGGGGTAAAAGGATTGCGATCTATTCGCTGCAAGAATCGGCCCTTCGGCGCGCCGCGCTCGTGATCACCGAGCTTTCTCCGGGTATCCGGGTTGATACTTTCGACGATCACGTGGGTGGCTCACCCGCTCTACGAAAGGCGGCAACGACGGCGGATCTCTTCATCCTGGCGACTGCGGCCGCAAAACACGCTGCCACAACCTTCATTGAACATCGGAGGCCAAGAACTCTGGCCACACTCTACGCCCGTGGACAGGGCAGCGCCAGTTTGTTGGAAGCACTGCGTGAGTATGCTAAGCAAATATCTGCACCAAATTGATAGAGACCCGATACCTCTTTGCGTAGCCATACTTCATTTTGACGTTCTTCAGTTCCTCATAGCGTCTCGCAAATAACCTCCGCCTTGTGGCTGCGCTTATTGTTCCACTCCGTCCTCCCCGGTTGGACGCCGCTTGGCCGCGGCTCGGACGTGCGTTTCGGACTGCGCCGGTTTCGCGCCAAACGAAACCCAACCCCGTTTGGCACTCACCGCGCTTTCACTCACGCCCTGCCAACCTCCCTCGGCCTCCGTTCTGTCCCTTTCACCGTTCCGCCTTGTTTCTTCCCGCTGCCGCTCTAGTGAAGAAAGAAACAAGCCGGAAACGCCAGAAAGGGAAAAAACATGAAATTAGAAGAAGTCAACACACGAACCAAAGAGGCCGTGGATTTCCTCGTTGCAGCATTGGAGTCCGGTAACAGTGAAGTCCTCACCGCATACCTCGGAGCAATGTCGAAGTTTCACACATACAGCTTCGGCAACATCATGCTGATCGCGCGTCAGAAGCCCGATGCTACCAACGTTGCCGGACTTCGGACATGGAACTCGCTTGGCCGCTTCGTTAAACGGGGAGAAAAAGGCATTTTCATTCTCGCCCCGATGGTCGGACGACGAAGCACGAAAGATGTAGCGACCGACGAGCCGAGTGATGACGCAACAACCGAAGGTCACCGGACGCTCTACGGATTCCGGGCCGTCTATGTTTTCGATGTCAGCCAAACCGAAGGCAAAGAACTCCCAGCCCTGACCGAAGTCAATGGCGACGTGAGCGGATACCGCGAACGTTTGTTCAAGTTCGTGGAAGCGCAGAGCGTCGAGCTTAGCTTCTCCGAGCGAATTGCTCCCGCGAAAGGTCTCTCGTATGGCGGGAAGATCACGCTGCTTTCAGGGATGCAGCCAGCCGAAGAGTTTTCGACGCTCGTGCATGAGATCGCCCACGAAATGCTCCATCGTGGCGACCGCCGCACCTTGACCACCAAACAAGTCCGCGAAACAGAGGCCGAAGCCGTGGCCTTTGTAGTTTGCCAATCGGTCGGACTTCAGAACGGAACCGCATCCCAGGACTACATCCAGCTTTGGCACGGAGACGCCAATCTTCTGCGCGAGAGCTTGGAAGCCGTTCAACAAACCGCTGCCGTGATCCTCGGGGGCATTGCCCCCGAGCCGGCGGCACTCGCGGCAGCCGCATAACACGCCAACATCTGCACCGTTTGGCTTTCAGGCCGGACGTGTGTAGCGAGTCCACAACCACTTAACTAAACACACATGAGAGGAGAAAAGATTATGCCGAGTACGCAAAATGCAGTCAACAACCACGAATATCGCAGCGTTCCCATCACCACGCTTGCGGAGTCCGCAACCAATCCCCGCAAACGCTTTGATGCAAAAAGTCTTGAAGAACTGGCCGCTAGCTTCAAGACGCAAGGGATTCTGGCCCCTCTTCTGGTACGCGAACTGGAGGAAAGCAAGTACGAGGTTGTAGCCGGGGCACGTCGCCTGAGAGCAGCGAAATTGGCGGAACTCGAAAAACTTCCTGTCCGCGTAGTGAAGCTAACCGACGCCGAGGCCATCGAAGCGCAGTGCGTTGAGAACCTGCAACGCGAAGACATCCACCCGCTTGAGGAAGCTCTGGGCTTTAAGTCACTCTTGGAACTCGGAGAGCCTGCCTACACCATCGCCACCATCGCGTCCCGCGCTGGCAAGAGCGAGGCGTATGTCTACGGTCGTATCAGACTGGCTGACCTGATACCACCGGTGGCCGAGGCGTTCCTGAAAGACCAGATCACCATCGGGCACGCTTTGCTGATCGCCAAGCTTCCGGCTTCGCAACAACAGGAGGCATTCTCGGCTTCCTTTCGGGGCTTGTGGACAAGCGAAGGCAACAGCCAAGTCCTGATTCCAGTGCGGGAGTTGGCAGCGTGGATTGAATCGAACATCTTGCTACAACTGGCGTCCGCGCCGTTTGACAAGCAGGATGAGACACTCGTTCCCGAGGCAGGCTCGTGCGTCAACTGTCCGAAGCGAACTGGTTTCAACAAACTACTCTTTCCCGACGTGCGTAAAGATTCATGCACGTCGCCCGACTGTTTCCGAGCCAAGATTGACGCTTCGGTGAAAAAGACTCTGGAAACCAAGCCGCACCTAATCCAGATTTCGGCGGCGTGGAATTCCCGCGAGGGCGCTCCCTTGGGACGGAACCACTATGTAGAGTTGGAGATCAAGAAACCCAAGCCGAACGGCGCAAGCAGCAAGCTCTCACCCGTTCAAAAACCTTGTGACAAGATGACCGAGGCCATCGTCATGGACGGTGGCAAGCGTGGACAGGTCGTCAAGGTTTGTGCCGATCCAGCTTGCCGTGTGCACCACCCCAACACGCCTTCTCCGCAGCAAGTCGAGCGGGAGCGGGCGGACGAACGCAAGCGGATCGAGAAGGAGAAACTGGCGATCACGACTCGCCATCGAGTCTTGGCTACGATCCTCCAACGCGTTTCGGCTCCGTTGAAGAAAGCTGACTTGCTGACGGTCTCCGACTACCTGATTGGCCACCTCTCTTATAGCCAAGTTCCGACTCTGGCGAAGCGACACAAGGTAGAGGCGAAGAAGGACTCCGCGTCGGCACAGGAACTTCTGGCCAAGCAAGTCAGCAAATTTGACGATGCCGAACTCTGCAAACTGCTTCTGGAAATCAGCCTTCTGGATTCGGCTTATCAGCGATCCACCGCAAGCCGCGACGACGTTCTCATGGACGCCGCCAAACGCTACCGAGTGGATACTGATAAGCTCCAAAAAGCCGTGGCCAAAGAATTCGCCGCGAAACGAGACAAGAAAACAATCAAGCCAAAGGGTCGCAAGGCGACAGCCTGAGTCGATCCGTTCTTGATTTTTGGCGGGGTGCTAGTTTGCACTCCGCCTCTTTTATTGGAACGGCATTACTGCCGTTCTGTCGGGGCAGGACTCTCACACCTGCACCGCAGTTTTGGTCGGTATTCGAAGAAAGCTCCGAGCTACCGCTCAGCTGCCCGACAACGCCAAAACCCCTTCCGGATACCTAGCCCCTTCGATCCTGATGTTCGAGGAGGCACTTTCGATGGTACGGAGGTCTTCAGGTGTAAGGTCGACGTTCGCCGCTCCGAGGTTTTCTTCAAGGCGATGCAGCTTGGTTGTGCCAGGAATCGGAACGATCCACGGCTTAGAGTGCGAGTCAGTTCAACCGCGAGTACAAGCGCTTCTTTGGTCAACCGCCGATGCGGGACATCAAAGTGCGTCGGCTGGCCGGCTCTGCAATGGTCAGCGACTAACAACCCTGCAGATCATTTTGTCCAGATGGTCGGCTACTCTTCCATTAGATCGTCAAGCCGTGGCCCAACGCGGGGGACGTTTGGAATATTTCACGATTGCGTGGAACAGGTTCAACTGGCCTTTGCGATATCGTCTGGGGTGTCGGTCTTGGATGCGGACTCCGCTGTCTGAACCTCGGAAATCTTGCCCTCTGTGGCGGGGAAGTGGTTTGCTTGCGTCGTCTCCGGCTCCATTTCGACCACAACTTGAGGTGAGCAAACGGAGTCGCCAGCGGAGGCTAACTCGTCCAGTACGGAAATGATGTGCGCGGCCTCAGACTTCGGCACTATACAGCGAACGCCGTTTTTCTTCGCTTCCAGTTCAAGTTGCGGAAGATCATGGAGCGTGTGCATTATGATTGGGATTGTGGGAAGCGACTCCGAGATCCGCCGCGCTGCCGTCAGCCCGTCCATTGACGGCATTGCGAGATCCAGGATGACCACATCGGGTTCGAGTTCCCCAGCCATCCTGACCGCGTCTAGGCCGTTGTCGGCCTGACCGCACACTTCCCAGCCGTGGGTCTGAAGCAAGTCTTGGAGTGTCTTTCTGGCGAGCGGGCTGTCGTCGGCGATCAGTATGCGACGCGGCATTTTCCACACTTTCGCGTAGCCAGCCAGAGGAGTTCGCAGGTGCGTCTTTCGATGCAAATATCCCAACCGAATGTTGTTTCCTATCGAACAGACAAGAGCCGACCTTCAAGCGAGAACCTCTGTTCGATGCCATACATGGTTTCCTGTATTCCGACCGGTCTCCGACTTGTAAGAGAATGACCCGTTTAGGGGAGGGGCTTTCGTGTATAACGCCGATCTGGTGCGCCAACTCTGCGGCGAGATTGCGAACGAGAAGGATCGTGAGAAGACCGAAGATCTTCTGTCCCTCTTGCAGGCCGTCATGAAAGACAATCAGGAGGACATTCGAATCAGAATGGCCTTCCTCGCTAAGAAGTACGGGCTTGTCAGCGATTCCAACGCCGCGGCCTAGTCCATTCCCAACATTTGAAAACAGCCCACTGCTCAAACTTTGGCGGAGGTTAACTCTTGCCGGAGTTAAACGCAAAGAGCCGCCCGGAGCTATGCTTCGCTACGACGGGCGGCTCACCCCCTCAGCTTGCTCCCACATTGTAATGGCTTACATAGCTTTTCATCGGTGTCGAGAGGCACTTGTCCGAAATTCCGGCCACTGTCTTAAACGTTCCGCTATTGTGCCTTCTCTGACATCTCAGGCTGTTGTCTTTCTATTTCATCGGCTTGCAGCCAACAGATACGGCTGGCTGGTCGGTATTCGGGCCACGATACTCAAATTTCACCACTGGGCGCGCACTTCGCAGTAGGCTCCATCGAAGGTAGACCAAACGGCTATTGAGACGGGCCACGTTTAGGAGCGGCAGCTATGGAAAAGCCGAAGACCGTCCGGGTGGGAAATATCACGGTGACGCAGATAAGCCCGAAAGAACGGGAGATCCTTGCGCAGAAGATAAAAGAACGGCATGACCGTCTACGTAACAGGTATAGAGAGATCCACAAGAAAGTAGTTGATTGGGTCAGCTATTCAGTCGAGCAAGGTAGCGTTTACATCTGCATCCGGTTCATGGACAAGACCGAGTTTTCCCTGCAGTTCAGCCCCCAAATTCTAACGGACAGCATCGATTTGGCAGACATGAGCACAGGAAATTTCAAAATGATCCGGGAGTACTACAGGAAGGCGGATAAATGAACGCCCCCGTCCCATCAAGTAGGACCGACTGAGGGACCCCATTCTCGGCTCATACAGCAACAGCGCCTGTGTTTCGAATATCGGAGGTGGTAGGGGCACGCCGGACGCGCGTGATCCGCTAACTAGACGGTCGCGAACGCTCCTAAGAATCAGAACCAGTCTTTCCCAGGCTCAACTTCTTCTCAATCTCTTCTTGAGCCTCAGCGAGTTTCGACGGTTTAATTCCGAGCCCATAGGCGATCCTCACCCATTCGAGGAAACCGGCGTCAGTTCGACCCTGTTCGATCAAAATTATTCTGCGAACCGGAACCTTCGACCGCTTGCTGACCTGCTCACGACTCAATCCGACCTTTTCGCGGGCGTTTCTGAGGTTGATGCCGATGACTCTGCGCAAGTGCCCCGGTGGTTCTTTGCGGGATATTTCCTTGTAAACCTTGTCCAGCGTCGTACCCTTCTCTTCACACGCATCCTGTAGCACCGCGTTGATGGACTTCCAGACGACTTCATCCCCTGGATACTGCGTATTCCAGTCTTTCGACATACAACTACTCCTAAGCGAACTTGAGGTTGAACTGTTTGAGTGCGGGAGTCTGCTCGGCACAATCGCGCAACAGTCGCCATGATTCGCCTTTGAGTACGGTTAAGAAGTCGTCGATGGCAGCGTCGATATCGCCATTATAGAAACCAAGATGACCCTTGCTGTATCGGGGATGCGGTCCATCCACGGTGATGTGCAGGCTGTCCCACGTGCAGGAGCGGCATTTCCTGCCCCGGCAGTATGGATGACGTTCGATTGGTTTTTTCCTCTTCGACGCCATGCGATTTCCTTTCAGGATTCGTGTGGAGCGAGGCGTTGTGCTCTCAGATCGTTCCAGTCTGTAAGATCGCCATTCGGCGCGATGCTGCACATTTCAGGCGCTCTTTCAAAGGTGACAGCGGCTCTCAGATCGAATCTGGCGCGAGTGTCATCCTCAAACTCCAAAAAAAGTGCGGTGAACTCAGCGTCGTCTTTGAACCACACGCGTCTGACTGTTTTCCCTTTCAACTCCGGGTATTCCACGCCTTTGTGACGCATAGGGCGAATCCTTCCGGGGGGAAGGAGACCGTGCTTGGCGCAATCCTGACCGCACAGGACGCCTAACAATCCCCCTCGCAAGCACGGTCTCAAAATCGGCGTTCCTCTATAGCGGAACACGCCAAAGATAATACCTGCAATCATCCCCGGATGTCAAAAAGGAAAACTGCGTTGAATGTGCGGTTCGGGAAGAGGATTGGGGCACTACGGAAAGAACGCCGGTGGACGTTCGTCTATCTGTCAGAATACTCAGGATTGGCGAAGGGGTTCTTACACGCTATGGAGCAGGGAACACAGGAGCCGTGCCTGAACACGCTCGACATCCTTGCCAAGAGTTTTGAAATGACGATCAGCGAGTTAACGCAGGGAGTTTAGGCTCGGGCTGCATGCTTGGCCCCAAGACGGGTTGATTCGGTGAAGGTTATCTACTGCGAAAAATGCGGCGACCTCTTCAAGCTCACGCGAAAGGAGCTGAGAGAGTGCAAGTGCAATCGCGATAAGGTTAAGGGAAAGTACCGCACGAAAAAGCACGCTGAGGTGTCCGACAATGCCGTGAGCATCAAAATACCGAACGGCTCTATCGAGAAAGCCATTCGTAGAATGCAACGGCTGAAGAAGGACAAACCGAAATCCAAAGACAAGGACTACAAAGCACACTCACCGATACCGGCATGGGTGCGCCCGAACTTCGGCCCCGGCAATCCTCACACTCACCACCTGAGAAACGACGCAAGTAAGCGCACCAGAGCTTAACCTATTTCCTCAATTTCAACGGCCACTTAGCGGGCGGCGTAGCTCGCGGTGGTTTGCCGTGCATGCGTCGACTGCTCGAAGCCGTAGGTCATCTGCAACAACTGCGCGCGGGTCTTCCATTAAAACGCCTGCCCCACGCTCAGTTTCATGCAATTCACCTTTTGTTTTTTATTATCCGATGAGAAACTATTGGGAAGGTTTTGGGTTCTAAACCGCATCGCCAGTGCTCTCTGTGCCGCCTCGTCGCTACGACTTTGTAGATTCCTTACTTGCGTGGTTTCTCAGTGGCCAGACGTGTCCCAGGATGGGCGGGCTTTGTAGCCGCCCCGGTCGTGGTGTTCCTGACAATCTGCTCTTACTGCGCCCACACTCGCCACTACCGAACGGTTTCTGGCAATGCGGCGAGTTCTCCCGTTGATTCCGCGGCCCTAGAACGGTCCACCGATCCGCAGGCGCTACTTAGCTCCGCCGATCACTTCTACTGGTTAAATAACGGACCCGCAGCGACGCCACTCTATGCCAGAGCAGAGAAGCTGTTCTCCGAGCGGGGCGACGCCAGGAACGAACTTTACGCCAAGGTCGGACGCCTCAGATCAGAGGCCGAAACGATGTCGTTTGTCGACCTCTCACGGTTCTTAAACGAACAACTGCAAAATCCCATCGTGCGGACTGACAAAAGACTGCGGCTTTGGTGCTTGATCGCGAAGGGCTACACGGATATCGAAATTGACTACCGAGATACGAAGCGAGATTGGTTGGAAGCCCAGGAGATTGCAAATGAGTTGGGCGAAAAGCAATGGGCAACTCGGGCTTCCGGCGAATTAGGGCTGGTCGCCTTCCTTGAGGGAAGTCCCGGACGAGCCGCGCGGCTCCTCGGTGGCGCACTTCTTTCGACGATGGCCAGCGGCGATACAGGCGGTCAGATCAGGTTCCTGGAATTGATTGGCAGAGGCTTCGAAGAGGTGAATCGTCATACTGAGGCGCTGAGATTTTTCGAGAGAGCAATCAAGCTTGCAGATGCGGAAAAAGACTCGGGTCTGCCGTTTATGGCGTACGAGGGGAAAGCACGAGCTCTGGTCGCCTTGGGAAAACCACAGGAGGCAAAGGCGGTGCTTGACGATGCACTCGGTAAAGCGCGATCACTGCAGAAACGAGGTCATGAGGCGGAGCTGTTCATCTTGCTTGGAAGGCTGGCTTCGCAGAGAGGGGACAGGAAACAGGCCATCGCTGATTTGGAAAGTGCCGCCCAATTCTCAAAGCAAGTGCAATTCTTTCGAATGGAGGCCGACGCCATGTTCGAGTTGGCGACGCTTTACCGAGATACCGGCGATCTCCCCACGGCAGAGGAACGTGCTACAGATGGCCTAGACGCGAGCCAACGTGTTGGCGATCGTTACTATGTGCCTCGCAACTTGACCATCCTTGCCGACCTGAAGGCGCGCCGCGGTCGCGTTAGCGAAGCCAACGCTCTTTACGAACAGGCCGAAGACGTGATCGAGAGCATGTTAATCAGCGTGGATGAGCCGTATTGGAACAGTTCGGTTGCTGCTTCGATGAGTCAAACGTACTTGCAACATTTTGAACTGGTCACGAAGAGCGGCGATGTGCCAGGCGCTTTCCGCGTTTTGGAACGGGTACGCGGGCGGACGCTGGCTTGGGCCCTCGAAGACAGGAAGGCATTTCCAACAGCCGAGTCTGGGCAGACAGCATCGCTGGAAACAGACCTTGCGGGTCTTCAAGTGCAACTGATGCAGACCAACAGCGCAGAAAGGCGCGAGCAGTTGATGGATCAGTTGGTCGAATATGAGCGGCGGCTTGGGCTGGCCTGGACAAAGGACGATGCTCCCGGCCATGGCCTGCCGGTGCAACCTGCGTCACTGTCGAAGATCCAAGAAGTCCTGAAACCAGACGAAGTGCTACTGGAGTATGTTCTCGATGACCCGACTTCCTTCTGCCTCGTGGTTTCTCAAAAAGGCGCATACGTCCGAGTGCTACCAGCAGGACGCAAGGAGATCGAGAACCTAAGCCAGCAATTTGTCGGCGAAGTACGCACCAAGGACACCGGCTCTGAACTTTCAAAGCAACTCTACGCGATGCTCGTGAAACCCATCCCCGAAACGGCCACCGCGACACGCTTCATCATCGCACCAGATGCGATATTGAACCTGCTTCCGTTTGAAGCGCTTCGCGACGTTCAGGGCGAGTACCTGTTGAGGTCGCGCGTCATAAGCTACGTACCTTCCGGCACGATTTTGAACATGCTTCGGCACGTGGAGAAACAGAAACCAGCTCCCAAACCCCTTCTCGCAGTCGGTGATGTCGAGTACGAGAACCAAGGTGGCTCGGGACGTAGAATCCCGCGTCCGGCTTCTATTCGTGGCCGGCTTGAGCGCGGGCTTGCGGATCTCTCAGGGATGGGCCTTCATGACCTTCCAGAGACGCGAGCAGAGGTCGAGGAAATCGGTAAAATTGTTGGATCGGACGCCGTAATCTTGCTAGGGAAGGATGCCACGGAAACTGGATTTAAGAAGCAACCACTTGATCAATTTCGCATCTTGCATCTAGCTGTTCATGGATTCGCGGACACGCAGTACCCAGAACGGTCTGCGCTGGTGTTGGGTACCGACCCACAATCGGCCGATGATGGTTTGCTGCAAGTGCGGGAGATCATAAGACTACGATTGAATGCGGACCTGACGACCCTTTCTGCTTGCGATACTGGGGTTGGCAAACTGCAGGGGCAGGAGGGCGTCAGCAACTTGGTGGAAGCATTTCTGGTAGCTGGGTCGAAATCGGTTGTAGCGAGCCTATGGAGCGCAGACGACACGTTCGCTACTGCATTGATGGAACAGTTCTACCGGCGCTTGGCACAGGGCGAAGATACGAGCTCGGCTCTGCGAAACGCGAAGCTTGACCTGCTCACAAAATACGGCGATCAGGTCAGTCCTTTCTATTGGGCGGCGTTCATAGCCGTAGGGGAGACCTCGACACGGATTGGTATAAGACAGCGATGAATCTGACTCTCGACGAACGGACTAAGGTTTTCGACAAAGTCTGCCGCCTGGTGGAGACAAAGCATTTCGATCCCGGAATGAACGGCGTGGATTGGAATGCGTTGGTCCGGGATCGCCGGGATCAGAT
>Ga0210383_10000198_pt1 | contig 59998 bp, 43 predicted proteins | sample IncBWC14OmetaG_FD_160072 | JGI IMG/M metagenome (GOLD analysis project Ga0210383, IMG submission 160072) | Forest soil microbial communities from Barre Woods Harvard Forest LTER site, Petersham, Massachusetts, United States - Inc-BW-C-14-O ...
GAGCACCACTTGGAGGAGGAACTGCAGTTTCATCTGGCGAAGCGCGCAGAAAAGAACCGCGCTTTGGGCCTTGGAGCCGAGGACGCGCGGGTAGCGGCGCGACGGCGATTTGGGAACGTCACGCTGGTAAAAGAAGATTGCCGCGAAATGTGGATTTTTACCTGGACTGAGACGCTATGGCGGGACGTTCGCTATGCGGCCCGGATCCTGGCAAAGAGCCCGGGCTTCGCAGCCGTCGTGATTCTCTCTCTTGCGCTCGGTATCGGAGCAAACACTGCGGTCTTTAGCGTGATGAACGCGGTTTTGCTGCATGGTTTGCCTTACGAGCATCCAGAGGAGCTGGTGACGATATTCTCCATGCGTCAAGAAGCGCCAGATACCGTGCCGCTCGCAGACGTAGCGACCTGGAAAAAAGCGAATCACGTTTTTGCCGACATGGGTGCAGTAGGTTTTATGGACTTGGCTACGCTAGCCGGGCTCGGCGAGCCGGTGCAGGTGCCCGTCCAAACCGTGACTCCCAACTTCTTCACCTTGGTTGGAGTGCAACCCGTCTTAGGGAGAGTCTTTCGCGCTGAGGAGAGTCACGAAGACTCTCAGACGGTGGTTATCAGCGACGCGCTATGGAAAACAAAGTTCCATGGTGACGCAGCAGTACTTGGGAAGACGTTCCGCCTTGGCGATGTTGTCTCGACGGTTGTTGGCGTGATGCCAGCGGGCTTCAAGACATTCGGGCCATGGTTTACCGGAAAGCGCGCAGACATATGGCAGCCTATCAATCCGGAAGACGCGAGATACGCAAACCGCGCGGGCTTCTGGATTATGCCGCTGGCGCGGCTCAAACGCGGAGTAACCCTGGCGCAAGCGCAGCTGGAGATGGACGTGTTAGCGCAAGCGCTGGAGAAGGCTTATCCTCAGCAGAACAAGGGAGTCGGGGCAGAAGTCGTTCCGCTGTACAAAACGCTTTACAAGAGCTCGCAGGATAGCTTGTATCCACTGCTGGGGGCCGTGGGATTTATTCTGCTTATCGGGTGCGTCAACGTAGCAAACCTCATGCTTTCGAGGACGGAGAGCCGGCGAAAGGAATATTCGGTGCGGGCGTCGCTGGGCGCGGGCCGGCGACGGCTCATGCAGCAGTTGCTGGTGGAGAGCGGGTTGTTGACTCTGCTAGGCGGCTTGCTGGGCGTACTGCTTTCTTTCTGGGGAATCCATCTGCTGGCCGCAATCTCGAAGGATCTGCCGGACGGGGAGAACATTCGCATCAACGGCCGGGTTTTGCTCTTCGCCGGCGGGCTCAGCCTCTTAACCGCGCTGCTGTTCGGGATGGCTCCAGCTTTCCGAGCTGCGCGTGCGGATCTGCAGGACGCACTCCGCGAGGGAGAAAGCAGAACGGCGACCGGAAAACACAGAGGGACGCGGTACTTGTTGGTGGTTGCCGAAGTGGCTCTGTCGATGGTGCTCCTTGTGGGCGCCGGACTGATGATCAACAGCCTGCTTCGCATGTTGCTCCCGTCTCCTGGCTTCGATCCGGCAAATGTCTTGACGATGACCGTGCTTTTCCCACCCACGGGAGGGAAATACCTGGAGAAGAGTCCAGGGAAGCCTATAGAGAGAATATCTCCCAAGGTAACCGCTTATCACCAACAATTCATGGAAGGAGTTTCGGCGCTGCCCGGCGTCGAGTCCGTGGGCATGATCACGATGCTTCCGCCGTTGGGATCGGGGGGCAGGACTTTTTCGATCTTAGGCCGTCCCGCACCAAATGAGAGGCCTTTCGTGGGCTTCAACGAAGTGAGCCCCAGCTACTTTCACACCATGCGAATCCCGCTCAAGAAAGGCCGCTTCTTTGATGAACGCGACACGACGAATGCGCCCTGGGTTGTAATCATTAGCGAGACTACGGCGAACCGCTATTTCCCGAACGAAGATCCCATTGGGCAACAGATGTTGCTCCACTATACGTTCAAAGAAGTGGACGAAGAGCGGCCTCGCCAGATCGTAGGTGTTGTGGGCGAGGTCAAGCAAGTCGGGATGGGCGGACTCCACCCAGAGGTTTATGAATCATACCTTCAGCAGCCCGAAGTATATCCGGGCGGCAGTGATGGCTTCCATTTGGGTGGGACGTTGGTCATCCGCACGGTATCAGACGTGCGTGCGCATGAAGCCGACATCATCCCGGCAGCAAAGGAAATGGTGAAACAGATGGACCCCGATCAGCCCGTCACTGACATCCGTACGATGGAGGATCTGCTGGGGGAATACATGAAGAGTTATAAGAATTACGTCGTGGTGCTCGGGTTTTTGGCTGGCCTAGCCGTGGCTCTGGCAGCGATCGGCGTATATGGTGTCCTTTCGTATTTTGTCAACCAGCGCACGCGTGAATTGGGCATTCGTTTCGCTCTTGGAGCTCAGCGCGTTGATGTGCTCGTGTTGGTCGCAAAGCTGGGACTCACCCTTGCCGGTACTGGACTGGCGATTGGCATTGCGCTAGCGCTGGGACTCAATCGGTTTCTGGCGGATCATCTCTGGCTTTTTCACATCAAGACAACCGATCCCGCGACCTTCGCCGCCGTAGGAGTCCTGCTGCTGTGCATCGCCTTGCTGGCGTGCTATATCCCTGCTCGCCGCGCTACAAATGTGGATCCTATGACGGCGCTGCGGCACGAGTAACTCCTGGGCCCCGGTACATTGAGCGTGGCTGGCTGTTCCCGTTTGGTTGTTTAGCTCAAAAACCAGAATTGGGAGCTCGCTCATCTAAAAACTCTTGCTGCGGGAGCAGCAGGAATGTTGCGCTCCTGCCCTTCTTTCCAGCCTTTCGCCTGATTTAATAGGTCCCGACCTTCGATTCGTGGCTCTCGTTCTTGCGCTGGGGCGCTGGCAGCGTTGCGAAAGCGGCAGCAGAGCTGTCGCACTCCACATGATGCCTTCACGCGATGGAGCGCTTGGTGTTAATCTCGCTGCCGTTTGGAGAGGACACCTTAGGCGATGAAAATCTCGGTTGGACGTGTGAGCTTGGCGATTTTGCTTGTTGGCGCTGTTTCGATTGGCGGGCTGCGAGCGCAGCAGGGGACGCCGCTGACGCAGGAGCAGAAAGATCAGCGGGTGCAGACAGAGAAGGAGCTGGAGTCGGTTGCCATTATTGAACGCAAGGTGATGATACCGATGCGGGACGGCGTGCGGCTGGCGACGGATATTTACCGGCCGAAGAATGCTAGCGGGCCAGTGCCGATTATCTGGGTGCGCACCCCGTACAATTTCAATTTTTGGGATGTGCGAAACGGATTGCCGGCGGACATGCGGACGGCGCTGACGGCGGTGAAGCGCGGGTATGCGTACGTGGTGCAGAACGAGCGCGGGCATTTTTTCTCGGAAGGGAACTACGACATTTTGGGCGCGCCGCGGACGGATGGAACCGACATGCTGGATTGGCTGAAAGCGCAGTCCTGGACGAACGGCAAGGTGGGAACGACGGGATGTTCTTCGACGGCAGAATACCAGATGGCGATTGCGGCGACGGGGCATCCGGCGTACGCGGCAATGAATATCCAGAGCTTTGGGGCGGGCGTGGGACGCGTGGGGCCGTATTATGAGCAGGGGAATTGGTATCGCGGCGGCGCGGTACAGATGCTTTTTATTGCGTGGCTGGCTGGCGAGCAGAATCAGGTAAGGCCGATGTTCCCGGCTAATACTTCGCAGGAGGATTTGATTCGCGCGTCGAAATTGTTTGACCTGGCACAGCAACCGCTGCCCGTGGACTGGTCGAAGGCGCTTTGGCATTTGCCGGAGCAGGATATTTTAAAGGCCGTGGACGCGCCGAACGGAATCTATGCGGACGCGATGCCGGTGCCGACGGGCGGCCGGATGATTCAGCGCGCACCGAATGACCCTGCGTGGTACAAGGGCGGACTGTATCACGATGACATGCCGCTGAATCTTCCGGGGCTGTGGTTTATGACTTGGTACGATGTGTCCATGGGGCCGAACCTCGAGCTTTACAATCAAGTGCGGAAGACAGCGAAGGACGGGATTGGGGATGAGCAGTGGGTGATCATCGCGCCCGTGGGGCACTGCGCGTATACGCGAGCGACGGAAGATACGGTAGTCGGCGAGCGAAGCATGGGCGATGCGCGGTTCGACTATCAGGAGATTACGTACAGCTTTTTCGACCGGTTTTTGAAGGGCGAGAAGAGCGCGAAGATCGACTCAATGCCGAAGGTGACGTACTTCACGATGGGGATGAACAAGTGGCAGACGTCGGAGACGTGGCCGCCTGCCGGCGCGCAGACGATGACGATGTATTTGTCGAGCGCGGGGCGCGCGAATTCTTTGACGGGAGATGGGACGCTGGTGATGACTGCACCCGCTGCGGACAAGCCGGATTCGTTTACGTACGATCCGATGAATCCGGTGCCGTCTTACGGCGGCAATGTGTGTTGCACCGGGACGGCGGTGCAGGCGGGGGCGTTTGATCAGAGAAAGATGGAGGCGCGAAACGACATTCTGGTGTACACGTCGGAGCCGTTTAAGGAAGGGACGGAGCTGAGCGGGCCGATTACGCCGACGCTTTATGTTTCTTCTGATGCGAAGGACACGGACTTTACGGTGAAAGTGATCGATGTGTATCCGGATGGGCGGGCTTACAACCTTGATGAATCAATCCAGCGGCTGCGGTATCGCGATGGGTACGATAAGCCGCTGGCTTGGATGGAGCCGGGGAAGGTGTACAAGGTGACGCTGCAGCCGCTGAATACCAGCAATTATTTTGAGGCTGGGCATTCGCTGCGGATTGAGATTTCGAGCAGCAATTTTCCCCGGTTCGACCGGAACTTGAATACGGGCGGGAATAATTACGATGAGGAAAAGGGAGTCGTCGCGCATAACTCGGTGCATCACTCTAAGCAGTATCCTTCGCAGGTGGTGGTGACAGTGGTGAAGAAGTGATGCGGATGAGGTAGAAATTTCAGGATTAAGAACCCCAAGAGCCCACCCTCCCAAGACGAGCGTGGGGCACCCTCCGCGAGACTTGAACATTTTGGTTTGTCTGTGCGTACTGAATGGCAGGTGGTTGTGTGTCTTGAGCGAGGCCGAGGCTGGGCTCCGCACCTGGGAGGTTAATTATGGATGCATTTTTACTCGACTTGAAATATGCGGGGCGGTCTTTGTGGCGCTCGAAGGGATTTGCGGCGACGGTGCTGGTTACTTTCGCTGTTTGTATCGCGGCAAATACGGCGCTTTTTGCGATTGTGAATTCCGTCGTGTTGCGGCCGCTGCCTGTGCCGGAAGCCAATTCCATCCTGCTGATGTCGAACGAGTATCCGAAGGCCGGGGTGACAGGACTCAACGCCAGCAGTTCGGGAGATTACCTCGACAGGTTGAAGGAGATCACGGTATTCGAGAGCCAAGCGATGTTTCGCCAGCGCGATCAAACCGTGGAGGTGAATAATTTGCCGCAGCGGATTCACGCGATGGCGGTTACGCCGTCGTGTTTCACGCTTTTGCGAGTGGCGCCCGCGCTGGGGCGGCCTTTCCTTGAGGAAGAAGGAGAAGTTGGACGAGAGCGAGAAGTGATCTTGAGCCATGGTTTGTGGGAACAGTTGTATGCGGGAGATAAAACGGCGATTGGCCGGGACCTACGGATCAGCGGGCAGCCGTTCAAGATTGTCGGAGTGATGCCGGCGGAATTCGATTTTATTGATCCGGAGGTCCGGTTATGGATGCCGATTGCGTTCACCGCGGAAGAGAAAACGCAGCACCACAGCAACAATTGGACGTACATCGGAAGATTGAAACCGGGCGCTACGCTGGAGCAGGCGCAAGCGCAAGTGGATGCGCTGAATAATGAAAATCTGGAGCGATTTCCGCAATTCAAAGAGATTTTAATCAATGCGGGATTCCATACGGTGGTTAAGCCGCTGCAGGACTTGCTGACGGAGGGAGTGAAAAAGACACTCTATTTGCTGTGGGGTGGCGCAGTCCTAGTGCTTTTGATTGGCGTACTGAACATCGCGAACCTGGCGCTGACGCGGCTTTCGCTGAGGCGGAAGGAAATGGCGACGCGGATTGCGTTAGGCGCGGGACGGATACAGTTGATGCGGCAGTTGATTCTGGAAAATGTGGGATTGGCTCTGCTCGGTGGGGCGGGCGGAATTGTTCTTGGAGCTGGGTTGTTACGGACACTGAGTGTGATCGGACTGGAACACATGCCGCGTGCGGGCGAAGTTCACATGGACGCAACGGTTGTTTTGGTTTCGCTGGGGCTGTCCATTGCAGCGGGATTGTTTGTGGGGCTATTCCCAGTGGTGAGCGCTTCGAAGATCGGGATCAACGACGCGCTGCATGAGGATAGCCGCACCGGGACGACGGGGAAAAAGACGAGAAGCGTGCGTCAACTTTTGGTGGCGGCACAAATTGGATTTGCGTTCGCGCTGTTGATGGGAGCGGCGCTGTTTCTAACGAGTTTTCGACGACTTCTGCAGGTGGATCCAGGTTTCAGGCCGGAAGGAGTCGTGACGGCGTCGGTGAGCTTGCCGCGCTCGAAGTACGTGAAAGCCGAGGACTGGCGCGGGTTCCTGAATCGCGCGGTGCCGGCGGTGCGAGCGATTCCCGGAGTTACGCAGGCAGGAGCGACGAACGTGCTTCCGCTGAGTGGGAGCCACGATGACGAGGTGATATTGGCCGAGGGCTATCAGATGAAGCCGGGCGAATCCATCATTTCGCCGATAGCGATGAACGTCACGCCGGGCTATTTCGAGACGATGGGCGTTCCAATGTTAAAGGGGCGGAGCTTCGACGAGCGCGACAGTGAGAATGCACCGCGAGTAGTGATCGTTGACGAAAGGCTGGCGGAACATTTCTGGCCGAACAGCGATCCAGTAGGGAGGCGGATGTACTTTCCTGGAGACCCGCAGAATCTCCTGAAGGTTGACGAGCATACGGAGTGGCTGACGGTTGTGGGAGTAGCGAGGACGCTGCGGTACGAAAATTTGGAAGATAAAGGCGCGACGGTTGGAGGGTTCTACCGCCCCATTGCACAGGATCCGGACAACGGTTTCACGTTTGCGCTAAAGACGGCGGGCAATACCGATTCAGCGGTGAGCGCGCTACGAGCGGAGATTTTTCGATTGGACCCGGACCTGGCGGTGTTCGACGTGCATTCGATGTCGGAGCGCATGGACCTGTCGCTGGCTTCGCGCAAGACTTCCATGCTGCTGGCGAACGCGTTTGGCGGCGTGGCTTTGTTTTTGGCAACGCTGGGGATTTATGGCGTGCTGGCGTATCTGGTGGCGCAACGCACTCGGGAGATTGGGATTCGCGTGGCGCTGGGGAGCAGCCGGACCGCGATTCTGAGTCTGGTTTTGCGGGAAGGGTTTCAACTCGTAGTGATTGGCTTGATTTTGGGAGTTGTGGGCGCCGCGTCCTTGCAAAAATTTGTAGCGACGGAAATATATGGCGTGCGGCCGCTCGATCCCTTGATATTGGCGAGCGTGATGGCGTTGCTGGCTATCGTGGCACTGGCGGCGTGCGCCGTGCCTGCGCGGCGTGCCTTGCGGGTGGACCCGATCGTGGCGCTGAGAAGCGAATAGCTTTCGGTAGCTGGCCGACTTTTCCTAAGGAAGATCTTTTACGAACGTACGATAGACGCGCCTTAACGCGCGTCAGGCGATGCCAAGGACTGTGTTGAGGAAGCTCACGACGTACTTCCAGATTAGATAATAGGCGGTCAGGCCGACTATGGCGAGGATCGGGAAAATGTGGGTTGCAAAGCCGGGAATCCTGAAATCGAGGGCAACCGTCAGCAAGATGCCGAGCGGGCCGAGGAGAAACGGCAGCAAAGCGCCATGGAAACCAATCGGAAGATGAGTGCGCGAATGCGACGCGATGAAGAGCATGTTCCAGAGCCCCCACAGGGGGGGAACGACGGCCATCGGGAAAATCATCACGCGTTCGAGAGCTATGGAAAAGCCGTAGGCATAGCGCGCGATACAAAATGCCGTTACGCCGATCACAAGAACAATCGTGGGGACGACGATGCCCGCCATGTAGGCACGCAGATATTTGTGCTGGTTCATAAAGCCTCCTGCTTCACAAGTGATAGAACAGTGCCGGGATAATCCCTGGGAAAAAGATTAGAGCGGCACCGGCTAGTGCCGCGAGCGCCCAATCGAACCAGGGGATCGCATGTGCACCGGCCGGTTGCTCTTCGAGTTTGGCCAGCATTTGCGGCCAGAGGTCGCGACGGGGATCGCTTTCTTTCACGGGAGAGATGGCTTGCTTGAGAAGCTCCTTCATTTTTTTAGTGATTTCGTCGTTGCTCATTTCGCGATGACCTCGACTCCAAGAGAATTGAGCTTCTTTCGCAACATTCGAACGGCGCGGAAGACCCTGATTTTCACAAGTGCTTCGGAGATCCCCACGGCCTGGGCGATGTCGGCATAACTTTCTTCTTCCACGAGAGCAAGAGTGGCCACGAGACGGTACTTTGCTGGAAGCTCATAAAAAGCGTTTCTAATTTGATCGCGAACTTCCCGGCGGACGGCAGGATCCGCGCCTGCCGCGCAAGGGACGTCCTCGGGGAGCGGAGTTTCGTGACGCGCGTGTCTTAGATGATCAAAAGCTGCGTTGGTGCCGATCCGGCGCGCCCAAGCCCGGAAATTGCCGTCCGGTTTGAATCGAGCTCGATATTTGTAGATGCGCCAGAATGTTTCCACGGTCAGGTCCTCAGCGATGCCTTTGTCGCGGACGATGCGGACGATCCAGGCGTAAACTTCCCTCTGATGCTGCCGGAACAGCACCTCGAATGCTTCGAGGTCGCCCGCCGCAAACCGTTCCAGCAGTTCCATCAGTGGTCCCTATATCTAATTACTGGTTACGGGCAGCCGAGGTTACAAAATGTTTTGGGACCTCATGGGGAGATTATGGATGAGGCGCGGAGGCCGCGGTATTTTGGGGGAGTTCGCTGACGACTTTGCCGGCGGCGTCGAGGAATTGAAGTCTTGGACTGCCGTCGGGGGCTACGCGAAGGACGAGGCGGTCGCGGCCTTCTGTGTCTTTGAGTTGGAGGACGGAGCCGCCGTCGCGGGCGCGTCCGAGAATGACTCGCGGGTGATCGCCTGGGTGAGTTTCCAGAAACTTTTTGAGTTCGGCTTCGCGCTGATTTTCGGGGAGTTTTGAGATGCGGTTGAGGGCTTCGAGAGCCTCGGTGATTGGATAGTCGCCGCGATCGTCCATGCGCAGGAGTGAGTATTTTTTGTTGCCGTCGCGGCCGGCGTCGATGGTGAAAATTTGATCCTGCATGTATTGATCGAAACTTAAGTGCCCCTCGCTGCCCACGACTTTTCCACTTTGGTCTTTCGAGATGCCGTAGCTGAGGCCGCCGTCTTCGGTTCCTTCTTCGTCGAAGAAAAGCAGGCCAGCGGATTTTCTGCCGTTGGGATGAGGATATTCCTTGTTCTTGATATAGATGCCGGGCGAGTTGGCGGTGTTGGTGAGGACGAGGCGGATGGTGCCGTCAGGTTCGACGACATTGATGCGGTGAACGGTGATTTCGTCGAAGGATTGTTTCGCGTCGGCGCGAGCGAAGCCGTAAACGATCGAAAGTGCGAGGAGTATGGTGAGCAAGCCGGAGTAAGCGGCTAGAAAATGGCGGCTGGAAAGAAAATTGATCATGAAATTTCTCCTTTGCTGGGAAACGGAACTCTCATCTAGGGAGCGACGAAACCGGGGATCTGAGAGGCGAGGCTGGCGGCGTCCCAATTTTGCCAGCCTTCCATGATCTGGCCATCTTTAATGCGCGCGATGGAAGTGCCGGTGATATGGACGGGAGTGCGCGTGGAGACGTGGACACAACTGCAAGACCAGTGAACGCAAACCAGGTCGCCTTCGCCGAGGGACACGATGGGCTTGAAGGAAAATTCCGAGAATTGCGCGTACATGATGTCGTAGACGTGAGTGAACTCCGCGGGGCCGCGGAGGTGTTTTCCGCCTTCGTGAAGAACGCCCGTTTTGGCGAAGAGTTCCTTGATCGACTCGCGGCGGCCTTGCGTCCAGGCCTCGTCGAAGAAGCGAAGTAGTACAGCCCTGTTTTGTTCCGGAGTGGAGGGAAGCGGTTCGTCAGACATGGGTACCTCGTGCGGGGACGGGACGGGCAACTATATCGGATTTTTGGGGAGAGCGGAGGGCGATTCGGGACGAAGCGAGTGGGAGGGATGGAGTTTTGAATGGGGCGCGAAAAGGGGCGTGAGGAAAAAGAAAGAGGGGCACGGCGTGCCGTGCCCCTACACTCAGCATTTACGCATGGACAAAAGAAAGGGCGGGGCAAGCCCCGCCCCTACAATGGCTCAGGAGCGTTAGTAGATGTCGTATTGCTCCCAGTGGAGGGTGGCGTCGGATTGGATGATGATGTGTTTGTGCGAGGTTTGCTCTAGCTCGTCCATTAGCATGGACTCGCGGGTCTTGAGAGCTTTAGCGATTTCGGGATGGACTCGCAACGTTAGATTTGGGCCTTCCTGCTCGGCTGTCGCCATTTTTCTGGCTTCGGATTGGATCTCGTAGCAGAGCGTGGGGATGGATTTGACCATGCCAGATCCGGTGCAATAGGGGCAGGGCTGGCAGAGAACGCGCTCGAGCGCTTGCTTGGTGCGTTTGCGCGTGATGCAGACGAGGCCGAACTCGTTGAAGGACAGAGCCTTGGAAGGGGCTTTGTCTTGTTCGAGGGCCATTTGCAGGGCGCTTAGAACTTTTTCGCGGTTGCGGCGCTCTTCCATGTCGATGAAATCGACGACGATGATGCCGCCGAGGTCGCGCAGGCGGATTTGACGGACGATTTCCTTGACGGCTTCGAGGTTGGTTTTGACGATGGTGTCTTCGAGACGCGTGGAGCCTTTGCCGACGAATTTGCCCGTGTTGACGTCGATGGCGACGAGGGCTTCGGTGTGGTTGATGACGATGTAGCCGCCGGATTTGAGCCAGACTTTGGCTCGGAGAGCTTTGTCGAGTTCATGCTGGATGCCGAACTCTTCGAAAATCGGCGTTTCTTTGGTGTAGAGCTTGACCTTGTTGACGAGTTTCGGCTGGAAGCGGCTGACGAACTCGACGATCTTGCCGTATTCCTCTTCGTTGTCGATCCAGATACCCGTGAAATCGTCGCTGACGTAATCGCGGAGAATGCGCTCGACTAGATTGAGATCGCGATGGAGCAACGCGGGCGATTTGCGCTGCTCGCTGCGCTCCTTGATTTCGTTCCAGCTCTTGCCGAGAAATTCGATGTCCGTGCGAATTTCGTCGTCGGTGGCGCCGCCTGCGGCGGTTCGAACGATGAAACCGCCTGGATAGCTGTTGCCTGCTTCGCTGACCAAGCGGCGAAGGCGCGAGCGATTCTCGGCGGAGATGATTTTGCGCGAGACGCCGGTGTGATGAACCGTTGGCATGTAGACCAAGAAGCGGCCGGGGAGCGCGACGTGGCTGGTGATGCGCGCGCCCTTTTTGCCGAGAGGTTCCTTGGCGATTTGAACGACGACGTCCTGACCGGCTTTCAGCATTTCGCTGATAAGCTGCGGACGGCGTGGCGGACCGGAATGGCGATGACCACGATCGTGGCGCGGGCCACCTGGGCCGCTGGGACGGCGTTCGAATCGCGGACCGGAAGGACGGCTACCGCGATCATGGCCTCCACGATCGGGACGGCCTCCACGGCTGTCTGGACGACCACCGCGGCCGCGGTCTCGATCACGTCCGCCACGCTGTGGGCGCTGGAAACGGGCGCGGGGATTTCCGCCGCCGATGCGTGCGGAATCGCGCGGGAAATCTTCGCGAGGAGCGGAGGCGCCACCGATGCGCGGGGCGCGAGTTTCGCCGGGAAGAAGAATGACGTCATCTTCAACGACGGCGGGTGCTGCGGCGATTTCTCCTGAATGCGCTTCGTTCACTTCCGTTTCGGAGTGTTGATGTTCCGCATGCTCATGTTCGGAGTGGTCATGCTCACTGTGTTCGTGCTCGGCGTGCTCCGCATGTTCGTGAACGATGTGTGCGGAATCGCCTAGAGCGGCAGCGTGTTCGGCGCTTTCGTGCGCAGCGTTGGCTTCGAACTCGGCTCGATTGGCGGCGCGGTGTTCCTCGACTTCCTCGGTTTCTTCCTCGGAGAGCTCGGATTCCGCGGCGGCCTGGTCTTCTGCGGCGTCGAGGTGCGCTTCTTCCTGGCGGTCTTCTTCTTCGGCTTCTTCGTCCTCGGCAAGTTCGGTTTCGCCCGCGGCGTGAATCTCCTCAGCGTCGTCCTCCTCGAATTCGGCGCCCCCGCCCAGAGCATCGGCTTTGGCGTGGTCTGAGGTTTCCTCGTGCTTCGCTTCCGCTAGTTCGAACGCGAGAGAGGCGGCTTGCTGTTCGTTCAATTCCGCTTCGCTGCGCGCGCTTGCGGAATCTGAAGCGGAGGTTACAGGCAGTTCGAGTGGAGACGCTTCATGCCGCGGCGGATTCGCGCCGTGAGCGGAAAGGGAAGGGTCCGCGGCAACGCCGATATTTTCGTCAGCGGAAACGGGAGCGGCTTCGGATTCGGAGCCGGCGTCGGCGAGAAGCCAGCGGGGAAGTCCGCCGGAGAAGCGGCGCGGAACTGTTCCGCCGGCAGGTCCGGTGGCAGGAACTGGAGCGCCGCCGAGATTGCTGGAAGGGCGGGGAGTTGCTTCATCGAAATTAGGTTGCGGCTCGTGAGTTTCCGGTTCGGCCACGGGAGGCGGAGGTGCAGCAGCGGGCTTGCCGCGATACTTTGCGAGAGACTCGCCAGGGAGAAGAATGGGTTCTTCCGCGACAGAGCTGGATGCGGAGGAACCGGCAGCTTCGGGCGGGCGATGGTCAAAGCCGCGTTGTGCGGGACCACGAGGTTCGAAACCGCGCGGCTGGCCGCCGCGATTTTCCGGACCTCGCTGATCGCGGCCGCGATTATCGTAACCGCGCGATTCGTTACCGCGAGAATCGCCGCCTTGCGGAGAAGCGTATTTGGAAGGCGGGAGATTGCGACCGCCAACGCCCGGGCCCTGCGACGGGCGCCCACCGCGGTTGCGTCCTCCACGGCGGCCCCAGCGGCCGCCACGACCGCGGTCGCCACCACGATCACCGCCGCGATCTCCACCACGATCGGAGCCACGGCCATAGCCTTGGCCGCCGCCGCTGCTGGAGCGCGGAGCGTAGTTCTGCGTGGGATTGTAGTGGGGCGAGAAATTTTGCGGAGCGGAGGCGTTCGAATCGGGCTGGCGCTCTTCCGGGTTGTGGTGCGCATCGTCGTGGACTTCGGCGGTGTGAGCATCGGCAATTTCGCCTTCGGAAGCTTGCTCTTCGACGCCGCCGGGTTGCTCGTCGTGAGAGAGGGTTTCCTGATGGAAGGATTCGTGATGCGAATCTTCATGCGCCTCGTGGTGTAGCGCTTCGTGAGATTCGCGCGAGGCTTCTTCGCCGTGAGCTTCGTGGGCGTGCTCGTCCTCGTGCTCATGGGAGGAAGCGGCGCGGCCTAGCGATTCGCCGGGAAGCAGCTCGACGACGTTCGAAGCCGTGGGCGAGAACGCGGGGGCAGCTACAGGTGCATCGGTGTGCGCGTGGCCGTGATCGTAGTCCTCGAGATTTTCGAAAACGTCGCTGACGTAGAGGAAAGCATCGCCATCGAGGCCGATGTCAACGAAAGCGGACTGCATGCCGGGGAGGACGCGGGTGACTTTGCCTTTGTAGATACTGCCGACGAGGGCGAACTCTTTTTCGCGCTCGATGTAAATTTCGACTAACTGACCTTCTTCAAGAATCGCGACCCGCCGTTCGTGGGAGGCCGCGGAGATAACCAATTCTTTTGACATGAAAACTCCTGACTGTTGGTGACGCCGGCAGTGCCGGGAGTCACGTTTCTGTACGGCCGCAAAGGGCCGACAGGACGCATCGCCGCGAGCTTTTGCCCGTCGGGGGTCCAGTAAATCGGGGCCGGCCCGGTTCGCACCGGGACACACGCTGGCCACACTGATATCGAGATGGCTTGACGTTCGAAGCCGGAGGGAAAGTTCCTCTTGCTTGCGAGGCTGGTCCGTTGCCGGAGTGCTTCCAGGCCAACGGCGGACGATGCTGTCCTCACTCTAAGATCCTTGTTCCTATGGCCCAAGATTACTGGGGCCACGATTACCGACCCGGCGGGATTTGCCTGAGCAAACACCCTGCGCGGGACTGGCAGCGGGTTCAGTTAACGAAGCGGCGAAGCCGAACATTCATAACCAGACCAATCGCCAGGAAAACAAACAACGTAGCGGAACCCCCGTAACTCATGAGAGGAAGCGGGATGCCGGTCACGGGCATAGCACCGATGACCATCGCCACGTTTACTAAAACATGAAAACCAAGCGCTGCTGCGACGCCCATTACAAGAAACATTCCGGCGCGGTCTTTCGCGCGCTGGGCATTCTGTACTAAGCGTAACAGAAGAGCCATGTACAGCCCAAGGGCAAGAAGCACGCCTTTGAAGCCCTGCTCTTCCGCCCAAGCCGACATGATGAAATCGGAATAACGGACAGGAATGTAGCCGAGCTGGTTTTGCGTACCGTTGCCAAACCCTTTACCCCAGAAGCCACCGGAGCCGACGGCGATCTTGGATTGCAAAACTTGATAGCCGGAGCCTTTGGCGTCTTCTTCTGGGTGCATGAAAGATGTAACTCGTTCTTTTTGATACGGCTTCATGACGCGCCAAGCTACGGGGAGCATCAGAAGCCCGATGAGCGCAATGGCCGCGGCATGCTTCCATTGCAAGCCCGCGAGAAATGCGCCTACGACCAACAGGGGCACGAGTACAAGCGCTGTGCCCAGATCGGGCTGCTTGAGAATCAAACCTAACGGCAACCCTATGATGAGCCCTGCCTTGATCAAATCCTGGAGAGAGAGCTCATCAGTGCGCACCTCAGCAAAGAAGCGCGCCATGACGATGATTATAATCAATTTGACCAATTCCGACACCTGAAGAAATTCGCCGAGGATGGGGATCCAGCGTTTGGCGCCGAAGCGGGTGTGGCCGAAGGCGAGAACGGCGATGAGCGCGGCGATGCCGATGAGGTAGAGGACCGGGGCTTGGTCGAGGATCAGGTGATAATCGAGGCGGGAGAGAGCGAACATCAAGACGAAGCCGATGAGCAGCCAGCGAAGCTGCTTGTTCTGCATGCCGGCGAGGGAGCTGCCGTGGGTGGCGGAATAGATCTCGATAACGCCGAGAGCGCAGATGGCCGCGAGAATGGCCAGTAGCCACCAGTCGTAATCGCGAGTGCCGGGTGCGTCGTTCATAGGAAGAAGTTGCCCCTTCGCCTTCGCTCAGGGCAAGCAGTCGAAAGTTGAAAGTTAAAAGTCACAGCCAGAATCCCAAGAATTATTTTCGTTTCAGCAAATTTTTGAACTGCTTACAAATCCGTACTACTTGCAAATCCGTACTACTTGCAAATCCAGATGCAACCAAACCACAAACTTACCGCTGCGGGTCCACGCTGGCTGCGTGCGCTGGCACAGCGGCTGATGCGGCCGCGGGCTTCACCACGGGGTGCGTCTGAACCGTTGCGGCAGCTGCTGCTGTGCCATGACTCAAATCATACTGTTTGTCGTCGGCGGTGAGTTGGCCTTGTGTCTTCTTTGCCTTCTTATCGTAATAGGCCTTGACGATGTCGCGAACGACCGGACCGGCCGCTTCGCCGCCATGCTGGCCGCTCTCCTGAACGAGAACGGCCACGCAAATTTCCGGATCGCGCTTCGGAGCATAGCCGACGAACCAGGCGTTGTCGGCAAACTGCGAGCCTTTTTTCACGAGATTCATTTTGTCGTAGCCGATGACCTGCGCGGTTCCGGACTTGCCGCTGAGCTCGATGCCGGTGAGTTTGAGCTTACCGCCGGTGCCGCCCGCTTCGTTGACGACACCGTACATAGCGTCCGTCACTTTTTCGATCGTGGAGTCGGACATGTGAAAACGATCTTCGCCGACGTTGGGCGCGTCCTTGAGCATGTGAGGCTGCTTGAAGACTCCGCCGGAAGCGATGCCACCAATCATACGGGCGAGCTGCAGAGGTGTGGTAGTAACAGCGCCCTGTCCGGTAGCGACGGAGATAACTTCGCCGGCGTACCACTTGCGATGAAAGGTGCGCTCGACCCACTCCTGCGTAGGCATGAGGCCGGGCTCTTCGGAGGGAAGATCGATGCCGGTCCTGTGGCCTATGCCGAGCTTGATGGCGTAGTAGGAGAGACGGTCAATACCGAGGCGCATGCCGACGTTGTAGAAAAAGACGTCACAGGATTTCAGGATCGCATCGTGCAGTCCCAGTACACCATGCGATTTCGGTCCGGATTTCGCGTAGTAAACATAGCAATGGTACTGCCGCCCGAAGAACGTGCCGTAGCCCGGGCAGAAGGTTGTAAAGCCTTCTTCGGGGACGTGGTCCTCGAGCATGGCTGTGGCTGTGACAATTTTGAAAACGGAGCCAGGCGCGAGTTGCGCTTGAATGGCGCGGTTCAAGAGAGGATGGAGAGGATCGTCGTTGAGAGCTTTCCATTCTTCCGCTGGAATCCGAACGGCAAAATCATTTGGATCGGGAGTGGGGCGGCTGACCATGGCGAGGACTTCACCGGTACGCGGATCGAGCGCAACGACCGCGCCGGGACGTGCGCCGAGAGACTGCTCGGCGACTTGCTGCAAGTCGTAGTCGATGGTGAGCTGAATTTGCTTGCCGGGAATCGGCTCTTGTTGGGTAAGGTGGCCGAGTTCTTTGACTTCCTTGCCGACGCTATTGACGACGACGCGGCGCATGCCGTCCGTGCCGGTGAGAATCTTGTTGTACTGGCGTTCGAGGCCGGTTTTTCCGGCGAGGTCGCCGGGGCGCAGCTGACCATTGCTGGCTTCGATTTCTTGCTCGCTGACTTCGCCGACGTAGCCGCTAGCGTGAGACATGAAGCCGCCAGGGAGATAGCGACGCCGCTGGACCATCAACATTTCGAGAAGCGGAATGTCCGAGCGATGCGATTCGATGTAAGCGACGTCGGCGTTGCTGGCTTCCGGCTTGATGACGATAGGCTGGAACTTCGGAAGATTTTTGGTGCTTTCGAGCTGGTCTTTCAAGTCGCTGAGCGGGATGCCTAGGCCATCGGCAATGGTGGGGAGGTTTTTGTCGATGAGAGCGGGATCGTCGCGCAGAAGAAGGATGCTGAAAGAGGGATAGTTGTCGACGAGGACGCGGCCATCGCGATCGAGCATGCGGCCACGAGGAGCGATGATGGGAATGGATCGAACGCGATTGCGCTCGGCCATTTGACCGTACTTATCGGAGTCGACGACCTGCAGCTTCCAGAAGCCGAGGAGCAACAATCCGACCATGCCCACGATGACGTAGGAGGCGATGGCCAATCTGGCCTGTGGCAAACGATTGTCGTTGCGAAACCAGTACGACACGAAAACCCCGCGCGCGCGTGTTATTTGTTGCGCTCGTCAAACGGACGGCGCGTTCCTCAGGGCGAATCGTCGCCCGTCCCGCGAGAAGCCAGGACATGCTCGCGTCACGAAAAAAGTTGCAGCGTGGGTTTCGAAATGTCCGTCGAAAACTTTTTTCGAAAAAAGATTCGAAAAATTCCCTCAGGGATCCCGAATCACTGCCGGACTCATGCTGCATCCACACAGCAAAGTCATTTTCAAACGTAGCACTTGGGCAAGAGGGCCGCAAGCCGTCCTGAAGGACAGTTGCTTGGTCAATACCCCTATGGAAATCTAGCTAATGGGAAAGGCTGCGACAGGCTGGCCACGAGAAGGCTCGCGAGGGAGTTCTCGGTCACTCATAGCGCAAGGCTACGATTGGATCCACGCGTGTGGCACGGCGCGCCGGAATCCAGCAAGCGGCAAGGGTCACTGCGATCAGGAAAGCGATGACAATCGCGATGGTTGCCGAATCATGGGCGGTCACGCCAAACAACAAGCCTTGAATCAGAGGGGTAAGCGCCAACGTCCCGGCAACGCCGAACAAGACACCAATGCCGGCAAGTGCCATTCCGTGACGGAACACGAGCGACCACACATCGCCCACGTTCGCGCCAAGGGCCATGCGGATGCCGAATTCGCGCGTGCGCAGGCTCACCGCGTGCGACACCACTCCATAAATACCGATGGCTGCGAGGAACAGTGCGATGCCCGCAAAAATCGCCACTAGCACCGCGCCAAAATGCTGGCGCGCAACTGCGTCTCCCAGAGACTGGTCCATTGTAGCGACGTCGGAGAGCGGCAAATCAGCATCCATCCGGTGCACAATGTCGCGGATCGCCGGTACTTTTGCGAGTGGATCACCTTCCGTTCGCACGGCCAGCATCATGCTTGAAAAGGGGAGTTCGGCGTGGGGCCAATAGCTCATAGCCCGTGGAGTTTTGTCTAGTCCTTCTCGCTTCACGTCCGCGACCACACCGATAATCTGTGAAAAATCGTTCTTTTCCTTCATGTCAATTTGGATTTTCTGCCCCAGAGGATCTTCGCCCGGAAAATACTGGCGAGCCATGGCTTCGCTGATGATCACCACATGGGACTCGATCGCTTCTTCGCGATCGGAAAATGTGCGCCCTTTCAACAAAGGAATCTGCACCGTGCGGAAATAATCGGAACCCACAAGCTGCACCTCTGTGTCGTTGTCTTGACCGTGGGGGGGGGCCGGCTTTCCCGCGATGAGAAAGTCAGTTCCGGGCGTCATGCCCGTTAGAGGGAACGAATTGTCAATCGTTGCCGCGCGGACTCCTGGTAATGCGCGCACCTCCTCAAGGAGTTGCTGAAAGAAAGCGATGTACTGATTTGGCTTTGAATATTTTGTGGAGGGAAGTGTGACACGAAGAGTGAGCAGGTTCTTGGAGTTGAACCCGGGATCCACGGAAGAAAGCTTCACGAAGCTGCGCAATAGCAGTCCAGCGCCCGCAAGCAGCATAAGGGAAAGGCTGACTTGCGCGACGGCGAACACGCTACGTAGTCGGTGCCCGCGTGTTCCGGTCTCTGAGCGGCCCGCTTCGCGCAGCGCGTCGGTAAGATTTGTGCGAGCCGCGTCGAACGCGGGCGCCAATCCAAACCCCAAGCCCGTGATAACGGAAACTACCGTAGCGAAAACGGCAATACGCCAATCCAGCTGAATCGAACTTACATGCAAATCTTTCGGGATGAGAAGCACCACAGCCGAGATGGCCCAACGCGCCAAGAGAATTCCGAGCCCGCCTCCAAGCATGGCGAGCAACAGGCTCTCGGTCAGCATTTGCCTGGCGATGCGCCACCGGCTCGCACCTAGCGCGCTGCGAACTGCGACCTCGCGCTCACGGGCGGAAGCGCGCGAAAGAAGCAGGTTGGAAACGTTGGCGCAGGCGATGAGCAGGACAAAACCAACAGCGCCAAGCAAGAGCAGAAGCGTCGGACGGATGGCGCTTGAGAGATCCTTATGGACAGGGACCACATTCACTCCCCAGCCGGTCTCAAAATCCGGATAGGTTTTCGTCAGATTCGCGGCGAGCCCGTCCATCTCAGTCTGCGCTTGCGCAGGGCTCACGTTGGATTTCAGGCGGCCAACCACGGTCATCCACCGCCCGCGCGGAGTCCGGTCTTCCTCTTTCCAGCCATAGGGCCCCCAGAGTTGCGCAGCCTTGCCAGTCAGCGAACCCTGCGGCGCAAAGAGCGCGACCCCAGGGGGCATTACCCCGATTATGAGATAACTCTCGCCATCGAGACGAATGAATTTGCCGACAGCACTACGCTCCGCGCCAAAGCGGCGCTGCCACAATCCATAGCTCAAAAGAACTTCGTGATTGTCCCCCCGCTGCCCTTCCTCGTTCGAAAAATCGCGGCCCAGAATGGGCGAGATTCCAAGCAGCGAAAACAAATTCGTGGAAATTTCCTGGGACGGAATCTCCTCAGGGTCTCCTTCTCCGGTGAGCGTGGAAGTGTCGTCAAAGAATGCGGCCAATTGCTCGAAAACAGTATTGTGTTCCTTCCAGTAGATGAAATTCGCCGGGGACACAACGTTGTGATCGCGTCCTTCGTTAAGTTTGGTCTCCCATACCATCACCAGGCGTTGTTCCTGGCGATAGGGAAGCGCTTTAAACAGCACGGAGTTCACCACGCTGAAAACCGCGCTGCTCGCGCCGATCCCCACAGCAAGCGTGAGCACAGCAACCGCCGTAAATGCGGGCTTGTTGCGAAGAAGCCGTGCGGCGTGGCGCAGGTCGTGAAAAAATTCCTCCGGGGCGCTAAAGGTCCACATTTCGCGGCTCCTTTCTTTGAGATTGGTTGTGTTGCCGAATTGGCGGCGTGCGGCGTAGCGGGATTCTTCGGGAGCGATGCCGCCGCGGCGGATTTCTTCTTCGCGCATTGCCAAGTGAAACGCGAGTTCTTCTTCGAGATCGCGATCCAGAGTTTTTCGCCGGAAGATTGCCTTCAACCGCAGAAGCGTTTTGTGCAGCCATCCTTGCATGCGTTTAAGCTCCGAGAAACTTTGAGCCGCCGTGGCCGGTTCGCAAAATAGAGCGGTCAGTCATAACGCAACGCGACCATGGGATCGACGCGCGTCGCGCGTCGCGCGGGGATGTAGCAGGCCGCGACGGCCGCGATCGCGAGCAAAATGGCGACCGCCGCGAAGGTCGCGGGATCCGTTGGCGCCACCTCGAAAAGGAGACTGGCCATCAGCCTGGTCAGGGCGAGCGCAGCGATAATCCCGATGGCGATGCCGAGAAGAGTGAGTTTCGCGCCATCTCTCAAGACGAGGCGGAGGACATCGCGGCGTTGCGCGCCAATGGCAAGGCGCACGCCAATTTCGTGAGTGCGCTGGCTGACCGAATAGGCCATCAGACCATAAATTCCGACGGCGGCAAGAATCAGCGCAAGGGCCGCGAAAAGTGCGAGAAGCAGCATGTTGAAACGCTGCTGGGCGAGGGAGACGGCCATCAAATCTTCCATCGAGAGGATATCGGTTATTGGAATCTGACTATCAACGCTCCAGATTTGTTTCTTCGTTTCCTCCACGAGGCCAGCGACTGGTCCTGTGGTCCGGAGGACAAGAGTCATCCAGCGCCGCCAAGCCTGCTCGGATTGGGGAAAAGGAGTGTACACGGCGGGATCGGCTGGCGCGTCGAGGCTGGAATCTTTTACGTCGGCAGCGACACCCACGATAGTCATCCACCGCGGAGGGTCAGGAGCTCTAGCCCAGTCGATGCGAGCGCCGATGGGGTTCCTGTGTGGTAAGCGCTCTTTGACGAATTCTTCGTTAACGATGGCCACGAGAGGTTGGCCCTCGCGATCCATAGGCGTGAACTCGCGACCCGCGCGGATAGGGATTTGCATAACGTGGAAATAGTCCCCCATCACAGAGTTGGTCTGTGCGCGCGGTTCGGCACCGACAGCGACCGGCGGGCCTCCATCCACCACAACTCTAGGGTTTACATAATTCGGAGAGAGGGGAAGATCCATTACCATGGCGGCTTCCACGCGCGGTAGCGCGTTGATCCGTTCGAGCGCCTGAACACGAAACTGCGTTTGCCGGGGAATTTTCGCGTAGCGCGCCTCAGGCAATTGGAGATGCATGGTCATCACGTGCTGCGGATTGAATCCGGGACTCACGGAGCGCAACCGTGAGAAACCTTTGATTAGCAATCCAGCTCCGACGAGTAGCACGAGAGCAATTGCGAATTCAGCGGTAACCAGCAATTTTCGCAGCAAATTGCCGGATTGCCCGGACGTTGATCCTCGCGCTCCATCCTTGAGCGATTCTGCAGAATTTAGGTTGGTGACGGACCAGGCAGGAGCTATGCCGAAGACCACGCCAGTGAGAAGGGAGATGCCGAACACGAAAAACAGAACGTGCGCATCCAGATGGATGCTATTGAAACGGTCGAGAGCGGCCGGCTTCAGTGACAGAAGAAGGCTTATGCCCAACCTGGCGAGCAGAAGGCCGGCGCCCCCACCGACGATTGCCAGGAGTACGCTCTCCGTCAGCGCCTGGCGAATCAGTCGAGACTTGCCGGCGCCAAGCGCCGTGCGGATGACTAACTCCTGCCGACGTGCTATCGCGCGCGCCATGAGCAGGCCAGCAAAATTGGCACAAGCAATCAGGAGCACAAATCCCACGGCCCCGAAGAGAACCAGGAGCGCAGGGCGAACGCTGCCCGTCAAGGATTCCTGCAAAGGTAAAAATACTGTCCGTCTGTCTGTTTCTGAGTCGGGATAAAGCTGGGAGAGGCGATGATCCATCGTGGACATTTCCGCTTGCGCTTGGGCAAGGGTCACTCCGGCGTTCAGGCGCCAGTAGGCATGCATGAAATGCAAGTCCCGCTCGGAAGCCTCATCCGGATAAGCCGCCGAAAGCGAAACGAAAACGTCAGCATGCTCCCGTGGTGGCACAAAATTGGCAGGCATCACGCCAATTACGGTGTAGTCGTTTCCGCTGAGAGCAATCGTTTTGCCGAGGACCTGAGGATCGCTGCTCAGAAAGTTCTGCCAGAAAGGATAGCTCAGCACGACAAAGCGCGGACCGCCCTTCACATCTTCTTCCGGTGAAATGATTCGTCCGAGCATCGGAGGAACACCCAGCGTTTCCAGGAATCCTGCATTAACTTTGCCTGCGCGAACCTGCATGGGCTCCGTCCCGCTGGTGTAGTCCATATTGTTGATGTTTATTCCACCGCCTTGCGAAAATGAGCGTGTCTCTCGCTGGATATCCACCAGGTTTGGCGGCGAATCGTTCGGTCTCATAGCAACGATTCGCTCGGGATCTTTGTAAGGAAGAGGATTGAGCAGGATGCCGTTGATCACGCTGAAGATTGCTGTGTTTGCGCCGATTCCCAGAGCGAGAGTGAGAACGGCAACCGCCGCGAAGCCGGGATTCTTGCGGAGCATGCGGAGAGCGAAGCGGATGTCCTGAAAAATTTCTTCGAGAAAAGCGAAGGTCCACATTTCGCGGTTCCTCTCCTGTACGGCTGTTGTGTTTCCGAATTGGCGGCGGGCGGCGTAGCCGGATTCTTCGGAGTCGATTCCGGCGAGGCGGTTGTTTTCTTCGCGCATGGCGAGATGAAACGCGACTTCGTCTTGCAGATCGCGATCGAGCTGGGGGCGTCTCCACAGAGTTCTTATTCGCAGCCAGGTTTTGTTTCGCCACTCAGAAAACACGATCGCCTCCTGCACCGGCTAGGCCGTTTGAAGAATTCGCGCGACTGCGCCGGACATGCGGCGCCAGAATTCGGTCTCTTGGGCCAACTGCTTTCGGCCGGCCCCTGTGAGCGAATAAAACTTTGCGCGGCGGTTGTTGTCCGAAGTGCCCCATTCGGCCGAGAGCAGGCCACGCAGTTCCAGGCGATGAAGGGCTGGATAGAGAGCGCCTTCTTCTACCTTCAAGATGTCCTCGGAAGTTTGGTGAATCCATTCGGCGACGCCGTAGCCGTGCATGGCGCCGCGAGCCAAGGCTTTTAGAATCAACAGGTCCAGTGTTCCCTGGAGGAGATCACCGGGATTCTCGCGCTTTTCTTTCATATAGGCATAAGGGGCATGGATTGGCCCTTTCTCTTATCCATAAGACGTTTAGGGGAGGAAAATGTTCCATGGAGTTTTTGGATTTGGCGAGATTTCTTGCTTAGAGCCGCGTTGGTGATGGGAACGTCCCGGCTGCGAAAGCTTGCTCGCCACCTGTGGCAGGCGCTATCGTATTTGTATTCTTCTCATGCAAAGCGAACCTTCCTCGCCCCTGCGTTTGGCCCTTGTTGGGATGTCCGGTGCTGGAAAAACCTTTTGGACAAAGAAATTATCTGCCGAAGGATGGACCGCTATCTCTTGCGATGACCGGATTGAGGAGAAGCTGGCGTCGCGGCTGGCGGCGGGCGGGTATTCGGGGATCAACGGCGTGGCCGCGTGGATGGGCTGGCCGGAGAATCCGAAATATGCCGAACGTGAGTCGCAGTACCTCGAGGAAGAGATTCACGCGCTTGGCGAAGTGCTGACCTCACTGGAGCGGGAGTCTGAAAAATCGCTGGTGTTGGACACCACTGGCAGCGTGATCTACACGGGAAATAATTTATTGCTGCGGTTGAGGCGGCGGATGACCGTCGTGTATCTGGCGGCGTCGGCGGAAGAGCAGCAGCTTTTGATCGAGCGGTACTTGAGTGACCCTAAGCCGGTGCTGTGGCGAGGGGCTTTCCAGGCAAAGGCTGGCGAAAAGCCGCGCGAGACCGTCGCGCGGTGTTATCCCACGCTGATTTCCGCACGTCGGCAGAGCTATGAAGCTTTGGCGCATTGCACGCTGCAGGTTGCGGAGCTGCGTGATCCCTCGTTTGATGCCGCGGGGTTTCTGGCGAAAATTCGCGGCCAGCTCGAGCGCGGGAGATGAGATACCGGAGCACGGGACGCAAAGCGCCGCTGACTTCTTTGCGCGGCGCAGTACTGCGTGGGCTGGCGCCCGACGGCGGGCTGTATCTACCGGTGGAACTTGCGCGGCGTTCACCCCAAGAACTGGACGAGTTTCGCAAGCTGCCCTTTACGGAAGTTTGTTTTCGCGTGGTGCGGCCTTTTGCCACTCCGGATGTGCCGGAAGAAGTGCTATGGCAAATCGTTGCGGAGGCCATCAATTTTCCGGTGAAGCTGGTGTCGCTCTCGCCTGGTCTGCACATCCTCGAGTTATTTCACGGCCCCACTTTAGCATTTAAGGATTTTGGCGCGCGATTCATGGCGCGGCTGATGGGTTACTTTGTTCGAGGGGAGACGAGGCCGCTTACCGTTCTTGTCGCTACGTCCGGCGATACGGGAAGCGCCGTCGCGCATGGATTTCTCGGCGTGCCGGGCATTCGCGTGGTGATTCTTTATCCTTCGAAGCGCATAAGTGAGGCCCAGGAGAAGCAGTTCACGACGCTGGGCGAAAATATTACAGCCCTCGAAGTGGCAGGGAGCTTTGACGATTGCCAGCGACTGGTGAAGCAGGCGTTTTCGGATGTTGAGCTGAACAAGCGCGCGTTTCTGACGTCGGCGAACTCGATCAATATTGGGCGGCTGCTGCCACAGATGTTTTATCACGTGGCCGCGTACCGGCAATTGCCGGTGGCGTCGGTGCCGCTGATTGTGTCGGTGCCCAGCGGCAATTTCGGCAATCTGACGGCAGGGCTTTTTGCCAAGCGCATCGGCTTGCCGGTGGCGATGTATGTCGCTTCCACGAATGCGAATGACGTTGTGCCGGAGTATTTGCGCTCCGGCGAATTTCATCCACACCCAGCGACGCAGACGCTTTCGAACGCCATGGACGTTGGCAATCCGAATAATTTTCCGCGCTTGCTGGATTTGTGCCGAGGCCGCATCGAGTATGTTCGCCGCGAAATCTGGGGCCACGCCGCAACGGACGACGAGACACTGCAGGAGATGAAGTCGCTACACGAGCGCTTCGGCTATATCGCCGATCCGCACACCGCCGTTGGGGTGCTTGGCTGGGAAGCTTACAAGAGTGAGCATACCGAACCTGCGCAAGGATTGGTGCTTGCCACGGCGCATCCAGCCAAATTCGCTGATGTCGTGAAACGCGCCATCGGTACGGCCCCGCCGCTGCCCGACCGCCTCGCCGCTTACTTAAAGCGCGAGAAATTGTCCCTGCCAATGTCCAGCGCTTACGACGACTTCAAGCAGTTTCTTCTGGGTCAGTAACGGTCAGGAGGGTTTGCGTAGGCGATCCAGGAGCATGAAGAGGAAGACGGCGACGACGGCGTTGACCAGAGCGGCGATGCCGAGATGCATGGTGAACCAGGGCTCGGGTTGAGAGAGCAGGAGGCGGCGAGTCAAAGCGATGAGGCCCTGGTGAACGGCGAAGAAAGCGATCGTTAAGGCGAAGCGAGCCGCGGGATGTTCTGTATCAAGCCGCGCGCCGATCGAAGAAGCGAGATAGCCGATGATCGTTTTCGCAATGCCGTAGAGGCCGAGAGGAACGGTCGGTCCGCTCAAGCTGTCCTGCAAAATGCCGATGACCATGCCGAGAAGCAGTCCCGTGGAAGGATTTCGCCGGCTCAACCCGAAATAGATGACGATGAGCAGCGGGAGATCCAGAATCGCTGCTTTGGGGAAATAGATAGGAAGAAAAGCCTGCAGCACGAGCGCGAAAGCTGTGGCCAAAATGATCGCGCCCGCGCGGAACTTGTGCACCTCGATGTGTAGTTCGCTGCCGCGAATGTCGTAAGTGTCATTCATGGTTTCTCGGGTGCAGCCGGGTTAGTTGCGGCGGCGGAAGGAGCAGCGCCCGGCGAAGCTGATGAACTCGGTGCCGCTGAATCTTTCTTCATCTCCAGCGGCTTCATCGTCAGCAGAACAAACACCTCTTCAAGCCGTTCGAGGTTCGCGGCGGGCTTCACGCGAATCTGCTTGAACGTATTGCCCGGCTTGATATCCGCAATCGATCCCACGGGCAGGTCGCTCGGAAAAATGCGATCCATTCCACTGGTGACGATGCGGTCTCCGGGATTCACGCTGTTGTCTTCGTTAGAGACGTATTTCAAGACCAAAAACGGCTCACCCGTGCCGCCGACTGGCTTCTGGACGCGCGAATCGACCAGCATGGCGCCGACGCCGCTGTGTTCGTCCGTCAGCAGCAAAACCTGCGCTGTATCTTTGTAGGACTCGATGACTTTGCCCACCACGCCATCGGGCGTGATGACGCCCATGTTGCGGCGGATGCCATCACGCTCGCCGCGGTCGAGATAAATAGTCTGGCTGCCGGAGTCGGCGCTTCCGCCGATGACGCGCGCGGCGACCATGGGAACGTCCACATTTGTCTGACGGAATTTTAGCAACGCGGCAAGGCGGTCGGCTTCACCGGCTTTACTCTGGAGCTGTGTGATTTGCAGCTTGAGCTCGCCGTTTTCGCGTTTCAATTCCTCGTTTTCGCGAGAAGTATTTTGCAGCGCGAAATAATGATTCCACGTGTCGCGAATGTGGCTGATGCCGTGAGCCCCGACGCGTTCGAAGGGCGACACGGCGCCAACGGTCCAGACGCGGATCAGACGGCCCTGCGAATCGCGCTTGATCTGCACGGCCAGCAGCAATATCTGCAGGAGCACAACTCCACCGAGCAGGAAAATCGATCTATGACGAGAGGGAATGCCAACCATGGAGTCCAGTAGCACAGACCTTGCCCTGTGCGGTTCGAGATTTTTAAGATCGCGTCAAGTCCAGAAAATCCGTTAGTCGATGCAAACCTGGCGCAGCAATTTGAAATCGCTCAGCATTTTGCCCGTGCCCAACACGACCGATGCAAGCGGATCGTCGGCAATGGAAACCGGGAGGCCGGTTTCTTCGCGGATGCGCTTATCAAGGTTCTTGAGCAGCGCGCCACCGCCGGTCAGCACGATGCCGCGGTCGCTGATGTCGGCGGAAAGCTCCGGCGGGGTGCGCTCGAGAGCCACGCGAACGGCGTTCAGGATGGTTGCGACACATTCGCTGAGGGCTTCGCGAATTTCGCTGTCGTCGATCGTGACGGTGCGCGGGACGCCTTCAATCAGGTTGCGGCCCTTCACTTCCATGGTAAGCGGTTTTTCCAGCGGATACGCCGAGCCGATTTCCATTTTGATTTGTTCAGCGGTGCGTTCGCCGACGAGCAGGTTGTACTTTCGCTTCAAGTACTGCATCACGGCTTCGTCCATTTCATTGCCAGCGACGCGCACGGAGCGCGAGTAGACGATGCCGCTCATCGAGATGACCGCGATGTCAGTGGTGCCGCCGCCGATGTCCACGACCATATTGCCGGAAGGCTCTTCGATAGGCAGGCCTGCGCCGATGGCAGCAGCCATTGCTTGCTCCACGAGATAAACTTCGCTGGCGCGCGCGCGATAGGCAGAGTCTTGAACGGCCCGCTTTTCCACCGGCGTAATTTCGCTGGGCACGCCGATGACGATTCGCGGATGCACCAGCACGCGGCGGTTGTGTGCTTTCTGAATAAAGTACGTGAGCATCTTTTCGGTGACTTTGAAGTCGGCGATGACGCCGTCCTTCATGGGTTTGATGGCGACAACGTTGCCCGGTGTGCGGCCGAGCATTTCCTTGGCTTCGCGCCCGACAGCCACGACTTCGCCGCTGGACTTATTAATAGCCACGATCGAAGGCTCGTTTACCACGATGCCTTTGCCGGCCGAGAACACCAGCGTGTTCGCCGTACCAAGATCTATGGCGAGGTCGGAAGAAAACAAACTGAATACCGACCTCAGGTTGTAACCGTTCTTATTCATCCCCCCGCCCCCCGCAGAGAAAACCTCTCCGCCGTCCAGCCGACAACAAGCTGCTTTGCAGCATTACGGTCCAGATGTACCGCCGCGCGGCCAACTAGACCATTGTCTCTGGACTTGGCGACGAGCGCAAAGTCGCGCCTGCCTCTTTTTTCATTCGTGACCGAAAAACGATCAACGTTCGAAACTTTTACTTCGGTACAACGATCGTCACCTTTTGCTGTGCCGTGCCACCGCGGCGGTTCTCCCCGATGATGACGATAGTATGCTGGCCGGGTTCGAGCGGCTCGGTGAAGTGGCGGAAAGTGCCATCCGCCGCAATAATCGGCACCGGCTGTCCGTTTACGATGAGCGCCGCGCCTGGTTCCGTATGGCCAATAATCTCCACAACCCGGCCATGAATCTGAGTGCCAGTAATCTCGAGATACATCTCCTGGGTTTTTCCCTGTGCGACGAGTGTAAACCGGAATGTTTCGCTAACCTCGCTGGTTTCCTTCTTCGCGTTCGTCGCCGTGACGTTCCAGAAGTAATCTCCCGCGTCGAGGCCCGAGAGATCAACCGATGTTCCCGTGACTCCCGTGGCTTCCTTTGCGGTTCTCGTAAACATCGCCGTCGTACTGATCTTCACAGAATAGGAAACTGCTTCGGGCACGGGCTTCCATTCGAAATGGATCGCCGCTACTCTTGGATTCTCGACGATTAGAGGCTCGAAGTTGCGCGGGGAACTCAGGTCTGGTGGCGCCAGCACGTCGGACTTTGTAATGGGACCGCCCGTCGCGTAACTCGCTTTCTGATACGCTCCGATCTCCACCTTTTCCTGGCCGCGCTGCACTTCCGCGCTTCCGCTGGAGACGATAACTTCGTTTTCCTTGGTCGCCGGGTCGGCCTTGACGGCCGCGCTGCTGTTCGAATGCAATACCGCATCGGAATCTTCCATGCGGACTGCCGCTTTGGAATCCGGCGAAGAGTAGTTCGGCGTTTTCAGGTCGACTTGCCCGATGTTGATGCGCACGCCCGAACTGGAAGGCTGCTCGCGGCCCATCGAATTTTCTTCAACTGTGATGAAGGTTCCGGATTTCACCGTGTATGTCGTGCCGTCAGCAAAGGTGATGCGCGCCGCGCCGTCCGCCGAGGTCTGGATTTGATCACCTTTGTCCAGCGTGGTGCGAAAATCGGCGTCCACCCATTGCACGGAATTGACTTTCTTCACCTGTACTTTTCCGTCGAGGTTGACGAATTTGGCCTGCGTCTGCGTGATGGGCTCGGCCCCGGAGTCCCCACCGCTGACTGTTTTTGCCCATGCTTCATAAGCGTGAGTGTACACACTTGGATTGACGAGATAGACCGCGGCGAAAACGATCGCCGCAATCAGAATCGCGTAAACGGCCACGGTCTTATACGTCACCGTATGCCAATACACTTCGACACGTTTGATCTTCGGGTGGTTCGGGTCGTGTGGTGTCTGTGTGCTCACGGGTGTTTGCGCAGCAATGCCGCCAATCTTGGAATCTAGCACAGTAATTAGAACGCGGACGCCCGCTGGAGCTTGCGGTGGTTAAACAGCAAATAGCAGTTGAGCGTACTAGACGTTGGGACAGGTGATTTTGTCCGAAAGGACAGTCGGCGCCGCTTTCAAGTTTTTTTATCTGTCACGCACGAATTTTGGAAGCACTCTTAGGACGATTTTGCACGCAGGAACGCCAGTGTCAGCGGCCACGCGAGAAGTGCCGCGGCAGGGCTGTAGCTGGCGCGCGCGTCGCAGAAAAAGGCGTGGTCGGCGTTCGAAATCTCAACGTTCACGAAATTTTTCCCTGCTGCGCGCAGCGCATCGGTCACCGCGCGAACTTGCTCAGGCGGAATGTGCTTGTCGCGTCCACCCCAGAAGAACAATAGAGGAGCCTGCAAACCGCTCGCGCGCCCGAGCAGACCCGGATTCGTCGCATTCGGCGCAATACCGCCGCCGTAGTAGGAGACCGCTCCTGCCAGGGGCAGCGTGAGCGCTGCGAGAAATGCAGCGCGCCCGCCCATGCAATAGCCAACGGCAAAAATCGGCAATTCTGGTCCAATAGTTCCGCGCAGCCAGTCAAACGTGGCGCGGTGATCCGCCGCCATCGACGCGTCGTTCAGCGCTTTCATGTGTGGCATCGCACTTGGAAAATCGTCGTAGCGGACTTCAACGGCTGGGCCGGTGCGATGAAAAAGCTCCGGCGCCACGGCCACGAACCCTTCCCGCGCAAATCGTCCAGCGACGTCTCGAATATGCGCGTTCACTCCAAACGCCTCTTGGAAAACCAGCAAACCAGGATAAGCACCTTCTTCTTTGGGCCGCGCCACCCACGCGCGCATGGTGGTGCCGTCATTCACACTCAGTTGCACATAGGCGCTGCTGATTTCCATGTTTGCTCCTCTTGCATCGAGAGCACCGCTCAAAGTCATGCTCAGTGCCGGATGAAGAAACTGTGCTTGTCGAGATTGGCGGCCACTGCGACGTCGAAAAAGCCGACCATCATTTCGTCGTAAGTCTGTTCGCCCCAGCGAACCGCCGCCTCGGGGTCGGGGTTATGCGGATTATCGCGCGAATTATCGTACCAGGCCACGGCCTGCAGCTCCGTCCCCGCTTTCAGCAAACGCGGTTGGGCGAGCTTGTAACTCATTTGCCAGTGGAAATGATAATGGACGTCCAGCAGCGGTTCGATTTCCTGGTCCGGTCTCGGGCCGGAATCTTTTTCTCTGTGAATGATGTTGTATTCGAAGCGCTTTCCGCGGAGGTGCATGTGGGGGAAGAAACTGAGTAGCGTCGCGTCGTTTGGCAGAGTGCCACGCGCTTCCACGCGGTAATCCGGCACGCCCGGCGGAATCACGAAGTGGTCGTTTGTGAGTTGCAGCGTCAGTACGCGCTGTGCCGGAGCTTCCTTGGCAAAAATCAGGCCAACGCTGGTTTGGTCGCTGGCGGCTTGCCCATTGGTCGTGTAGTGCATTTGAAAAACAAGATCGGATCCGGCGGGAATAAATTTTGCCATGTTATCTGGCCAATTGTCCGGCGAGCTTCCCGGTGCGTAGACGAGCAGTACATCGCTGTCGGTCCAGTGTGCGCCCTTTCGATCCTCAGGATCGGTAAGCGTGGAAGCCGTGAATGGCACTCCCACGGGCGCATGCCGCATCCACTGTGAATCCGGCGGCCGCACGTACACCACCGCGTGATGCACATTCGCGCGCAGCAGGGGAAGCACTTCTACCGCTTGTATCCAGCGATCTTCCTTGAAGTCCGTTGGCACAATTTCGTAAGTGTATTCGATGTCGCCGCTGGCCGGCAGGGCCACCGCCTTGGGCATTTTCAAAATTAAGTCCGGCTGCGGAACGGTCCAGCCCTCCGCCCAATGAACCGGTGGAGGAGCTTCGTGCGCGTCACCCGCAGGCGCTCCGGCAGTTGCCCAAGCTGCGAGCGCGGCGATTTGTGTCGCGGAGAGCGAAGGATCATTTGAGAAGCGGCCAATGTGAGGGTCAGCAAACCACGGCGGCATGGATTTGTTCTGCGCTGCCGCCGCAATCGCTGCGGCATACGGCCGCGTCTGCTCATGCGTTTCGAATCGCATCGGCGCGATGCCGCTGGCACGATGGCAAACCTGGCAATGCTGCTGCAGGATGGGCAGCACGTCGCGGTAGAAGGTCGGCGCTCCTGTCGTGGAGCGCTTTAGCCGCTCGTTTTGTGCTGATTCCGAAGGTGTGCCCGGATTTAGTCCGCCCAGCAAAACCAGAACGAGCATTGGCACAAACGGCGCCATCAGCTTTCGTACCGCCCTGAGTTTGATCATCCCTATCGTTCGATGATACGCGCATCACGGCTGTTTCCCACAGGAGCGTCCGCTCCGCGGAGGCCGGTTTCCGAGTGGCCGTCACTGGGACACCGAATTCAGCAATATTTCCGGCGACTCCGGTTCGAGCCCGCAGCCGGTACTGGGCAAGTGAAATCGCCCTGAATCGTCAGAAGTCCCAACGAAGGTCCCGGGATGTCTGATGGGGCTCGCCGAGGAGAGCGAATGAAGCTCGCCTGGAGGGGGGTACTCTCTCCCCCACGATTCCATTTGAGACGTGGGGCTGGTATCTCCTATAATGGTTCGTTTGCTTAGGACTTGGGGGATTCAGCGGATGGCTGGTAGCTCGGATAACACGCAAAAACTCTTTTCCCGCATCTTTCTCGGTGTGGTCGTCCTGGCGCTGTCGGGCGGCATGCTGCTCTATCTCGTGCCAACCGGTCCGGGCGACACGCAGATGTCCACGGATGCGGTGGCCACGGTTGGTGGTCAGACGATCACCGTCGCCGAAATTCGCCAGCAGCTCAATCAAATCAAGCAGACCAATCAAGTTCCCCCGATGCTTGAACCTTATTATGCGCAGCGCATTTTGCAGCAACTGCTACTTCAGAAGGAAATGGAGTACGAGGCAGGCCAGCTCGGCATCCGAGTTTCCAACGATGAAATTGCCGACCGCATCAAGCTGATCCTGCCGGCCGCCTTCAATGGAGACTCGCCCATCGCTCCGGATCAGTATGCCTCGCTGGTCCAATCGCGCACGCAAATGAGCGTTCCGCAATTCGAGGAGATGGTCCGCCAGGGCATGCTCCAAGAAAAATTCCAGAAGCTGGTTACCGACGGTATCAGCGCTGGCCCGGCGGAGGTCCAGGAAGAGTTTGTCTACCGCAACCAAAAGGTGAAACTGGATTACGCGTACATCAAGCCAGAAGATCTGCAGTCAAAAATCACTGTGGATGACGCCGAGGTAAAGGCTGCCTACGAAAAGAACAAAGCAAAGTATCAGGTTCCGGAAAAGCGCGTGGTGCGCTACGCCATCCTGGACGTGAACCAGATTCGCCAGAGCATGCAAGTTTCCGATGACCAGTTGAAGGCCCAATACATTAGAGACATTCATCAATACGAAGTGCCGAACCGCGTGCACGTCGAGCACATCCTGCTGATGACCGTTGGGAAGCCCGATGCCGAAGTCGAAGAGATCAAGAAGAAAGCACAAGACATTCTAAGTCAGGCCAAAAAGGGCGCCAATTTTGAGGAGCTCGCCAAGAAATATTCCGAAGATCCAGGCACAAAGGACAAAGGCGGAGACCTGGGATGGATAGTCCAAGGCCAGACGGTGCCAGAGTTCGAAAAGGCGGCGTTTTCGCTGCCCAAAGGCAGCATTTCGGATTTGATCAAGACGCAGTACGGCTTCCACATCATCAAGATCATCGATAAGGAAGCGGCCCATACTAAGCCCCTTGAGGAAGTTAAGGAACCTATCCGTACCAGGCTGTTACTGGAAGGCGCTGATAAAGAAGCGAGCGATATCGCCGACAAGCTCTCCCAGGCAATTCGCCAGTCGAACAAAGTTTCCATTGACGACCTGGCCAAGCAATACCACCTCACTGTGGGCGAGACGCGCCCCGTCGCGGCAACCGATCCCTTGCTCGAATTGGGGAACTCGACGCAGGTCAAGGTGAACGATGCCATATTCCAGCTTCGCCAGGGCGAACTGAGCCTGCCGCTGCAGACGGATCGGGGCTACCTTGTCCTCTCTCTCAAACAGGTTGTTCCGGCTCACCAAGGATCCCTCGAAGAGGTGAGGGATAAAGTGGTTGCCGATCTGAAGCAGGAAAAGGCGTCCCTCGAAGCCCGTACAAAGGCGGAAGAGCTGACCAAGCGGGTAAAAGCCGGAGAAAAGTTTGACGCCGCAGCCAAAGCCCTGGGTTTGGAAGCGAAGACCCGCGACGAATTCGCCCGCTCAGGCACCATTCCCAATGTCGCCAGCGGCAAACAACTAGGGGCAGCGTTCCAATTGAAGACGGGTGACGTCGGCACGCCGCTCAATCTCGGTGCCAACTGGCTGGTCTACAAAGTTGCGGACAAACAAGAGCCCAAGCCCGAGGATTTTGACAAACAAAAGAAAGAAATCACCGATTCCGTGCTGCAAAATAAGCGCTCCATCGCCTTCGAGGCCTTCCGAACAGCCCTCGAGGACCGCCTGAAAAAAGAGGGCAAACTGAAGTTGATGCCCGAAAAACTTCGCAATTTCGGCCAGGCTGGCTAGTCTAACCATCTGATAACAGGTTATTTACAAACTATTTGCAGGGCCCTTGTCTTTCTCGCCCGGCCCCGGTAGCCTATGAGTGTCTTCGAAATGTCCGATTTCAGTTTTGGGCCTCCGCCTTCCGTATAGACAGCTTTTGTCTAAATCTCGGAACGGAAACCAACTGAAGCCGGAACAGAATCCGCCATGGCCCCCCAGCGCCAAGACCTCAGGACCTTATGAATACGAAGAAGACGCCTTCCCGCACGCCCGTCGTCCGCAACGACTACCGCTGCAGCATGGAGAGAAACCAGGCTGGCAAGTATTGCGTTCGAATCCAAGTCTTCTACCCGCGCCACGCTTGGAATCTCGGGGTCTTCTTTCTTGCGTCTTCTTTCGACCGTGCCATGAAGAAGCTCGAGGAGTCTTTGGATTTCCTTCAGCGCCATGAAGAGAAACTGTGGTTCTGGGGTGTGGATCGCGCCGAAGATATGGGCTTTTCCGCCGAGTTCCTCAGAGAGGCAGGAATGAAGCTGGATCATCGCACTGAGTTTCCCCGCCGAGCCACCAATCTTTCGCTGGCTCCGGAGCGCGAAGTCCCGGCGTTTGTGCTAGGGCCGGTCCGCCGTGGGCTAGCTGAATCGGTCGAAACAGTTCGCAGCGTTGTGGTTGGCGACTGACCGCCGAAAACTGGCTTTAGGAAACGTTAACTTGAACCCAGGTTCCAATGTCCGATTGAACAGCGAATCTGGCTCTCTTCCGTATTGACTTCACTCCTTTTCTTCGCCATCATGCCCGAATTCCAGCAAGCCTGCGCACCAGCGGGCACGCATTTCAGCGAGATGCAAAACCCAGTGAAAAGCAAGACGATGATCCGCAACTCGAAGAAGCTGTCATTGGCGCTGCTCGTGGCTTGTGTGCTCGTCGCGACCGTCCGCGTCGTAAGCGTCTCGCCGTCGCAAGCGGAATCCCCGCAATCGAACAATTCCGACAAACCGCAGGCCACTGCAACTCCTGCCGCCCCGCCAAGCACAGCAAAGCCGCAAACTCCCCCAGCGAAAACCTCAGGAATGGTTTGGGTCAACACCGATACGGGCGTGTACCACAAAGAGGGCTCACGCTGGTACGGGAAGACGAAGCATGGCAAGTACATGTTGGAGACCGATGCGATTAAAGCTGGATACAAACCTGCAAAATAACAAAGCAAATTGGTTTTGTTAGGACGAAAAGGAGAGAAGAAATGAAGAAGAAATCGGGCGGTTTGAGTTTGATGGCGAAACGATGGAGCAGGACGATTTTGGCGGCGATGATTTTGATACTGGGCGTGAGCGCCGCATATTCGCACGCGCCAGTGGCGGCCGCCCAACCCAAGCCTGCTGCGGCACAAGCTGCGCCCAAGGCGGGCGATCTAGTGGACATCAATAGCGCGACGAAAGATCAATTAAAAGCGCTGCCGGGCATCGGCGATGCATACTCCCAAAAGATCATTGATGGCCGCCCGTACCGCGCGAAGACTGATCTGCTGAATAAGAAGATTGTCCCCTCGGCGACGTACGCAAAGATCAAAGACCTGATTATCGCCAAGCAGCCCAAGTCGTAATTTGCAGCCATAGAAGCCTTCGAACGCCGGTCTGCAGGAATTTCAAGCCGCGGTCTGTTTTTATTCTGTTCACTTTTCGCCTGGCAGCTTTCGCTGCCGGGCTTTTTTTCTTCGCGCGCTACTTCTTCCTGTTACTTTTCGCGGAGGATGACTTCGCCTTGCCCGACGAGTTGATCGTTGAGCCAGACGCGGTACTTATAGGTGGCGGCTTTGAGGCCGACGCGGGGAGGGCCGCTCAAGAGGCGCATGCCTGCAGGGGCTTGAAAAATATTGGACGAGAATGGGCAGCGGTTGACATCGAACTCGACGCGAAGATTGCCGGCGTCGGAGATCCAGGAGATTTGGTCTCCGGGGTCGAGTACGACGACTTGCGGTATCAGTCCAACGAGTACGGGGCGCTCTGCCATTTTTCCTCTGCTCCTCCAATCCGAAGAGATTGGAGCCTGTGAAATTGCGAATTTGTCTGGTAGTCGGACGATAGCACATCCGGGCACAGAGTTTCTTTTCCGAGAAGGTGTAATGGGTGGCCGGTGACCCGGTTGCGGGGGTAGAACACTAGTACCTCAGGGCTATTCTCATTACTTATTCTGGAACACTAGACTGGCAATGAGGCTTTTGAGCGAGCGGGGCGAAGTGTCCCTAGCGTCAAAACCACGGAAAAACGAGGGCTTGGTTGAGACTTCGCACTAAATTCATGGTGTCGCTGGCCGTGGTGATCGCTGGCCTGACTTGGGCAACCCTATTTGTCGTGCGACGGACCGCTGAGGGCCGGGTTCAGCGGGAGATTCAGGAAGAGTCACAGAATGCCATGATGACGTTTCAGGTGCTGCAGCAGGGGCACCTTGTGGCGCTGATGCATAAGGCGGATTTGTTGGCGTCGCTGGTGACCTTGAGAAACGGGGACCCAGCCGCGATCGAGGACGTAGGGAATGATCCATGGCAGTCGGACGAGTGCGATTTGCTCGTGCTGGCGGACGCGAGCGGGAAGATTGTGGCTCTGCACACGACCATGGACGAATTTCCGATGGCCACCGCTCAGGATGTTCTTGGGCATGCGCTGAAAGATCGAGATAAAACCGGGTGGTGGTATAGCGGGACACGGCTCTATCAGGTCGTTTTGAAACCCGTCTATGCCGGTACGCCAGCGAGGAGCAATCTGCTGGGCACTGTGATTGTGGGCCGCGGGATCGATCCAGAGGCTACAGAACTTCGGCGTGTTTCGTCGAGTCACGTGGTGTTTCGCTATGGCAACGATATTGTGGCCAGCACGCTGTCATTATTTAAGCAGCAGGAATTCGCGGCAGAGTTGCGGTCGAGGACCTGGAAGGAACAAGTCACGCTGGACGGCGAGCGTTTTTTTGCTAGTTCCGTCGAGTTGACGGGCGGTGCGAAGCCCGTAAGCATTATTGTTCTGAAATCTTACAACGATTCATTGGCGTACCTGGAGAAACAGAATCAGTTGCTTGGCGGATTGGGGATATTGGCGGTATTGGCGGGAGGCGTGTTCGTTTTTGTGATTTCGGACAGATTCACGCGGCCGCTGGCGCGTTTGTTCGAAGGAGTTCAGGCGCTTGAGAAGGGGGATTTTTCCTATCCAGTTGCGGCTGAGGGTTCGGATGAAGTGGCGCACGTCACGCGGGCGTTCGACCGAATGCGGAAGACGTTGAAGAGCGATGAGTCGCAGAAACATCAGTTGGAAGAACAATTGCGGCAAGCGCAAAAGATGGAAGCGGTGGGGCGGCTCGCGGGTGGAGTGGCTCATGATTTTAACAATCTGCTGACGATCATCAAAGGGCATGGAGATTTGATGCTGGAGAAGCTGCAAGCCAGCGATCCTCTGCAACGGAATGCGAACCAGATTGAGAAGGCAGCCAACCGGGCGGCGTCTTTAACGCGGCAGTTGCTGGCGTTTAGCCGGATGCAGGTACTTGAGCCAAAAGTTTTGGATTTGAATGCGCTTGTGGCAGAGATGTGCAGCCTGCTGAAGCGCCTGGTGCGGGAAGATATTTCGTTTACGTTCAGAGCGGGTGAATCGCTTGGGCGAGTGAAAGCAGATCCGGGGCAGATCGAACAGGTGATCATGAATTTGACGGTGAATGCCTGCGACGCGATGCCCACGGGTGGGAAGTTGGTGGTGGAAACTCGGAACGTTTGCGTGGATGAAGCGCTGGCCAAGACGCGGCCCCCCCTGTCGCCGGGCGACTATATGCGGTTAACAGTCGAAGATACCGGACACGGGATGGATGCGGCGACAAGGGAACGAATTTTTGAGCCGTTTTTTACGACAAAAGAGATGGGCAAGGGAACCGGGCTTGGGCTGGCGACGGTGTACGGCGTAGTGAAGCAGAGCGGCGGATGCATTTGGGTGGAGTCGGAGCCAGGGCAAGGCACGCGATTTGAGGTGTATCTGCCGGTGGTGCAGGAGGAAGAGAAAAGTGCCTCGCCGGAGAGCACGCCGAAGAGCGCCGCGCACCACTCCGGGGCGGTGCTGATTGTCGAGGATGAAGAGGCGGTGAGAGAGTTGGCTGCGGAATTTATGAAGTCGGCTGGGTACAAAGTGCTAACGGCCTGCGACGGCAAGGAAGCGTTGGCGGTGGTGAAGCGTTCCGGGCCGATTCGCGTTCTGGTGACAGATATAGTGATGCCCAATATGAGGGGGCCGGAACTCGCCAAGGTTTTGAAGGCGAGCCGCAAAGACCTGAAAGTCATTTATATGTCCGGCTACTTGGAATTCAACAAAAGCGATGACGAGTTCCTTGAGGGAAGTTACTTTCTGCAAAAACCCTTTTCGCGAGACAGCTTAGTCAGCAAGGTGGATGAGTCTCTGAAGCATAAGCGCGTTGCCGGAAGCCCAGTTCAACAATCGGTTTGAGTTGTTTGAGGCTGTTGGCCGGTTGTTGGTGAGTTTCACGCGCGATGCGGGTGTTGCACTTTTGCGCCACGGCGTTGTAAGCAGGTTTTCAAGACGCAGCCGGTGAAGACGGCGGAGGCTCTGGCGGAGGTTCGGGGGAGGAGATGCCGAGGGCGTCGTTGATGGCTTTGAGAAGGACGGGGACGTCGACGGGCTTGTGAATATAGGCGATCGCGCCGGCTTTGAGGGCCGCATCACGATTGCCGATGGGAGTACGCGAGCTGAGGACGATGACGGGGATGGTGCCCGTGTTGATCAGCATCGAGAGGCGCTGTAGGACGACGAAGCCGTCGCCGGCGGGGATACCGAGATCAAGAACGATGAGATCGGGCTGCTCCTTGCGGGCGGTGCTGATGGCCGTCAGACCATCGCGGGCGGCGACAACTTCGAAACCGGCAGTTTTAAGGCGGCGAGCAAGAGCGGTGAGCTGAACGACCTCATCCTCGACGATTAAAATTTTCTTTCCTGCCATTGCAACGCGTAGCCTCAGCCTTCATTGAGATTATAAGTGTCGCGTGCCACGGAAACGGAGCAGTGTTCCGTTCTGTCCTGAGTATGCGTTTGTCCAGCGGAGATTACCAGACAGATAGCAGAGCTGGGGAGGGCGATAGAGCAGGAGAGTAACGGTGCCAAACTGAAACGTTTGGTCAGATATTTTGGGGGGCGACGATTATCAATACGGGAGGAGGCGTTGTACAATCCGGCGCACGGCAGAGTTCGGAATGAGGATTTGAGGGAGAGAGCGACGGATGAAAACGGGGCGATGGTTGACGGGGATTGGGAGCGTGATTTTGTTTTTGACAGGCATCGGGCATGGTACGCGAATAGTGCAATTACAGACGATGATTGTGGAAAGCGGAATGAAAGCGCCACTAGACGCGATCTTGAAAGGCTGCTGGCTGGTGTTTTCCGGTGAGATGGTGTCGCTCGCTGTGATAGCGACGCTGGCGAGCGCGATGGCTGGCGGCGGGCGGTTTGTCTTGATTTGCGCGGCAACGATGATTTTGAACGCGGCGCTGCTGCTGCACTTCGTGGGGCCATTCTTTGGCGTCTATGTGTCCGTGGTCGTGGCGTTGTTTTTCCTCGCGGGCGGGTGGCTGCAAATCAAGAAAAGCACATGAGAATGGTTGTGGCTAGGAGTTCCAGCCAAATTGTCGGTTGCGGTAGTGGTGACGTTGGGCGAAAATTGGAGTTCCTGCTTAGCTCCTAGAGTCCCCAGAAGAATGAAGGCAGGAGCAACTCAAGCATTCCAGGGCAAGAAAAAAGAAGGACTAATAAAATGACGCAACAGATAGGCGAACTCAATCCACCCTACCGATTGATGCTGACGCCAGGGCCGTCGTCCGTGGATCCGCGGGTGTACCGTGCGCTGGCGACGCCGCTAGTGGGGCACCTCGATCCGTGGTTCAAGACGTGCATGGACGAGACGCAGATTTTGTTGCGGCAGATCTTTCAGACGGAGAATCGGTTGACGATGCCGCTGTCGGCGTCGGGCTCGGGCGGGATTGAGGCGTCCGTGCTCAACGCGCTCGAGGAGGGCGATGAGGCGATTGTTGCTGTGAATGGAGTTTTCTCCGAGCGGATGTTTGAGATTGCATCGCGGGCTAGCTCGAAGGTGATTAAGGTGGAAGCGCCATATGGGTTGCCGGTGGATGCGGAGGATGTGCGTCGTGCTGGCAAGGGCAAGAAGATCAAGATGATTGGTCTAGCGCAGGGAGAGACTTCGTCGGGAGTGCTGACGAAGATTGATGCCTACGGCAAGGTCGCGGATGAATTCGGAGCGCTTTTGGTGGTGGATACGGTGGCCTCGCTCGCAGCCGTGCCTTTGCATGTGGACCGCGAGCGAATCGATATTTGCTTTAGCGGATCGCAGAAGGCGATCAGCGCGCCTCCGGGCATGTCACCGATTACGGTGAGCCCCGCGGCGGAGGAAGTTTTTCGGAAGCGAAAGACGAAGGTGCAGAGCTGGTACTTTGATTTGACGACGGCGATGAATTATTGGGGGAAGGAGCGTTTGTATCACCACACGCCGCCGATATCTTTGATATATGCATTGCGAGAGGCGATGCGGATTGTTGTTGAAGAAGGATTGGAGAATCGCTGGGAGCGGCATCGCGTGAATCAACTGGCATTGATCGCGGGGATTGAAGCGATGGGGATGGGTCTGCTCGTGAAGAATCCGGCGGACCGGCTGCCCACCGTGACGGCGGTCATGATTCCGAATGGAATCGATGATGTGAAGGTGCGGAATCAGTTGCTGGACGAATTCAACATTGAGATTGCGGGCGGATTTGGGCCGGTGAAGGGAAAAATCTGGCGTGTGGGCTTGATGGGGCATTGCAGTCAGAAAGCGTTTGTCCTGCTGTTCCTATCGGCGATGGAGAAAGTGTTGCAGGATCAAGGTTACCGTGCGCCGGCGGGAGCTGGTGTGGCGGCGGCGATACAGAATTATTCGCATGCGGAGACGGCGGCGGCTGTAAGCCGATAAGAAATAACGAAGCAAGGAAGTAAAGACACAAAGAGGAAGAGGGGAATTGTGACGACACGGCCGGTACTTGCGAATGCTGGGGCGATGAGCCAGTTTGTCGGGGCGTTTGAAGTGACCTCAAAATTAAGCGGGAAAGTGTACCAGTGCCGGTTTTCGCATATGTGGAATGGCGTGGCGACGCGGCATAGCGACACGATCGACACGAAGTTTTTTGTGGAAGGCGGCGCGTACGTCGTGGGGTTGGCGCACACGGCGTTTGTGAAATTCCGCGAGAGGACAGGGCGCGATTTGACCGACCGCGAAGCGAGCTTTGTTTCGGCGGAGTATTTGCGCGAACGCCTCGAGGAAGAGGATGAGCGGCCGCTGTACGACGTGCCCGAAGCGGATGTGCTGAGATTGATTGCCCAAATCGGAATCAAATAACCATTCATTTATAATACTGATTTTCACCGCTACCGGCGTGCATATGCATGCCCGCTCCGGGCGGTCCCCTTCCAAGCTCAGGGTAAGCGAGTCCCACCCCAACAAGACCTCACGTGGTAGCTAATCGCAAGGTTCGACGTGGAACGCGGCGAGGCGAGGATGGTGCAGACCGTCGCGACGGACGAAGTAGATCACGAGAAACATCAAGAGTGAGCCGCAAACCATAACGGCAACAGCTACCTGAAGGCCGAGTTGAAGGTCGCTGGCATCGGAGATTTTCCCCACAAGTTGCGGTCCTAAGGCGCCCAAAAGTTGAGTGACGAACATGTATACGCCAATGGCGGTGGCATGGGCGCGCTGCGGCGTCAAATCGCATAGGACCGCGGTGACTGGGCCGTGATACCAGGACATAAAGAAACCACCGATGAAAAGAGCGGTGAGGAAGACCCACTTTTCGTCGGATTGAATGGCGAGCAGGACAAAGGGAGCGGCAAACAAAAAGGCGGCGGCAATCACGAGGATGCGCCCGTAAGGATACTTTTTCTGAATGCGATCCGCGAGATAGCCGCCAGCGAGAACGCCCATTAGCAGAGAGAGTAAGGCGACGACGGCAAGAGAGAGAGCCGCCTCGCGAAGACTGAATTCTTTGTAGTTAACGGCAAAATCAGTGCCCCAGGTAAGGAGCGAGACGCTGGCGAAGGTGATCATCGTTCCCGCGACAATCATTGCAAGATAAGCAGGAACGCTGAGCAAACTAGCCAGAGGCACGACTTCCGAGCGCGGCCTGCGGGGAGGCTCGGGCAATCGGAGGACGAGAAGTCCTGGTATGAAGCAAACCAAGCCGACAATAATAAATGTAAATTTCCAACCATGAAGTTCACCCATGATGCCGCCAAAGGCGAGGCCTGCGGCTCCGCCAAGAAGCATGCCGGCGGCGAAAATAGACTGAGACATGGCACGGCGTTGATAAGGGAAGGAATCGGAAATCATAGACTGGGCGGCGGGTGCGTAGGCGGCTTCTCCGACGCCAATCAGCGCGCGGGCAACGAGCAAAAGCATAAAGGAGGAAGCAAAGCCGCAGGCAATGGTGGCGAGGCTCCAGACGGCGACGCCGGCAGCGATGATTTGCGTGCGGCTCCAACGATCCGCAAAGAGGCCGCAGGGAATACTGGCAACAGCAAGCACAACGAGCAACCAGGTTTGCAGGGAACCGAGCTGCGCGTCGGTCAGATTCATTTGCAAGCGGAGGAGAGGGAGGAGCGGGACGACGACCTGGCGATCGGCGAAGTTGACAAAATTGATCAAAGCAAGTACAGCAAGAAGGCGAATTTGATAGGAAGATAGCGGAGTGGGATTCGACGCCATAGTTGGTTTGCTCAACTGGCCACGAGAGACCTGGATCGCAAGGGGCTGAAAGATTATATACCGCGTATGAAAGCCATCACGACTCCGAAGACTACAACAAGTAGCCAGTTGACTACCGTACTTTCTTACGGAGCGATTCTGCTACTAGGGTATTTTGTATTTTTGATTGTGGAACCGTTTCTTGTGCCGCTCGCGTGGTCGGCGGTCTTGGCGATCTTCTTTTATCCCCTGCACGAAAAAGTATTGCAAAAAAAAATGAAACCTTCGGCGGCGGCGGCGACGAGCACGCTCGCGGTGACGTTGCTTCTGATTGTCCCGGCAATCGTAGTGCTGGTGCTTACAGCGCGGCAAGCGCTGGTGGCAACGGCGCAGATCCAGAGCCAAATGGCAGTGCATGGGCAAGGCCCGAACCAGGGGCTAGTGATGCACGCCGAGGAATGGATTCGCATGCGGCTGCCCGAATCGTTGCGGGGCATCGATATGTCGGATCCGGTGCAGCAAGCTGCAGAAAAAACCGCATCGTTCCTGGGGGCGAGATTTACAGGGTTGCTGAAGAACCTGGTCACTTTCTTCGTGGATTTGTTCATTATGATTTTTGCTTTGTTCTTCATGTTCCGCGATGGCGAAGAGATCGTGCGCGGAGCGAAACATCTGCTGCCGTTTGACGAAGATATACAGGCGGACATGCTGGAGGAATCGAAGGAACTGATTTTTGCGAGTGTGGCGGTGGGTTTGCTTGTCGCGGCGATTCAGGGAGTGCTGGGAGGCGTGTCGTTTGCTCTCGTGGGGATTTCGGCGCCATTGTTCTGGGGGGTGCTGATCGCATTCTTCTCACTTGTGCCGGTGGTGGGTTCAGCTCTGCTTTGGATACCGGCTGCGCTTTGGCTGGGAATCAGCGGCCATTGGGGAAGGGCTTTGCTGGTCGTGGTGATTTGCGGAGGGGTGTCGACGGTCGCGGACAATATTGTGCGGCCGATGTTGTTACGGAACCGGACGCGTTTGAATGAACTTTTGCTCTTTATCGGGGTGCTGGGCGGCCTCGAAGCGTTTGGATTGTTGGGACTGGTGGCCGGGCCGACGATTGTGGCGGCCGCGATGGGGGTGTTCCGCGTGTATATGGAGCATCGAGATGAGCTGGCGGCGAAGGGTGCATGAACGCCGGAAATCGGGAGAGGGCCGCTCGCGATTTGTACGTGCCCGGGGAGGAATAGATCCTTCCGTGAGCGAGACTTTCAAGTTGGGAAACGGTACCGGGGAAACTACAGTCGGCGCGGCATGGGTGTGCTAGAGTACCCGGCTCGGATGAGTACTAAGACACTAAAACCCGCTGCGACTGCGACGGAGCTGGCGCCGACGAAATTACGTTGGCGGTGTGAGCTACCGCGCATACCGTTTGAAACAACGGCGCAGGCGGAATTGCGCGAAGGCTTCATCGGACAAGAGCGTGCGCTGCGCGCATTGAAGATGGGCGTGGAACTGTCGGCGCCGGGTTACAACGTGTTTGTGTGCGGACTAGCGGGAACGAGCCGGGGCGGAACCATCGCCAAGATGATCGAGGATTTGCACCCGCAGACTAAACCCTCATTGGATCGTTGCTACGTCAACAATTTCAAGATTACCGACCGGCCAAGACTGCTTTCGCTGCCGCGAGGGCAAGCGAACGCGTTCAAGAAGGACATGCAGGCAGGAATTGATTTTCTGCGGCGGCGGATTCCGCAAGTGTTTGAAGGCGAACCGTTCCAGAGGCAGAAGGGGCGGATTGTCGAGCGGTTTACGGTGCGTGAAAAAGAGTTGATGGACGATTTTACGCGGCGCATCGCGCGAGAGCAGTTCGCGCTAGGGCACATGCAAGTGGGCGCGGTGGCGCTGCCGGAGATTTTTCCTGTACTCGAAGGGCAGATGGTGCCGATCGAGGATATTTCGAAGATGGTGCATGAAGGGAAGCTCGAGTCGCCTGTGGCGGAGGACATCGAAAGAAAGTACGAGCAGTTCCGGCAGGAATTTACAGTGGTCTACCGGAAGACGCTCACGTTGTCGCGGGAGTTGGCGAGCGAGCTGAGCTATTTGGAACAGGAAGCAGCGTCGGTGTTGGTGGACGGAGTAATTGAAGAGCTGAAGGAAAAATATCCGGGGGCGAATGTTTCGGAGTATCTCGAGGAGGTTCGGCATCACCTGCTGGACAATCTTGATCCTTTTAAGGAGCGGGAAGGCGAAGGCGAATCGGAGGGAGATACACCCGATGGGTTGCCGAAGATGCCTGGGTCGAGCGGGCCGGAGCGCGACCCGTTCCGACTGTACGGCGTGAATGTGATTTTGGCACACAGCGACGACGAAGGTTCGCCGGTGATTTTCGAGACCACGCCGACGTACGCAAACTTGTTTGGGACGATTCAGCGAGCGTACGACACGCGAGGCGGGTGGACCAGCGATTTCATGGACTTGCGCGGCGGTTCGCTGCTGCGGGCGGACGGTGGATTTTTAATTATGTATTCGCTGGAAGCGCTCTCGGAAGTCGGAGTTTGGCGAGCGTTGAAACGGACGCTGAATCACAACCGGCTGGAGATTCAACCGCTGGAGATGTTCTACCCGTTCGGGGGCAGCGCGCTGAAGCCGGAAGCTGTGGAGATCAACGTCAAGGTGATTTTAATTGGCGACCGGCAGCTGTATGAAATGCTGTACGAGTACGAGGAGGATTTTCAGAAGATCTTCAAGGTGCGCGTCGAGTTTGACGAAGAGATGCCCATGAGCGACGGCGTTATCGCCGAGTATGCAGGGCGATTGCGGACGCTGTCCGAGAAAGAGGGTCTCTATCCCTTTGATCGCGGGGCTTTTGCGGCGATGCTCGAGTATGGAGTTCGCAAGGCGGGGCGGCGCAACAAAGTGACGGCGCGGTTTGTGGACATTGCGGACCTAGCGCGTGAGGCACACTACGCGGCGGCCGCTGCGGGCGAGAGAGTGGTGCGCGCGGCGCATGTGAGAGACGCGCTAGCTTCAAAGATGGAGCGGCACAACCTGATTGAGACACGCATTCGCGAGATGATCGAAGAAGGTACGCTGCTCGTCGACGTGACAGGAGAGCGCGTAGGGCAGGTGAATGGGTTGAGCGTGCTCGAAATCGGAGGCTACTCGTTTGGAAAGCCGGTGCGAATTACGGCGTCCACGGCGCTCGGCAAGATGGGCGTCATCAACATCGAGCGAGAAGCAAATTTGAGCGGGCGGTTTCACGATAAGGGCGTGCATATCATTTCTGGCTATTTGCGGACCATGTTTGCACAGGACAAACCGTTGTCGCTGTCGGCCAGCATCTGCTTCGAACAATCGTATTCGGGAGTGGATGGAGATAGCGCGAGCTCGACGGAAATCTATGCTCTGGCATCGGCGCTATCTGGAATGCCGCTGCGGCAAGACATCGCTGTGACCGGATCCATGAATCAGCAGGGAGACATTCAAGCGATCGGCGGAATCAATGAAAAGATCGAGGGATTTTTTGACGTGTGCAAGATTAAAGGTTTAACGGGAACGCAAGGTGTTGTGATGCCGGAGTCGAACGTAGAGGACTTGATGCTGCGGGAAGACGTGATGGACGCAGTGGCGGCAGGAAAGTTCCATATATGGCCGGTGGGCAGAGTGGAGCAGGGGATTGAGGTTTTGACGAGGTCGGCGGCCGGGCGCCGGAATGAGCATGGGACGTTTGAACCGGGGACGATCTTTGGGTTGATGAACGAGAAATTGAGTGAGATGGCAAAGACGCTGAAACAGTTCGATTAATTTATCTTCAGAATTGCGACACCTCACGGTGTCTCGCAGGCAATAAAAAAGCGCACAACAATACAAGTGCTACGGATGTTCCGCAGGAGGAGCTACGTAGGCTTGGCGATGATCAACGCGATAGGTTGGGGAGGGAGGCGTACCGGAAGCAGAGTTCGCTATGTTCGCGGTGGCAGGGTTGATAACGCGGACTTCGATCACATGGAGCTTCCCATCATGCGCGGGCGGAACGAAGCCCAGGTTGTATTCGTGGCGGACAAGCTGCGCGATCTCCGTGAAAACGTCTGCAAAATCCTTGGCAGTTCTTGGAAAGTAGGCGCGGCCGCCATTGGCCTCTGCAATCGTCTTCAGCACTTCATCGGCCTGGGCAAAACCTTCAGCGACGGCTTGCGCTTTTTCCGGAGCGGCCGGAGTCTTCTTGGAACGCTTGGTTTCGGCGGGCTGCGCGCCGCGAAGCTCGCCGCCGAGAGAGATCGCGAGCACGCGGACGTCAGTAGATTTGAGGCGGGCAAGAAGAGTTTGAGCGGCAGCCGGCGGAGAAGTATCGAAGCCGGTCGAGAGCAAGACGAGAGATTTCTTGCCGGGAATGAGCGCGAGCCAATCAAGAGCCGTGGAAAGGCTGGAGGCGAGGTTTAACTGACCGAAGCCAAGATTGAAGCGCAATTGATCGAGCGCGCCTGCGGCGCTGGATTTGTCTGGTGTGAAATTCAGAATGGGTTCAGCCGCTTCGTTGTAACGGGCGATGGCCACGCGGTCGGTGGGCGAGAGGCCATCGAGAAGGGCGTGGACAGCCTGAAGATGGCCCCCTTGGAGGAGATAAACGGCTGGACCGGCTTCGATGAAGAGCAGAACTTGGGCGGGTTCGTCGATGCTTAGGAAATCCGTGATGGGTTGCTCGGCGCCATTATCGAACATGTGGAAGTCTTCCCGGTGCAAACTGCCGACGAATAGCCCGCTGGAATCGGTGACCACAACTCCCACATCGACGCGGTCCACAGTAATGCGGATGCCCGAAGGCGGCGGTGCCGATTGTTGGGGAAGAGCGTAAGGCGCTAGCAAGAGAGCGCTAACGATAAAAAGCACGGCGAGGCATCGAGACGAAAGAACCATGGTCTGACTGGCATCGTAGAATGGCAACGAAAAAGACAGAAGCCCCGTCCCGCGGGGAGTTTCCAAGACGCGGAACAGGGCTTGTGATTTCTGGCCAGCCCAAGCTGAGGCCGAAGTTAGGAAGGCTTAGTCGGAGCAGCCGCCGGCGCTGCCGCAGGAGTTGCGGCGGGAGCGGCACTCGCGCCCACGTCCTTCGGAGTGGACAAATAGCCGGTAGCTTGGTTTTTGCCGACATCGAAAACAACGATTTCGTAGGGCGCCATGCGCGAGGCACCTTTAACGTAAAACTGCACGGGCTCGCCAGCGGTCTTGTCTTTCTTTTCGATGGTGCGGTCATCGACCAGGACGGTCAAAGTGTACTTGGATTTCTTCGGGTCCGTTTTGGTGAGAGTGAGCTGAGTCGGTCCGACCTTTTGGCCGTTCTTCGCTTTCGTGATTGTGAATTCGTAGTAGTTGCGGTCGCCTCGGCGCTTTAGTTCCTCGAGGTCGTCGTGATTGCGAGCGATGAGGCCGCTCATTACGCCCATGTCGCCAGTGGCGCGCGCAAGCTTCCCCTTGGTGTCTTCGAGATCAGTTTTCGTCGCTTCGATATCCTTCTTAGCTCCGCCGACTTCGGTGGCTACCGCGCCAATTTGTTCCTGGCTTTCCTTTTTTACCTGAGACAATTGGGCGGTCAACTTCTGGTCGGATTCCACTTGTTCTTTGCGGATAGATTCGGCGCGGCTCTTGGCCTGCGCGAGCTCGGCGACGGTCATGCCGACTTTTTGTTCTGTAACTTCGATGTGGCCCTTCAAATCAGCAAGACGCGCATTGGCTTGTTCAAGCTGCGCGGTCAAGACTTTGTCTTGGTCCTGCTCTTTGGCGAGGCTCTGCTCGAGCCGGGAGATCCCGGAATAACCGACATAGCCGAGCGCGGCTAAGACGACAAAAAGCACGACAAACAGCGCCGGGATCCAGCGTGGTGTTCCCGTCGATTCGTAACGATAAGATTCTTCCGGACTCGGCACATTTGGAGAAATGCTCATTCCCCCTCCTCAGTCATGGCTCCAGGCTGGGTTCTGGATGCCAGTAAAATTATCTACCGCAACACGCCCCGTGTCTATGGGCGTGGTTAGTGGGCCCTGCCTCGCTGCGAGCGGGCTTTGCTCCCCGATTTGCTGCCCGGAGAGCGCTCTGGCCAACGAGCGAAGATCGAAGTGGTCAAACCGCCGCGGGGAGTAAATTCACCGCGCACCACGCACCATTCGGGACGAACAGCTTCGACGATATCATGAAGTATCTTGTTCACCGCGTTTTCATAAAAGATGCCGAGATCGCGATAGGCGAGGAGGTACATCTTGAGAGCCTTGAGCTCGATGCAGTCTTTTTTCGGCATGTATTGGATGGTGATGGTGCCGTAGTCCGGCATCCCAGTTTTTGGACAGACGGAAGTGTATTCCGGAAAGCGCGTGGTGATGACGTAGCCTGGGTATTGGTTGGGCCAGGTTTCGATCTTGGGCAGTTTTGTTTCGATACCCGCGCGGGCGTGATCGGCTGTGTAGTCGGCCATGACGGTTCCTATTGTACGTTGTTAGGTGACTTTGAGGCGACAGCCTCTTGCCGAAAATGGATGCATCCCCTATTCTCTTGCAAAGAGGAGCCTCCAAAACCCTCGATGAACTGTCCAGCGTGTCAAGCTGTGGCGTGTCGGCGTTCCAGGCGGCGGTCCATCTCTGAATATTTGTTCAGCGCTGTAGGTGTAGTTCCGTGGCGCTGTCTGGCTTGTGAAACACGCTTTCATGCGAGAGCGATTCCGCTTCGGCAACTTCGCTACGCGCGATGCGGCGTTTGCGGCAACCTGGAGCTGCAACGAATATCCGCGGAGACAGTTTCCGGAGTTACATCCGCTATAGGGCGCTGGCTGGGGCTGCCCGCGGTGCGGTGCGAGCCGTGCCGGCATAGGTTTTTCTCTCTGCGTCCAATGCTGCCGGCGGAACGAGCTGCCGAAGTCGCGGCGGAAGACGGCACCGCAAAATACTAATTTAGTACCCAACAAGTCCCACCTTCAAAGTACTAGCTCGGAGCTTTCCAGTACCTCACGCCCCGTACCAATTGAAGCCTGCCCACCAAACGCAAACCCCCTTAGCCTTATCGACCACGGGAGGGGCCCATGGAAACGAGCATCCGTGTTCTGGTGGCCAACCGTCCTCGGCTGTTACGGGAGTTGGTGCTATCGACTCTCTCGGAGCAAGCCGGGATCAGCATCGTGGGGGAAGCGGAGAACGAGCAAGACGTCCCTTCCCTGGTGGCCGAGACAAAACCAGATTTTCTGTTGATTGCGCTGGATGAATCGAAGCGGCGTCCGCCGCTCTGCGACCAGCTCCTAAAGAAATTTCCCGGACTTCGAATTATTGCGGTGGCTCCTAACACGAACATCGGAATTTTCTACTGGGCTTCCCTGGAGATTCACTCCACGACGATGGAAGCGAGCGAAGAGGCCCTGCTCGAAGTGATGCGTGGCAAAACGACGCGGACGGGAGGGGGAGCATCGTGAGGAAAGCGAGCCGCTTCCACAAACGAGAAATGAACTTGAGGACATACATCGCTCTAAGAGGGATGCTGCTTGGATTGTCCATTCTCTCGGCAAGTTCGGGAGAAGTGTTCGCGCAAGAGAGCGGATCAAGCGAAACGGGGCGAGGGCAAGAGGCCAGAAAGCAAGTCGTGCAGCAACCGCCAAACCTAGGCGTGCGAACTTCCCCGGACCTGGCGACCGACAATCTCGACCACGTCGCCGCCACTGCGCAGCAGATTCTGGAGATCTTGAACAAAGATGCCGGGCTGATGGTGGAATTCAAGAGGCTCTTGGCGCGAGATGCCAGTTCTGCAGGACAGCTTTTGGATGAAACCGATCTGACGGACGCGGCCGTCATCGAGCGGCTGAACGAGGATTTGCGAGCGCGGGTGCAGGCGACGCGGCTCCTGCAAAGATTCGGCTATCTTTTGCCAAAGGTAAATCCGGATTCCGACCTTGCGGGCGAGCATAACCTTGTACTGCAAGACCGTGCGTTTGCCATCGCGCGCGCCGTGCAGACCGGTGCCGAGCCACGCTCGCTTCCCCCAATGATGCAGACGGCGAGTTGTGACCCGGAGCTATCGTCCAACTGCGATTTTCCAGGACGGGGATCGAATCGGGCCTCCTTTCCCGCGGATCACGATGAGCAGCCGAACCGTCCCGCTGATCAGATGAATCCCCACGATAGCTATCCCGCAGCACCACCGCGAGCCGACGGACCGCGAGCCGACGCTCCGCAAGCACCGCGAGAGTTGCGCGCCGATTTCTCCGCTTCCGATACGGCGGATACGCTGCAGGCATCCTTGCCGCAAGGCGGCCTCGAAGCCTTCAGCAGTTCCACAAACCCTCGCGCTAGAGAAGGATCGCGGGAAAGTGAAGGTGCGATATCGAGCACCGCCGTCGAGTTTGCGCCATCGATGCCGGCAGCGTTCTCACAACCAGAAAATGTTTCGGTTGCACGCACCAACCGTAACAACGACGAACGCAGAGTCTCTAGCGGAACAGCTTCCGAGTTGGCAGCCGCGGAACTCGAGCCCGTTCGGATGGTGCACCGGCCAAATCCGTACGCCGATGCGCCTTCTTTGTATGACCTTTACGTGCAAGCAACTACTCCGGCACAGCATGCAGAGCGCTTTGGACTGGACGTTTTCCGGCACGACCGCGCGAACACGGGCGCGTTGCCGATGGACCTTCCGGTAGGTCCTGAATATGTGGTCGGGCCTGGAGATGCTCTTTCCATTGATCTGTGGGGCGGCGTTTCGCAAAGGCTGTTTCGAACGGTGGACCGCGAAGGGCGGCTGCAGCTGCCGGAGGCGGGACCGCTGCTGGTATCCGGAAAATCTTTGGGAGATGTGCAGGAAGCGGTGCAGCGCGTGCTGCGAACGCAATTTCGCGATGTTTCGGCGGACGTCTCTTTGCTTCGGCTGCGAAGCGTGCGTGTGTATGTGGTTGGCGAAGTCGCTTCGCCGGGAGCGTACGACGTCAGTTCGCTTTCGACGCCTTTGAATGCGCTGTTTGCTGCCGGTGGAGTGACGCCGCGCGGGTCGTTGCGGAGCATCGAACACTATCGCGGAAAGACGCTGCTCGAAGAAGTGGATGCCTACGATCTTTTGTTGCATGGCGTTCGGGGAGATTTAAAGCGTCTCGAGAACGGCGATTCATTGCGCGTTCCGCCGCTCGGGCCGAGCATCACGGTCGAGGGAATGGTGCGGCGGCCGGCGGTCTACGAACTCCACGGCGAAAAAAATCTGGATGAAGTGCTGGACCTGGCCGGAGGCATCCTGCCGGCGGCAGCGCTGCGGCACATCGAAGTACAGCGCATGGAAGCGCACGAAAAGCGAACCATGCTGAGCCTCGATGTGGAAGAAAACAGCGACAAAGATTCGCTGCGCACAGCGTTTGAAAAGTTCTCGATTCAAGACGGCGATGAAATCCATATTTTTCCGATTGCGCCGTACAACACAGAAAGCGTTTATCTCGAAGGCCATGTCTTACGTCCGGGAAAATATTCGTTTCACGGAGGGATGAAGCTGACGGACCTGGTCTCCTCTTATAAAGAGCTGCTCCCAGAGCCCGCCGAGCGTTATGCCGAGATCGTCAGGATCACGCAGCCGGATAACCGGCCAGTAGTGCAAAGCTTCAACTTGGCTGCAGCGCTCGAGCATCCGGAAAACTCGCCAAAGCTGGAACCGCTAGACACTGTGCGGATTTTCGGACGCTACGAGCTGGAAGCTACGCCAGAAATTGTAGTGATCGGCGAAGTGCGGGCAGCCGGACGCTACCGTGCCTCCGGACAGGAACACTTACGCGACGCCATTTACCAGGCCGGAGGCCTTACGCCGGATAGCTGGCTGGAATCGGCGCAGCTTTTCCGTGCTCTCCCGGATGGGACTACCAAAGTGTTCAGCATTTCTCTGCGCGCCGCGCTGGCAGGCGACCCGCTGAACAATATTTTGGTGGAACCGCGCGACAGGATTCTGGTGCATCGCCAGCCCGAGAGAGTCAATCCTCCGAGCGTGTACGTGCGAGGAGAAGTGGGCCGGCCGGGGCGCTATCCGTTGGCTTCCGACATGCGTATTTCGGACCTGCTACGTTCTGCAGGCGGATTTTTGCGAAGCGCGAATCCGGAAAGCGCGGATTTAGTGCACTACGCGGTTTTGGAAGGGGCGGCAGCGCGACCGTCGGGCGAACAAACCGTAAATTTAACGAGCGCACTGGGCGGTGAAGCGAGCTCGGACCTTCTGTTAAATGACGGCGACGTGCTGACGGTGCCGCAACAGACCCGTTGGAAAGATATGGGAGCGACCGTGGCGCTTCATGGCGAAGTTACCAAGCCAGGTGTGTATGGAATCGAGCCCGGCGAACGGCTGAGTTCGCTGCTGCGCCGCGCAGGCGGAATGTTGCCGACGGCTTACCCGCCGGCCACGGTGTTCGAACGCATCGAAGTGAAAAAAATGCAGGAGCAGACGAGACAGGATCTGATTCAGCGGATGGAACAGGAATCGACGGTTGTGAGAACTGCCATAACCACTACCGGTTCCGAGGAAGCAGCGCTGCAGCAGGCCGCAATACAACAGCGCCAGCGAGTTGTGGACGCGCTGCGACGGGCGCCGATTAGCGGGCGGCTCGTCGTGCACATCCGGCTGGGGCAGAAGGATTTCCCGGGTTCTCCGGACGACATCGAATTACGCGCCGGAGATTCGCTCGATATTCCCAAACAGCCGGGATTCGTTTTGATTGTCGGCCAGGTTTACAACTCGAATGCCATCACCTACACGCCTGGAAAAACGACGGCTTGGTATCTCTCTCGAGCGGGAGGAGCCACCAGTCTGGCCAACAAGAAAGCCATTTTCATTATTCGCGCAAGTGGTTCGGTAACCAGCGGGAGCGGCGGGATGTGGTCCGGAGGTGTGGAGTCTTCGACGATCGGACCCGGAGACACGATTATGGTTCCGGAACGGGCGGTGGTTGGCAGCAGCGTTTGGAAAAATCTGGTAGCCATTGCGCAGATTGCGCAAGCCGGAGCGTTGGCGGCTGCCGTAGCGATTCCTTGAAGCCGGCGCGCGGTTGGAAGATGCACTGCATTGAACAAAGAGGAAGGAGCGCAACAAGAGCGTGAGCACGTTGCCTACAGAGTTGGAAAGCGACGCAAGCCGTAACGAAGCGCGCGATGCACGCCAGCGGCTGGTCATGCGCCTTCGCCTGTTCTGGGATGCACGCAAACGGCTTTGCGTAGCGTTCGTTTTCGGCGCGCTGGCCAGCTTCGGACTCGCTCTGCTGATTCCGTCACAGTACGAGTCCACGACACAACTGATGCCCCCCGAGGGCCAGTCGAGTTCGGGGATGGCTATGTTATCGGCCTTGGCGGGACGTGCCGGGGGGCTCGGTGGAGTTGCCGGCGATTTGCTGGGAGTTAAAAATTCCGGAGCTTTGTTTGTCGGAATTCTCGGAAGCCGCACTGTCCAAGACCGCCTGGTCGGGCAATTCGAATTGCGGCACACCTATCACACGGCAAAGATGGAAGACGCACGCGCTGCGCTCGCCGCGCACACGCGCATTGTGGAAGACCGCAAAAGCGGAATCATCGCGGTCACTGTGACGGACCACGATCCGCGCATTGCTGCAGCCATGGCGCAGGCGTATGTCGACGAACTCGACCGCTTGGTCGAGCAAGTCAGCACTTCTTCGGCACGTCGCGAACGAGTGTTCCTCGAAGAGAGGCTTCGCGCCGTGAAGCAGGATCTCGACATCGCGGCGCAGAAGTTCAGCATCTTCGCGAGCAAGAACACCGCTATCGATATTCCGGCGCAAAGCAAAGCCATGGTGGAAGCCGCGGCTTCGCTCGAAGGCCAGCTGATCGGGGCGGAAGCCGAGCTTCACGGTTTGGAAGCTATGTATACGGACCAGAACGTGCGCGTGCGCGCGCTTCGCGCGAGAGTGACCGAGTTGCGCGCGCAGCTTGGAAAAATGGGAGGTGAAAGCGGAACTTCGGCGGCGCCATCCTCCGAAACGGATGCTTCCCTCTATCCGGCCATCCGCCAGCTTCCGCTGCTTGGCGTGACGTATGCCGATCTGTATCGCCAGACAAAAATTCAGGAAACCGTCTACGAGCTGCTGACGCAACAATACGAACTCGCCAAAGTGCAGGAAGCCAAAGAGGTGCCCAGCGTAAAAGTGCTCGACGCGGCAGTGGTGCCGACAAAAAAATCGTTTCCGCCGCGTGGATTGCTCACCGCGTCTGGAGCGGCTTTCGCGCTTCTCACCATGTGCGCCTGGATTTTCGCCCGGCAAGCCTGGCGCGGAATCGATCCGCAGGATCCGGGAAAACAATTTGCAATGGAAGTGGCAGGAACACTGCGCGCGGAAGCTTTGCGCGCCGCTCCGGCGGCGGTGGCGCTGGTCCAAATGCTGGCACGATTGCGCGTGCGCGCAAACTCTTCGAAAAACGCACCGCGCGCCCAGGAAGTTGAAAAGTCTTCGGACGGCGCTGACTTAGTGCGCGCAGCTCGAAACAGCCTCGGATAAAAGAATAATGAACGGAACAGCCACACGCCGGTCTCGGGCACCATCTATGACGAACGTCGGGCCTCGGCACGAACGTGCACCGGAGATGTGGCTTTCTGGCGCAAATGCCTTTCCGGGACGCGCCCAGGCCACGCGCGACCACGCCGGGCTGGCGCGCCAGGCTGTTTACGTGGCAATCGATTTTGCCCTCGTCTGTGCCGGCGGAGCAGGCGTTTTTTGGCTGCGATTTGGTTTGGCGAATCCTTTTTCCGAGACGGCTCTCTCATCGGCGAGTCTCTTGCAGCAGGTTTTGTCCGCAAGCTATCCGGGATTTCTGATTCTGTATGCCGGGCTCGTGGTGTTGGCTTGCATGAGCCAGGATTTGTATCGCACGGTGCGCGAACGGAGCGCGTGGGAAGAAAGCGCCATCGCGATAAAAGCCGTCGGATTCGCTACAGCGCTTTTGGTGCTGTTCATTTTCACTTCGGGAAACAAGGAGATTTCGCGGCTGGTGGTCCTTTGTTCAGGGGCGTGGAATGCCGGCGCGTTGGCAGGCTGGCGCTACGCGAAGCGCCACTACGTGTTGCGAAGAGCGGAGCGCGGCGAAGGTGTATCCCGTGTGCTGATTGTGGGAGCTGGAAAACTGGGCTGTGCGCTGGCGGCCTGGCTCGAAGGGAACCGCCAGCTGGGCTACCAAGTCTGTGGATTTTTGGATCCGCACCCGAATGGCGACGCGCGCGTATTGGGATCGGTCGGCGATTTGCGAAAAGTAGCTTTAGGCCAGTTTGCAGACCAATTGTTTGTGACGCTGCCCGCGGACCGCGAAATGGTCAAAGAGATTTTTCTCGAGGCGCGGCGTTTGCGATTAAGCCTGAACATCGTGCCGGATCTTTACGATGGACTGGGTTGGCGCGCTCCGGTCGAAACGATCGGCGGTTTCCCGGTGATCGAGCTCCACGGCGAGCCCATTCCCGTGCTGGGTTTGGCGGTGAAGCGCGCCCTCGATGTGCTCGGTGCCGCGGCGCTGTTTTTGCTGACGGCGCCCGTGTTGGCGATCGCCGCCATCTGGATTCGCTGCGATTCTGCCGGGCCGGTTTTATATCCCGCGATGCGCATCGGAAAAAAGGGAAGAAAATTCCGGTGCTACAAACTGCGCACGATGGTCGAAGAAGCGGACGCGCAGAGAGACACTTTGCGCGGGACGAACGAGCGCAACGGCCCTTGTTTCAAGATGGAGAACGATCCGCGGGTCACACGCTGCGGACGATTGCTGAGAAAATTCAGCATCGATGAGCTTCCACAGCTCTTGAATGTGCTTTTTGGCGAGATGAGCCTGGTTGGGCCGCGTCCGCATCCGGTGGACGATTTCGAGCGCTACAGCCTCGAGCATCTGCGGCGTCTCGACGTAAAACCAGGCGTGACAGGTCTCTGGCAAGTGAAGGCGCGGCGCGATCCTTCCTTCGACACCAACATGGTGCTGGACCTAGAGTACATCGAAAACTGGAGCTTGCGGCTGGACGTGAATATTTTGCTGCGAACGGTTTCAGCAGTGCTCAAAGGAGGAGGACAGTGAGCTTGCCAGATGTTGCGGGAACCGCGCTCGAGGGTAGCCTGGATCTCTCGGTCATGGCCCGCTTGAAAAGCGCGGAGACCAGAATATCCGACCAAGCTGAGGCTGCTACCTCGGTTGTAAATACGGGAGCGATGAGGTTCATCACGCGCGGGCGCCTGCGTACGTGGGGTCGGCTCTCCGTGTTCTCGCTAGTGGACCAGGGGTTGGCGTCGGGCGCCGGACTTGGAGTGAACCTGATGCTGGCACGCTGGATGTCCACGGAAGGGTATGGCGCGTTCGCGGTTGCTTTTGCGGGGTTCCTGTTCGTCGCAGGATTTTACAACGTGCTGCTGCTGGAGCCCATGAGCGTCATGGGTCCATCGCGATACGCCGGCATTCTGCCAGCGTACTTTCGGTCGCAGATTACCGTGCACGCGATTCTTGTCGGGGCGCTATCCGGAGTCTCGCTCCTGGCAGGCTTCGCCCTTTGGAAAGTCGTTCCAACGAGTTCCCTCATCGGCGCCGTGCTGGGAGCGGGCCTGGCCCTGCCGTTCCTCCTGCTGACTTGGCTGTCGCGGCGGATGTGCTACGTGACACAGCGGCCGGGCTTGGCGATTCTGGGTAGCGCTTTCTATTTGGGGTTTGTATGTGCCGGGCTTTTTGCGCTGGCCAAGCTGGCGTGGTTGAGCTCCTTTTCGGCGTTTGCCTTGATGGGTTGCTCGAGTCTGCTTTCTAGTGGATTGCTGCTTTGGCGATTGGCGCTAGGGATTCACGGCCTGGGCGGGCGGCCCAAAATTTCCTGGAGCGAAGTGTTGGTGGAGAACGTGACGTATGGCAAGTGGCTTCTGGGAAGCACGATTCTTTTTTCCATCTCCAGCCAGGCACAAACGTTTCTTGTCGCAGGAATGCTGGGTCTGGGAACAGCGGGAATTCTCCGAGCGATGCAGCTGCCCTCTCTATTGATGACCCAAGTTGTAACGGCGGCAGGAATGCTCATTCCGTCAACTCTCTCCAGGGACTATGGGCGAGGTGCGATCCAAGAGCTGCGCCACAAAGCTGCCATAGCCAGCGCGGGCATGGGAGGCCTGGCGTGCTGCTTTGCGGTTTTCCTCGCTTTGAGTGCGGGGCGCGCAGAGCACCTGCTCTTTGGCGGACGGTATGCCCCCTATGCCTGGCTGATGCCGGTGCTAGCGCTTGTACCCGCCGCGACCGGAATCAATCAAGGGTTTTCGTTGGCCCTGCGGGCGACGCAGAAGCCGCATTTTGATTTGATCGCCAACGCCATTGCTGCAACCGTTGGGCTCCTATCCGCGCCGTTTTTTATTCACTGGTGGGGAGTAGCGGGCGCAGCAGCAAGCATGGTAGCGAGCTTTGCCGCGCTGCCCGTCGTCAGTTTTCTATTCTACCGGCACTCAAATTGGACTGCATCCGCCGCGCATGAACCGTCGAGGAAATGCCTACATGTGTAACTTGGCTGCATCTTCTCCTAACCTGCTAGCGATCGACGGTCCCGCCACATGGGAGAAAGTATTCATCGTAATTATCTTCCTGTGTTCCAGTGGGGCGTTTCTGCCTTTGCTCCTTGGATTCGACTATGACCCCGGCTCAGGAATGGGAACCTTGACGTTGGATGTAGTGTGGGCTGTCCTTTTTGCAATCGCATTCTGGCTACTACTCCGACAGCCGGAATCGGCCTTTGCGGGCCTGAAAAAAAATTGGATCTTTCTACTGTTGCTGGGCATGCCGTTTGCCTCCACGCTGTGGTCGGATCGTCCTCTAATCACCTTTCTTGCCAGTGGCGCGTTGACTGGAACCGTGGCCGTCTCGCTCTACATCACGGAGCGCTTTACATCGCAACAGCTGCTTGGCTTGTTGGGGTGGACACTCTGTCTCTCAGGTGCCTGCAGCCTACTCTTCGTGATTTTTCTTCCCCGCTATGGAATTGGAACGGGCGATTTTGCAGGAGAGTGGCAAGGAATCTATGCGCAGAAGAATGAACTGGGCCGCATTATGGCTCTCGGGTTCTTGATTTATCTGCTGCGTTTCAAATTCACACGGCCCCGTCAGGTTCGATACCTGTTTCTTGCAGCATTTATGCTGGCCCTTGTATGTCTAGCGCAATCGGCAACCGCTGTAGTGGTTTGCTTATCGGTACCTGCAGTCCTCTGGGGAACGAAGTTTGCAGTTGCGCCTTCCAGGCGCCCGGTGCGGCGCATACTCTTTGTTTTGCTTCTGCCCCTTAGCCTGCTATTTGCTAGTGCAATTTATTTCGAACAAATCACGAATGCTTTAGGCCGAGACGCAGGACTCACCGGGCGTGCAGCCCTTTGGTCGCTTGTAACCCAAGCGATTCAGGACCAGCCACTGCTGGGTTATGGGTACGAAGCATTCTGGCGTGGTGGGGGGACCCAGGCGGATGAGATTTGGAAAGAATTTGGCGAGTTTCTGTATTTCTCGCATAACGGGATGCTTGAAGTCTGCCTGGCGCTTGGTCTGCTCGGCGTTATTGTTGTTGTAGGCGCGTTCTGTGTATTGAGCTGGAGGGCGCTGCGCTCGATCCGGGAGCGCTTTTCTCTTTCAACGGTCTGGCCGTTGCTTTTTCTGTGGTACCTGTTTGTTGTAAATCTCACTGACGACTATCTGCTTCGTTTTCACACACTCCAAACCATTCTGTTTTTCGTTGTCGTGCTGGGCATGCCTCGCGATTTTCGGATGGCTGAAGCGGCTTCGGTCGATGCCAGGTCCGAGCGTCGTCGCCCGCACCTGCCAATCGTGCGTCTTCTGCCGAGTGGGGACAGCAACTGGAATGGAGTAGGCGGCTCTTCGACTCTTGGAGCGAGAAAGTGAACGCGGATTTGAAAATTTTTGTCTTCACTCTTGCGATTTCGCCTTATGACGTCCGTGTATTCGAGCATCTGCAGAAGGAACAGAAAAATCTTCGGCTCTTGTAA
>Ga0210383_10000199_pt1 | contig 59859 bp, 40 predicted proteins | sample IncBWC14OmetaG_FD_160072 | JGI IMG/M metagenome (GOLD analysis project Ga0210383, IMG submission 160072) | Forest soil microbial communities from Barre Woods Harvard Forest LTER site, Petersham, Massachusetts, United States - Inc-BW-C-14-O ...
ATGGCCTTAGGTCTGAGCATTGACAAGGCGATAGAGATGGCGACGGTTAATCCTGCGCGGATGTTCAACTATGGTGTTGAACTTGGCACGCTGAAGCCTGGAAATGAGGCCGATATTGCGATTTTCGAACTCCGAGACGGGAGTTTTGAGTTTTTTGATAGTAACAGGCAGAAGCGACTGGGCCGCCAGATGTTAGTCAACACTGCTACCGTGCGCCACGGCCAGTTGTTCGTAAACATGATTTGAATCAAAGTTCCCGATTGTGCGCCTTAGGCGATTTGGCACCAGCGAGGAGCGGCGAGATGAAAGAAAAGGATATTGCTCAACGCTGGCATTGTCTCGCTGGCTTTGTTGGCGTTTGGAATGCCGATTGTGATGCCCCAAGACCTCGAGCACTGATTCTAGACAGTTGCAATAACTGCTGATGGACGACGAACCATGGACAAACGACTTGCGCCCGACGCGGCCACTCTCCGGCGAATGCTATATTTCCTGAAGCTCACGCGGGAGACTGAGTCCCGTATCGAGCGGGTGCTCTATCGCCAAGGAAAGATTGTGGGCGGCGTTTACACTAGCGGCGGGCAGGAAGCGATTGGTGTAGGATCCGCCGTCCAGCTCCTCGAGGGTGACGTGGTTCTACCCAGCCATCGCGATTTTTCGTCCTATGTGACTCGCGGGGTTGCTCTCCAAGACATTCTTCGCAATTGGATGGCCCGCGGCGACGGCCCAACGCGGGGGCGCGACAAGACCCTCTATATGGGTGACTTGAAGAGAGGAATCATTCCCACGATTTCTACTCTTGGAGACAACTGTCCTGTTGCGTGTGGGGTGGCGATGACGTTGAAACGACGTGGGAAGAGAAACGTCGTTTTGGTGCACTTCGGGGAAGGAGCCACCAGCCGCGGCGATGTCCACGAAGCCATGAACTGGGCCGCAGTTATGAAACTTCCTGTGATCTTCCTTTGCATCAATAATGGCTACGCTTTTTCCACACCTACGGAGAAGCAATTTGCAGTGGAAAACTTGTCCGTGCGGGGCCCAGCTTACGGCATGCCAGGGATCGTGATCGATGGCAACGATGTCCTCGTGGTTTATGGAGCGGTTCGGGAAGCGATCAAGCGTGCCCGAGCGGGCTCGGGCCCCACGTTCATCGAATGCAAGACGTTTCGGATGACCGGACATTCGGGCCACGATGCCGCGGAATATGTATCTAAGAAGTTTCTCGAAGAAGGGAGCAAGAAAGACCCGATTTTGCTCCTCGAGAAGTACTTGTTCGAACGCAAGCTGATTACGAAGGCGAGTCTCGAAGAGCTGCAAAAGCGCGTACAGAAAGATATCGACGAGGCTGTAACTGATGCGGAATCGAGTCCCATGCCGAAGGGCACAACCGCTTTAGAAGGTGTCTATTGCGACAGCGCTTGCTGGTGGAAGCAGCCCCCGGAGTAGTTCTTAGGGGTCACTGCTAAGAACAGAGTCCTGATATCGTCAATCGCGCGCTCAATCGCTCTATTCTGAACGATCCGACGGCTCAATGAGGTAAGAATGTCCACCAACGTGATCATGCCCCAAATGGGAGAAAGCATAGCGGAGGGAACGGTTACAAAGTGGCTAAAGAAGGTCGGCGAACGCGTCGAGCGGGACGAAATGCTCTTTGAGATTTCGACGGACAAAGTCGATGCGGAGATCCCGTCTCCTACTGCGGGGGTTCTGGCCAATATCCTGGTAAGGGAAAATGAGACCGTGGCGGTAAACACTGTGGTAGCTGTAATCGACTCCGAAAACATCGCGATCGATGAAAACTCTTCGGAAAATGCATTTGACAGCCTGCCAGGGCAAGCACAAGATCGTACCCCTACTTCGACACCACCCGAGTCTGGATCCCCGCCCATACTGCTTAGGAAGGCGAGCCCGCTTTTCGCGTCTCCGGTCGCCTCTGGTGCCGATGACCCGGTTCTCTCGTCTCCACTGGTTCGCCGAATCGCTCGCGAACATCAAGTGGATCTCTCGCATATCCGCGGCACGGGTTTAGGCGGGCGTATCAGGAAGCAAGATATTCTCAGCCACCTCCAGCAGGGGGCTGCGACCGACGCGGCTCAGGAGCGCAACGTCCAAGTCCCGCGCACCCCGTCCAATGAGCCCCTGTTGCCGGCACCCGAGATCGCCTTCTCCGGTCCGACCACAGTCGTACCGATGTCACCCATGCGCAAACGCATTGCCGAGCACATGGTGGCCAGTCGAAGGACTTCTGCTCATGTCACCACAGTGTTTGAAGTTGAGATGACTCAAGTTGTTGCTATCCGGGAGCGGCACGCTGAGGAATTTGAGCGGCGCTACGGCTTTAAGCTGAACTACACAGCGTTTTTCGTGCGCGCAGCCGCCGAAACGATCAAGGCGTTTCCAGTCTTTAACTCTTCGATCGAGGGCACAAACATTGTATACAAAAGAGATGTGAACATCGGCGTTGCTGTGGCCCTTGAAACTGGCTTGATCGTACCTGCCATCAGGAATGCTGATGAAAAAAATCTCTTGGGAATAGCGCGCGCGGTTCAGGACCTCGCCGAGCGCGCGCGCTCGAAACACCTGCGCGTCGAGGACGTGCAAGGCGGCACTTTCACTATTACGAACCCAGGCATGTTCGGGAGTCTTTTTGGATCCCCGATTATCAATCAGCCGCAGGTGGCGATCCTCGCCGTGGGCATGATCGAGCAGCGCGCAGTGGTCCGGGACAACGCCATCGCCATCCGGCCGATGGTTTACCTGTCGCTTTCGTATGACCATCGGCTAATCGATGGGGAGGTGGGAGCTCGGTTCTTGGGGCGGCTCAAGGCGAAACTCGAGGATTGGGACGAGCCCATATTGTAGAGGCGTCGCTCATGTTGATTTCTGGAAGCCCGCGTCAGGTGGGGTCGGGAACTGCGCCGTTAGTCCGCATCACATGTAGCGTGCGGACTGACGAACAGTGTCAGCCAGGACATCATGCTCTAACTCGCCATCAGTTGACCGGAATCTGGACTTGCACGAGGTCAGATCATGGACAATGATTCTCTCCTTCCATTGAACGGGGTTCGCGTAGTAGCCCTGGAACAGGCGGTGGCTGCGCCTTTTTGCTCACGCCAACTCGCCGATATGGGCGCAGAGGTGATCAAGGTTGAACGCCCCGGAAGCGGCGATAGCGCCCGTTCGTACGACGGCGCTCTGGGGGGAATGTCGGCATATTTTGCCTGGCTGAATCGAGGTAAACGGAGCATCGAACTAGATCTAAGCCGTAAGCGCGACCACGCGGTTTGTTCCCGACTACTCGAGCGTGCGGATGTATTTATCCACAATTTTTCGTCTGGCGCGGTGGAACGACTAGGATTCGGTTATGAACGGCTTGCTGAGAGCCACCCGCGGCTCATATGGTGCGGCATCTCCGGGTACGGGCCTGACGGACCTTATCGGGAAAAGAAAGCCTACGATATGCTCGTGCAAGCAGAGTCGGGTGTGGTGGAGCTAACCGGCAGCCCCGACGCTCCCGCCAAGGTTGGCATTTCGATCGCCGATATTGCCGCGGGCTTGTACGGCTATTCATCGATCCTCGCAGCGCTCATCAACCGTGGGCGCAGCGGAGAAGGCGAACGGATTGACATCTCGATGCTGGAATGCTTGACCGAATGGATGATGCCGCCACTTTATGTTTGGCTGGGGACAGGAGTAGTTCCAGCGCGCGTGGGCGTACGCCACAACATGATCGTGCCCTATGGCGCGTATCCGTGTGCGGATGCTGAGGTTATCTTTGCGGTCCAGAACGACAGCGAGTGGCGGCGCTTCTGCGCCCAGGTGCTGGCAATGCCCGCGTTGGCGGACGACGAGCGCTTTGTGACGAATACTAATCGGCTTCAGAATCGCGCGGAGCTTGAGGTCATGATTGAAAACAAACTGAGCAAACACTCGCGAGTTGAAGTGTTGAGTTGGCTCAATCAAGCAGACATCGCCACCGGTGCCGTGAATGCAGTCCCGGCCGTGGCCGCACACCCGCAACTCGCGGCGCGTAGTCGCTGGGTGAATGTCGCATCTCCCGTTGGCACGATCCCCGCTTTGCTGCCGCCTCACAACCTTCAACACGTTCCGCCGCGGATGGGCGCCGTGCCGGCGCTCGGTGAGCACACGAAGGAAATCTTGGCCGAGCTCGGGGTTAAGGAGTCTGAGTGAGCCGGCGGCACCTCAGCAATGAGATCCCTTTGCGTCTAGAGCGCAGTATGTTGTTTGTACCAGCCTCGCGATGGCCAATGATCGAGAAAGCAGCCACCAGTGTCGCGGATGCCGTTTGCCTCGATCTTGAAGATTCTGTCGCTACCGATGAGAAAGCCACCAGCCGAGCCAACGTGATCAGGGCCTTCACCGAGCTTGATTTCGGGCGCCGGCAGCGAATCGTGCGCATTAACGCGCTCGACACCCCGTTTGCTTACCGCGACATAGTCGATGTAATTGAAGGCGCTGGGGATTGCGTCGAACTGGTGATGCTCCCCAAAGCAGGCTCAGCCGAAGACGTGGGTTTTGTGGACACGTTGCTCACGCAGATTGAAATGAATTGCGGCCTTGTTAGACGACGTATCGGCATCGAAGCGCAGATTGAAACTGCTGAAGGTTTTCTATGGCTACGCGAGATCGCCCAGTCGGCGCCTCGCTTGGAAGCATTGGTCTTCGGCCCAGGCGACTATGCTGCATCGATGCACTTACCGACGCAAGGAATCGGCGAATCCGATGTGCACGACGAGGCGTACCAGGGCCATCGTTGGCATTCAGTGATGCACGCAATCGTCGCAGCCGCACGCGCAAACGGTTTACGATGCTTAGACGGCCCATATGGTGGGTACAAAGATACGGCTGGGTTTGAGCGCTCCTGCCGCACTGCGCGGGCGTTAGGGTTTGACGGCAAGCAATGCATTCACCCCAATCAGCTTTCAACGGTCAATTCGATCTTTAGCCCGACAGAGGAAGAAGTCGCCTATGCTGAACGAGTCGTTCAGTCTTACGAACAAGCAACTGCTGGAGGACAAGGCGCCGTTGGCGTCGACGGCAGGATGATCGACTTAGCTAGCGTGCGCAATGCCAGGGTTGTCATTGAACAGCACCGATTAAGCCAGACCTGATGATTCCAAATGGCGAGTACCTTGTGAATCGAAATCGAAGTTATTATTCTGCCTGCTCGCAACCCGCAACTGCCACGGCGAGCACTACCCATTGTCGTCAGTAAGCCGCTAGTTTGTTTGCCGCGTCAACGACCTTCTTCGCGTTCGGCACAAAACATTCCTCGAGCGGCGGCGCAAAGGGCACGGGCGTATCTGGGGCGGTAACGCGGATTATGGGACCGGCCAGATCCTCGAAAGCTTCCTCAGCAATCAGCGCTGCGAGTTCGCCAGCCATGCCCCCTGTGCGCGTGTCTTCGTGGAGCAAGATTACTTTGTTGCATTTGCGAACGCTTGTGAGCACAGTTTCGCGATCGTAGGGTAAGAGCGTACGGAGGTCTATAACCTCGAGCGACACGTCCTCCTTTTCCAATTGCTTCGCAGCTTCGAGCGCTGTCCACACCATAGCGCCGTAGGTAATGACCGCGACGTCGGTGCCTTCCCGGCGCACCGCAGCCTTGCCAATGGGGACAATATAGTCTTCCACGGGCAGTTCCTCCTTGATGCTCCGATAGAGCAACTTATGCTCAAAGTAGATCACCGGATTGTCATCACGGATGGCGGCCTTGATCAATCCCTTGGCGTCGTAAGCGGTCGCAGGGGCTACCACCTTTAACCCCGGCGTGTGCACAAACCACATTTCGTTCGACTGAGAATGGAAGGGCCCTCCGTGGACGCCGGCTCCCGACGGACCGCGAACCACCATAGGCACCTTCGCTCCCCATCGATAGTGGATTTTCGCTGCCATGTTGACGATTTGATCGAAGCCACAGGCAACAAAATCCATGAACTGCATTTCTGCGACCGGTCGCATCCCCATGAGCGCCGCACCCACTGCCGCGCCAACAATGGCCGACTCCGAGATCGGCGTATCAATAACCCGTTCCGCGCCAAATTTCTCAAACATCCCCTCCGTGACTTTAAACGCCCCACCATAAACGCCAACGTCTTCGCCAAGAAGAAATACGTCTGGGTCGCGTTCCATCTCCTCCCAAATTCCTTGGCGGATGGCCTCGAGATAAGTTTGCATACGTCGCATGACCCCCATCAGTACGCGAACCGTTAGGCACCGGCCTAAGTCAGCGACTTATGTCTCCCAGCATCCCAGTCGCAGAATGAGAATCTGACTACGCGAACGCTTGCAACCAAGTCCGACTCATAATTCGTCTTGCTTGCTTCTGTCGCTTACACTCACTTGAGTTTGTATTTCTGAATCAAGTTCTTGGCGATGATGATGCGCTGAAGCTCATTCGTCCCGCCTCCGATGATTAAGAGTGGAGCGTCACGGTAATAGCGCTCAACTGGAAAATCCTTGGCATAGCCATTCCCGCCAAAGATTCGCAGGGCGTCCATCGCGACCTCGCCCGCAGTCTCTGAGGCGAAGAGCTTTGCCATGCCAGCCTCGAGATCGCATCGTTCGCCTCGGTCCTTCTTTTCAGCCGCAGACACGACGAGCAACCGCGAGGCTTCGATGTGGGTTGCCATGTCTGCCAGCTTCAGTTGAATTGCTTGGTGTTCACAGATGGGCTTGCCGAAGGTCACTCTCTCTTGGGCATATTTGATGGCCTCTTCAAACGCCGCGACCGCCAGACCCAGTGCGCGAGCGGCGACGTTGATCCTTTCGCTCTCCAGACCTGTCATGACGTGCTTGAAGCCTTGTCCTTCAACTCCTCCAATCAAATTCTCTACAGGAACGGGAAACTGCTCGAAATGCAACTCGCAAGTCTCAACTGTCTTGTAACCTAGTTTATCAATGTCGCGGCTCACGGTCAGTCCCGGCGCGCCCTTCTCGATGAGGAAAGCGCTCATGCCCTTATGCGCCGGCTGGGTTTTCGGATCCGTCTTGGCTAGCAGCAAGAAAGTTTTGGCTCGGCGTCCGTTGGTGACCCACATCTTGGACCCGTTAATTAAATATTGATCGCCTTTTCGAGTTGCGGTGGTGGCGATCGCTTGAAGGTCGGTACCCGCACTAGGCTCGGAAAGGCAGATGCCGCCACGTGGATCTCCCTTTGCCAGATTCGGCAGAAACCGCTGCTTCTGCTCTTCAGTCCCGTACGTCGCAATTACGTCGCACAGCACCATGTGCGTTCCGAGGATGCCTGCCAGGCCCATCCAACCGCGGGAAATTTCCTCGAAGACTTGCGCGAGAATTGTGTAGCCGACCTCCATGCCTCCGTACTGTTCTGGAACGTTCATCCCAAAGAGCCCCAATTCTTTCATCTGCTCGACCAGAGAATCAGGATATTGATCGTGGTGCTCCATTTTCGATGCCACAGGCATCACTTCTTCGGTAACAAACCTCTTGACGGTTTTGACGATAAGTTGTTGTTCGTCTGCCGTTGGCAATTTCCCTCCTTTGGATACGCAGGCTCAACGTCAATCTCTCGCAGCTTTCTCCCGCACTACTCTGCCCAAATGAGACTTGCGTTTCTGCGGCGCCATTCCCATCTCTGCGCCGATTATCCTCTCTTAACCGCTCAGCCAAGTCGCTGTCGCCGTTCTCAATGTTTCGAATGCAAGCCGGTGTTCGGTTTGAAAGCTCGGACGATCCACTATGGCTTTGGCGTGGGGCGCATCCGAATTTCCGATGGAACGTGGCCGCGCCGGTAAACCATGAACGTGCGCTTGAACTCGATGACCACAACGCCCTCTTGATTGACGCCAGTGGTCTTGACCCGCACAATTCCAGCATTCGGGCGTGATTTCGACTCGCGCTTTTCAAGCACCGCACTCCAGGAATAGATCGTGTCGCCCTCAAATACCGGACTTGGTAGACGGATCTCGTCCCAACCCAAGTTGGCGACTGCATTTTGCGAGAGATCGCTTACCGATTGACCAGTGACCAGCGCCAGGGTTAAAGTCGAATTAACCAATGGACGGCCAAATTCGGTTCTACTGGCGTAAGCGTGATCGAAGTGAGCGGGGTTCGTGTTCTGTGTCAGCAGGGTGAACCAAATGTTGTCCGACGAGAGGACGGTGCGCCCCAACGGGTGTTCGTAGATATCTCCCACTTCGAAGTCTTCGTATACTCGGCCCGTCCAACCCTGTTTGATCCCCACTGCTGCTCCTCCTGAAGGTTGCCTAAAGCTCAGACCTTAGCCGCATGGAGGCAACGTCGTCAAGTGAAAACTACGTGCCATTAGTATTCCAATAGAATGCTACAATTGCGACTCCGCTCCTTTCCGGAGAACGACATTCGGGGGAATGGAAGTTCGAAAGAATGGAGCCGAGCATAACTCTGATGGAGAAACTCTCTCTCTCCTCCGCTGGGCTTCGAGTATCATACCGGACTACCGAGAGAAAGGACGGCTGGATTCCGAATTCGCGTTGCTAATTAAGAGGAGGGTTTCCGTGAAGCTTACTAGTATCCGCGTCGCCTTACTCTCGGTGTTTCTACTACTCGGTGGTCTAGTTCTCGCCCAGCAGGGCGAGGGCGGCTATCACCTGATCATGAAATATACCCTAGGCGGAGAGGGTGGATGGGATTATATAACGCTCGATGCTTCCGCGCGACGGCTCTACCTTTCCCACCGCGACCACGTTAATGTGCTTGACGCCGACAGTGGGGCGGTGGTCGGCGATATTCCTGGGATGCACCTCGTGCACAGCATTGCCTTGGTTAAGGAACTCGGGCGCGGATTCATCAGCGACGGGAGTGGCCCTACAGCATCCGGCAGCGGCGGCGACAGAGTGGTCATTTTCGATCTTGCGACCTTGAAGGTCCTCGGCGAGATCAAGACCAGTCTGAACCCGGACTGTTTGATTTATGATCCGGCATCGCGTCTCGTCTTCAGCTTCAGCGGTGTCGGTAAGAACGTGTCAGTTATCGACCCAGCGAACAGCGTGGTGATAGCGACCATACCCATGGGTGGCAAAGTGGAGTACGCCGTCGCGGATGGCAAGGGGATGATTTACAACAATATCGAGGACACTCATGAGGTCGTTGGACTCGATTCGCGCGCGCTTAGGATCAAAGTGCGGTGGCCGGTCGCGCCTGCGGGAGACCCCACCGCACTTGCCATCGATCGAGAACACAGGCGGTTGTTCAGCGCGGGCCGCAATCCCAAGAAGCTCGTTGTCATGGATGCAGACAGCGGAAAGATCATCCAGTCGTTCGCGATCGGCGGCAATGTAGACGCAGTCGTTTATGAACCCGAGACCGGTCTGGTGTTTGTTTCGACCGGTGAAGGCCGGCTGGACATATTCCACGAAGACTCGCCCGAAAAGTTCGAGGCGATCCAAACCGTCTATACCCAACCTGGGGCACGCACGATGGCGGTCGATCCCAAGACGCACAAACTCTTCCTAGTCACCGCGGATTTTGGCCCGCCTCCAGGTCTCGACAACCCGCGGCCGCTCATTCTGCCGGGAACGTTTGTCTTACTTGTTTACGGACGTTAGCGACGACCGTGGAGAATTTAACCGCCGATAAACGTCTCCATGTTCAGGATCGTTGTTACACTAACCGGTTCCTCCGATCGCCGCCTCAACCCATCAACAATGCGCCGGGGACAGTGCGACCCATCAACTGGATTTGATCTTTAGATACGCCTTGTGCCATCAGGTCTGTGACGAAATCTTGAAGAACATCCGCGTGCGTGGGATTGCCTGCCTGTCCTCCGTCAGTCCCTAGGACGAAATGTTCTGCACCGACCGCCTTGATCACTTGAGCAGTTTCCTGGACCCGCACCTGCCGCCATGTTCGCATCCAAGCAAGGTGAGCTTGCGGGCCCATGAGCGGCCCCGTCGCGCACAATTCCATTTTGGCACCCATCGCAGCCGCCTTGCTCATCTCCTCAAGCGACATATTCACCACCTCATATTGGGCATGGGTAACGATGATGCGGTCCACACCCGCGTCGCGAGCGGCTGCGATGACCGCAAGCGCCTCGCTTGCGGAGAGGTGACCTGTGTTAACGACCAGACGCTGTTTCGCACAGATCTTGAGCACCTCACTAACGGCAGGGAGCACCTTCCCGTCCGGACCGAGCACTTTGATTCCTTCCGGACCATCTTTGAAATGCTTTACGTGATTGTCGGCATCGAATGTCGGAAACCAAACGAAACGCCCGTAGCCTCCTTGCATTCGCCACATCCAGTTTACGGCATCCGGGTTAATCCCACCCACCGCGGAGTTCAGAACAATTCCCCCAAACACCTGAATGCCTGGAACATGCTTGCGTGCAAACCAGGCGCGGTCAGCTGTGGGGACAACATGACTCTTAAGAACAACCGCTCCCATACCCTTCTCTTTATAAAGCTGCAGTGCCTCCTCGTCATCCAGGGCACGGGCCATTGCGTCGGGGGCTGTGTGGGCATGAGTATCAATCAAATCCGCAATCGGGCTTGACGCGGGTGGCGGGGGCGGGAAATTTCGGCCCTGAGCCACAGCATCGATCAATGTCGAGGCTTCGACGAGACTTGCGCCAACGACTGCAGCCGCACTCGCCTTGAAAAACCCTCGCCTACTGGTTCCCCCCAGCCCGCAAGAACCGCAACTCTTTGTGACTCGCCATCGCAAAAATGGAAACGCATTCATAGATTCCTCCGTGATTTGGATGAACGTCCTATAGAACCGGTTCGTTCCAATCCTCGAGTAGGGTTTTCAGCCGCTCCCAAGAATTGAGCTCCCACTTCCCACCGACCGGGCGGTGATCGTAGGAGAGCGATAGATAAACCATAGGCCGAATGACGATGACGTTTCCTCGGGCCACGGTCGCTGCCGAATGGTTCCCACAGTGAGAATCGCCATCTCGGGCTGGTTGACGACCGGGAAGCCCGAAAGACCGCCGAGGACGCCTGGGTTCGTAATCGTGAAAGTGCCATCCTGGACGTCCTTAGCTCGCAGCCGCTTCGAGCGGGCCCGTTCGGCGAGATCCCGAACCGCGCGCTATTCCCAGGAAATTCCTCTGGTCCGCGCTCGGTCGCGGGGAAAATCAAAACTGTTTCATGCGCCACAGCAACGCCGATGTTCACGTCTCCTTTGTATACAATGTTTGCGCCCTCCGTCGAAGAGTTAAAGATTGGAAGCGCCCTAGGTTCAACCGCAGGACCATGTTCACCAAATCAGCTTTAACCCAAATTGAATCTGACGTGAAGTGGTTGTTGTGGCGTCAATCGCACCGGCGCCCCCCACCAAGGTTCCGGTTTGAGTGAAGATTGTTGAATTGTCTATGGGCGCCTGGAAGTTGGCTCGATTAAAAATGTTAAAGAACTCCGTGCGGAATTGAACGTTTAATGCCTCCCCGATATGAATGTTCTTGAACACAGAAAAATCGAAGTCAACAAGACCCGGCCCTATTAAGGTGTTTCTCCCGTTGTTGCCAAAGAGATTCATACAGGTATTGGGGATCACGGCCGCAACGCTTGCAGCAGCCGGCCGACAGAGTGCCGCGAACGAAGGCGGAGCAACCGGAGGGGTGAAGCAGCTCAACTTGATGTAATTGACATTCCCAGGATTGATCGGATTCGCGCAGGCAGGTGTCCTCAAACGATCCGGGAAGTCGCTTGGGGTGCTATTTAGTTGGCCGAGCGGATCTCCGGCTATCAACAGTGAGAAAGGAATACCCGTACTGGCGGAAACGATCCCTCCTACCTGCCAGCCACCTAGGATGTGCTTCCCTGCCGCTCCCCCAAGACTTGGCGTGGGCAACTGCCACACATAGCTCATAGCAAAGTTGTGAGCTATTTGGAAGTCACACAGGCCGGGCCTCATCGCTGTGTTAAAGAACATCATCCCGGCGAGGGTGTTGAGGTATGAATCGTTGGCTATTCTAGAGGAACTCGTGTCAAGACATTTGCCAAATGTATATGCACCCTGAAACTGAATCCCGTGACTCAAACGTTTGGTGAGTTGGGCCTGAAGGCCCTCATAGGAGGCCTTGGCATCGTAGAAAACCGCGCTTATGGCGCCCACGCTGGGGTTGAGCCGGGTTCCCTTCAACGGCCATAGATACCCCGCCGAGGTCAACGTAGGGAGAACCATGTTTTGGTCCCCTTGAACCCAATTAAGATGAACGCTACTCGAGCCTACATAGCCCACCATTGCCGTTAGACTCGGTGTGATTTGATGCTGCACGTTTAGGCTCCAGTTCACAGAATAACTGCGGTGGGGGTTCTGTTCGACATATCGGGTTGCGAGCGCCGTAGGGGTGTTGAAAGCTTGGAGTGCCTTTGTCGGGAATGAGCCCGCAGCCAAACCCCCGATCGCATTCGACCATAAAAAAGGCGGGTTCGTGGAGGTGGTGAGGTATTGCCAAGTAAGGGGCAGAACATCGTAGATTCCAAAGCCACCACGAACTGACGTCTTTCCGTTGTGGAAAGGATCCCATGCGAAGCCCACTCGCGGGCTGAAGTTCCGAAGTGTTGGGTTCGTTTGCCATAACTTCGGAATATGAAGCGTCATGCCCCCTGTTAACAAATCCAGGTTGAGGCCGAACCCGCCGCCATTAGCTTCCGAAATATTTGTAGTTGGCTCATACCGCAACCCGAGGTTTAGAGTCAGGTTTGGCCGCACGCGCCAATCATCCTGCACGTAAACACCAAAAAGGGTCTGCCGCTCTCCGTCCTCGCCTGGCTGCGCCCCAGGCAGAGAAAACTTTGGATCCCCAGTTATGGCGGAAGTCGGCTGGTTGAGAAGGAACCCTTCTAAGGAGGGGAAAGTGAACCTCCCGTTAGCGATTAGCCCTAGGGCATTTAGCTGGAGGTGTTCTACTGCGAAACCGATTTTTATGGAGTGGACACCTCGGGTGATGAAGGCATCGTCATACGCTTGGAATGAGTTCTGGATGCGAGAGGTGAAAGTGGGATCACCCAGAGCTCCTTGCATAAGCGTCAGACCGGGCACGCTCAGTATTGGCGAATTTGCTCCGGGGGTAGAACCCAGTGAGGGGTCGTCGCCCAGTGGATTGATGGCGGACACAGGCTTTTGAATCAACCCAGCCGTGCGGTTGAAACCGATTCGGACCGTGTTGAGTAGACTCGGGCTGAAGATGTGGGTCGATTCAAGGCCGCCGAAATGCCGCTGCGTATGCACCTCATGGATCCCGATCAACAGTGCATCAGGCTGGTCAATGGATGCTTTGTCAAAAAACCAGCTAGCTATAAGGTTGTCCTTATCTGAAAATTTGTGCTCCACTCTGACAGTTGCATAGTTCTCCGACGCCCCCGCTTGTCCCGAAGCGTTGAAAAAACCTGTGTCGCCGTTCCCGCTAGGCGTAAGTCCGGCATTGGGCAGCGGCCAGAGGGGTAAATACGGTACGACGTTAGGGTCTACGGTTATTTGCGTTGGCGTGCAGGTCCCCGTCGTGGGAACTGAGCAGAGATTTCCTGCGCGAGCCGCCGCTGTTGGCACTGTATCGTGGAACGACATGCCCGTATCTTGACGGATCCCTTCATAGTCGGCGAAAACGAAGGTATTATTCTTCTTGATCGGGCCTCCGCCGGAAACTCCGAAATTGTTGCGGTGGAAAGGTGGGATGACCGGTCCGTCAAAGAAGTTTCGCGCATCAAGACCCTCATCCCGGAGGAACCAATACGCGCTTCCGTGGAAACTGTTAGTCCCCGACCGCGTGATAGAGTTGATGACCGCTCCGGAGGCTCGTCCGTACTCCGCCGAATAGTTATTGCTGAGTACGGAGAATTCCTGAATTCCGTCTACGCCTAATTGAACTCCCAGCACGCTGCCCGGCGATCCATTCGAATAGTCATTGATGCTGAAGCCGTTGACCCGGTAATTATTCTCGTAAGGACTGTGGCCGGAGTCGGACAACTCATTCCCAAAGCCCCGATTGCCCCGATTGCTGCTGCTGTTGCTTGAGGCTTGAGCTCGGAGGGCGGTTACCCCTGCCTGGAGAGTTGCCAATTGGGTCCAATCGCGGCCGTTAAGAGGCAAATCGCGAACCGTCGTCCCAGTGACTTCACCGCTGACCGTTGAGGTTGCGAGTTGCACGTCGGAATTCTCGGCCGTCACCTGAACCCTTTGATTAACTTGACCAACATGCAGAGAGATGTTGAGGAGGCGTGTGGTGCCTACGGCGAGTATGATTCCGGTTTGAAGCTGCGTGGAAAATCCCTGAGCCGAGGCCGCGATCTCATAATTCCCGGGCAGAAGGTTCGGAACGGAGTAGAAGCCGGCTGAGTCCGATGTGACCTCTCGTGTTTCACCGGTCTCCGTATTCTTGACAGAAACCCTGGCGTTGAAGATCACCGCGCCGGATTCATCGGCCACGGTGCCCGCGAGCGTCGCTCCAGCTACCTGCGACCGGGCGGGAGAGCAAGTCAGAAGGCTCACACCGATTGCGCCCAACGCCAGGAAAACTACCTTTCTGCATTTTCTCGGTAGAGTCATGGTTATCTCGACTCCTTTTTAGTTTCTTTATCTTTAAGAGGGGACACACAAAAGATGCCAGCAGGCCCGAACCTTAGCTCCATTCTGGCAAGGTCGTCAAGCAAAAATTTTATGCTATTAGTATTCCATCAGTATGCTAGAGTCCATAGGAAGCTGAGTCCTATTGATCGGGTTCTGGAAACCACTTTGGATGTGAAGCCGACGCGGTGACCAATTGCAATGGAAGGAGCCCCTAATCACAGTTCATGAAAACCAAAAGGTGGGACGATGTGGCTGCGCTTAGCGCAGTGTTCTGCATCTTGCTAGCAATCTCGATTTCATTGTCGAACCGGGTCGAAGCTCAGCCCGGGCAGCACGCCGGGACGCCACAATTCCGAGTCGATCCATTCTGGCCAAAGCCGCTGCCGGACAAGTGGTTATTGGTAGACGTGACTGGTGTATGCGTCGATCGGCATGACCACGTGTTCATCCTCAACCACAACAACCCTACTGCACAAGAGGAACAGATTGCGACTGTGGCGCCGCCAGTCATCGAATTCGACCCAGAAGGCAACGTGGTGAATTCCTGGGGGGATAGAAACGTGCTCCCGCTGGCCGAACCAGAATTACATCGCGGGGGCCCGCACGGATGCTTTGTCGATTATGAGGACGATGTATGGATTGGTGGTACCCGCGATGGAATCGTTCAGAAATACTCGCACGACGGAAAGCTGTTGCTGCAGATAGGGACCAGGGGCAAGTGGGACTCTGCGGACGGCACCATCCATGGCGTCGCGACCAACTCGAGTCATTCGCTGCTGAACGGGCCCAACGCTGTTGCGGTCGATCCGAGCAACGGCGACGTTTACATCGCCGACGGAGTTGCCAGTGGCAATCGCCGCGTCGTAGTTTTTGATCGTAACGGAAAGTACTTACGCCAGTGGGGCCGGCAGGCGACGAAAGCTGAAGCGGAGGCCGGGGTTGGTGGCGTGTTCTTGGATGAGGGCCCCCACCATCTGGCGTTCGGTGAGGACGGTCTGTTGTATGTTTGCGACCGGGTTGCCGACCGGGTTGAGGTTTTCGACAAAATGGGCAACTTTATTAGAAATATTCATGTCAAAAGGCTAACCGCAAACCTTAATACCGTTGAGATGTCGGGCAAAGTCAACCCTGTGGGGACCGTGTGGCAGTTGGCCTTTTCCCCTGATCGGGCCCAGAAATACATGTATGTCGGTGATGGCGGAGACGAGGTTATCTGGATCGTTGACCGGGCGACTGGCGAGACCTTGTCGAATTTCGGACGGCCGGGCCATCAAGCTGGAAATTTCACGGGTTTGCACATGATTGCGACGGATTCCAAGGGCGACATCATCGCTATCGAAACCAACGGCGGTCGCAGAGTGCAAAGATTTAAGTTCCTGGGATATTAGGTCGAACCAGCACAGGAACCATGGATGCGTGCAGAGCGTAAGTTTTTGGTAGCGTCGGGGACAGACTCGTTAGTTTCAGGATTCCGTTCTCAGCCCCGCCTGCCTAGAACCGAGTATGCCGAGTTGGCTTCGGCTCGCTCCTAGTCCTTCGCCTTCTTAAAAGCAGCATGATGAGGGCGTGATGAGAGATAGTATGACAACTTCGGTTCCGGCCCGAATCATCCCGACGATTATAGTCCACAAACTTAGAACCAGAATTATCCCATTGGTTCTCCTCGGGTTCTTCGTAGCTTTCCTCGACAGGATCAATATTAGTTTTGCAGCCTTAACAATGAACGAGGCTTTGCATATCACGAAAGAACAGTTTGGGTTGCTGTCAGGCATATTCTTTCTCGGCTATTTCTTTTTTGAAATCCCGAGCAATCTACTACTTCACAAGATGGGGGCACGAGTTTGGATTACTCGCATAATGATCAGTTGGGGAGTCGTAGCGGTGATGAGCGGCTTCGTCCACAACGTGGCGTCGCTGTGCGTATTGCGCTTCTTGCTCGGCATGGCCGAGGCCGGTTTTTTCCCCGGAGTTCTCCTATATCTAACCTATTGGTTTCGGCGGCAAGAATACGCGCAGGCGGTTGCGCTCTTTTTGGCTGCCATTCCTGCCGCTAATGTCCTGGGGGCTCCCGTTTCTGGTTTCATCCTGGATCATGCGCACTGGCTAGGGGTCGACAGTTGGCGTTGGCTTCTCGTTATAGAGGGAATTCCAGCGATCGGATGCGGTATTGTTATCTACTTCCTCCTTCCAAGCCGTCCGGAAGACGCCAGGTTTCTAACGCAGGACGAAAAAGATTGGATCGCCGTGGAACTAAGCCGGGAAGAAAAACAGAAACTGGCACAGCTGCGAATCTCAGCACTGCGGGCGCTGGCTAATGGGCGAGTGTGGTATCTGGCTTGCGTTCTTTTCACTTTGTTGATCGGCTTCTACGCAGTGAGTTTCTGGATGCCCCAAGTCGTGAAATCGCTTTCTCGACAGTACTCAAACACCACGATAGGGATCTTGGTGATGATTCCCCACCTGGCGGGCTTGATCGCGATGATCCTCGTTTCCCGGAGTTCCGATAGCAAGCTGGAACGGCGCTTCCATGCGTCGATTCCTACATTCGTCGCGGGAATTGCCCTGTTCTTGTTGGGCACGACAAATTCCCTTTTTGGGTCCATTGTTCTTTTCTCGTTGGTGGCAATGGGCACATACAGTTTCTTTGGTCCTTTCTGGTCGCTTCCCAGCGAGTTCCTGACAGGATTTTCGGCGGCCTCTGGCATCGCCTTAATTGCCTCTATAGGGAACTTAGGCGGGTTTGTCGGCCCGTACGCAATCGGTGCAATTAGCCAGAGAACTGGGAGCGTGCATGGAAACCTGGCCTTTGCGGCGATTCCTCTGTTGCTGTCCGCAACGCTAGTGCTGTTTCTACCAAAGAAAACCTGGTTGTACTCAAAATGACGAGCCGTCCGTGTCGGAAGACCTCGGTTTCGGCGAATCTATTGACTAGAACTCGTAAGATTGTTGTTTTAGATTCTCGCATTCCATGCAAGGTTCCTCTATCTATCGTTCCATCGCTCCACGCATCTGACAGCTGAAACGCTAATCAGGTCAATTCCGGTTGAAAGTGTTTTCGCCGGCGCCGACATTCTGACTGAGGGACAAATCGAAGGGAAATAACGCTGAGCATAGCTTTAACGACAAAGCTCCCTCGTCCTCTTCTAAAGTAACAGAGATGGTGTCCGCGCTACGATTCCGTCTTCCTAACGCGGGCCGCAGCAGAGTTCTACCACTACTCAAGTCCGATTTGAGAAAGTGACCATGGAGGGTCCTTACCGGCTTAGCGTTTCACCAAGCGGTTTGGCAGCCCAAACTCGTTTGGACTATCGCGCTTGCTTCGCAGTAAGGACATCAGACGAATGGCGTTTTCGCAAGCAGCTTGTAAATGTCGCGTCATAGCCTCTTGAGCACCCTGACCGTCGCGCCGCTTGATACAGTCCATGATTTCACGATGTTCACGGAGTGTCGCCTCAATGCGGCTTGGCATATACGGCGACAAACCGCGTATCCGATGCACCTGGTTATCCAGGGTCGCCAGTATTCTCATGATGCGGTCGTTATTCGTAAAGCGAATGATCTGCTTATGCAAGTGAACGTCGGACTCGAAGGTTTCTCGCACATTGCCTGCGGCGGCTAGCCGCTGGGCCTGTTCCAATTCATTGTCCAAGGCGCTCGATTCCTCGAGCGGCATCTCACCGGCTGCGAGTCGAGCTGCAAACCCCTCAAGCTGCTCACGCACTTGGTAAATCTCTACAATGTCGTGAACGGAAAGTCCCTCGACGAAGGCCCCGCGATTGAAAACAAAGCGGACCAACCCCTCGTGCTCGAGGCGTTTGAGTGCTTCACGCACCGGCGTCCGACTCAATTTGAGTTGCTCAGCGAGTTGGTATTCCGAGAGGGGCTCGTCGGGCAAGAGTTCACCCTCCATAATGCGATCGCGAATCCGGGCATATGCTCGGGCCTGCAGAATACTCGCTCTCGTCTTGACAACGGCTTTCCGTGACTTGCGTCCCCTCATTTCCAAATCTCCATCGAAACGACACCTCTGGCGGAAGCCGTCCATCCAAATCCCGGTTATTGTGCGCAACAATCTCGTCGTGTGTCCATAAGTTTTTAAGTTCGATAAGCTTTCTATGCTTAAACTCTCGACGTGGAGTAAATTTCTTCTTATTGGGAAGGAAGCAAGGATGCTCCCTTCGCAAAGCAAAACTACTCCGCCCGCCTTCGAAGTGCAAGTTGACTAGAAACGCGCGGCAATGTTAGTCTGCCGCAATACTATTAGTATTCCATAGGCATTCTGTTGTCGGCTAGAGAAGTTGTCTTACTGATCGGAGCCGTAAACCGTTTCGAACATGCGGCCTGCAATTTCAAACCGCAACGCTAGACGTGAAGAGAGCAGCGGCGGTTGGGTGCATTGGGAAAAATTCTATAGAAGTAAATTATGTCTACAAACGCCGATCGAATTATCAGAATGCTCAAAGATGTCGGTGTACAGCGCCTTTTTGGAATGCCCGGGGGCGGGAGCAATGCCGACCTGATTGAGGCGGCAGGAGACGCCGGCCTGTCATTCTCTCTTGCTCATAGCGAGGCCGCCTCGGCCTTCATGGCTGCAGCTCAAGCTGAGATCACGGGAACACCCGGAGCGTGCCTTGCGACACTTGGACCGGGGGCGGCCTCATTGACGAATGGCGCTGCGAATGCCAGCCTTGATCGCGTTCCCCTGATTCTGTTGACGGATTGTCGTAGCCCCGCGACCGCGGCAGTCATGCAACATCAAACCTTGCAACATAGAGATATTTTTCGCTCTCTTGTAAAGTGCAGTGAACAATTGTCTGGCGACAACGTCTTTCACGAACTCCAACGCGCATTTGAATTAGTTTCATCGCTACCTCCTGGTCCGGTGCACTTGGATGTTTCGCACGAGGTCGCATCTCAGCCAATCGCAGCGGAGGAAAATGTACCATGTAAATCGACCCGTGGGTCTTTGGCACACTCGAAGCCGATTGCAGAGGAAATCCAGCAGATCATCCATGGCGCGCACCGTCCTGTTTTACTTATTGGCCTCGGGGCGCGTACGAAGGCTGTTGCTTCTGCAATTCGCGGCGCGTGCCAACGGTTTGGCATTCCCGCGCTCGTCACCTACAAAGCAAAGGGAGTCGTTCCAGACCGACATCCATGGTTTGGCGGAGTCTTCACGAATGGTGCGCTTGAGCGCAGAGTGTTGGAGCGCGCCGATATTTTTCTCGCGGTCGGCTTGGACGCGGTAGAACTCCTACCTGTTCCGTGGACCCTCACCCAGCCGGTCGTTTCGATCACGTCTTGGCCAATGAATCAAAGGCAAGTTCCCCTCATCCTCGAATTAGTCGGGGACATTGTTACGAGTCTAGAAGCGGTCACCCATCTTTTGCCAGGGAGAAGCGACTGGATCGAGGAGGAATTGTTGCAGATGGTTGAATTCCAGCGCCGCTGCATGCGGACCGAGAGTGAGGAGAATACCCTGTCGCCGCATCGGGTAGTTGAATTGGTCGCGGATGCCTATCCAGGGGCACGCGCGACGGTTGACGCGGGTGCGCACATGCTGCCCATCATGTCGCTGTGGCCGGCGCATGAACCGTGCGGCGTGTTGGTTTCGAATGGGCTTGGGACGATGGGGTATGCTGTGCCTGCCGCAATCGGCGCTGCCTTCCTCGATACGTCCAGGCCAACTCTGGCATTTACTGGCGACGGCGGGTTGCTGATGTGTTTGGGTGAGCTCCGCACTGCGGCACGAGAGAATTTGCCATTGCGCATCATCGTTTTTGGTGACGGCGAGTTGAGCCTCATCAAGATTAAACAACTGAGACGGGGATATCGTCCCGATGGCGTGACGATCGGCGAAGTCGACTGGCGCGCCGTCGGCGCCGGTCTCGGAGTACTGGCCATGCAGGCCGACGACGAGAAAACGTTCCGAGATTGCCTGGTCGATACGCTGGGTCACACTGGCCCCGTGCTTATCGCGGCGAAGATATCCGCTCGAACCTATCAAGATAGTATTCGAGCAGCTCGTGGATGAGGCGGAACGCTTGAGACGAAAGGCTGCGACAGAAATCACTATAGATTCGATCGTTTCCTTGAATTGATCGCAGCTAGAATTACTGAGGAAAGTATTGGGGAACTATGAGAGCGCTTTGTGGCTAAGAAACGCTTACGAGCAAGTCTACAAAAGTATCAGGTGTTTATCGATGGTGCCTCGGTCAACCCTTCGACGAACCGGTGGTTCGAAAGCTATAACCCGTTTACTGGAGAACCTTGGGCTCTCATTCCTGAGTCGGACAAGCGAGACGTGGATAGGGCTGTTCGGAGCGCTCATACGGCGTTGACGGAAGGCCCGTGGGCGGCGATGACTCCAAGTCGGCGGGGACTCCTGCTGCACAAGCTCGGAGACCTAATCGCTCAATCCGCGAAGCGGCTCGCCGAAGTTGAGGTACGCGACAACGGCAAGCTGATCGCTGAAATGCAAGGACAGCTAGACTACATTCCCCATTGGTATTACTACTTCGGTGGCCTGGCGGACAAGATTCAAGGCGCTGTCGTTCCGCTCGACAAGAAGGGTTACTTTAATTTTACTCGCCGGGAGCCCATTGGGGTGGTTGCCGTCATCACGCCGTGGAACTCGCCACTGCTCATTGCAAGTTGGAAAGTCGCACCTGCTCTAGCTGCGGGATGCACGGTTGTCATCAAGCCTTCGGAATTTACCTCCGCCTCTACGCTGGAATTTGTCCGTTTGTGCGGCGATGCAGGTATTCCGCCGGGTGTGGTGAATGTCGTCACGGGAAGCGGTCGAGATGTGGGCGTACCACTGGTCGAGCATCCACTGGTGAAGAAGATCAGTTTTACGGGATCCGACCTCACGGGACGCCTCATCAATCAACTTGCGGCCAAGCATTTCAAACATGTCAGTCTTGAACTCGGCGGCAAATCGCCAAATATTGTATTCGCGGACGCGAACTTGGAAGATGCGGCGAATGGCGCCGTTTCTGGGATATTTGCGGCCACGGGGCAGACTTGTATTGCCGGCTCTCGTCTCCTGCTGCAGGAGGGTATCCACGACAAATTCTTGGCGAGGCTGCTCACTTTGGCTCGCACGGCGCGCATGGGCGATCCGATGAGCTTCGGTACCCAGGTCGGACCGATCACCACCCAGCCACAATTCCGGAAAGTTTTGGATTACATCGATATCGCAAAGAAAGAGGGTGCGGAACTCCTCATGGGGGGAATGCCCGCGACAAGACCGGAGTGCGGGAAGGGCTGGTTTATAGAGCCAACGATTTTCGGCTCCGTGAAGAACGGCATGCGCATCGCTCAGGAAGAGGTTTTTGGACCGGTGCTCTCAGTGATCAAATTCAAAGACGAAGACGAAGGCGTCGCCATCGCCAACGACTCTCGCTTTGGACTAGGCTCCGGTGTCTGGACCAGCGACATAGCCCGCGCGCATCGAATGGCCGAGAAAATTGAGGCCGGCACGGTTTGGATAAATTGCTATCGCGCTGTGAGCTACATGTCACCCTTTGGAGGTTACAAAGATTCCGGCTTGGGCCGCGAAAACGGAATCGAGGCAATACTCGAATACCTCCAGACGAAAAGCGTCTGGATTAACACGGGCGCAATCACAGCAAATCCGTTTGTGATGCAATAGCGAGGGTTGTGTTTCACTACAGGCTCCAACACGTCTTCGGGCAATTGAAAGCTGCTGCCGTCCGGCAGATAGTATCCATGTCGGACAATAGACATTGCGAATTGATTAGGTTTGTTCCGAGCCCGAAATGGAAGTTTTTCATTTTTGCCGATGCGCCCAGAAAAGGCTTGATCTTGAATCAGCATAAAGCTAGCGGGTCCGATGTATCGCTACAATGTCATGGCGAGTTGAGGTTTGCGTGCGACGACGACGCAGAACGCGAGTTTCGCGAGAACAGGTGGCAGTACCTAGATTCCCATTTCACGGGCCTGATACTCTCGTTTGTCGCCCAAGCTGCGCTCTGAATGCCCGTTAATTCTGAACGAAATGCAGCCGCTCGATAACATCACGGTTCTTGCGCTGGAACATGCCATTGCCGGGCCATTTTGTACTCGGCAGCTAGCTGACTTGGGAGCGCGTGTCATTAAAGTCGAACGCCCCCGTATCGGCGATTTTGCCCGCCACTATGATCAGCGCGTTCGAGGACTGTCTTCTCATTTCGTGTGGGTCAACCGCTCCAAAGAGAGCCTAACGCTAGACCTCAAGCACACGGAAGCTCGCAATATCCTCGCGAAATTGCTAGAGACGACAGACGTTTTTGTCCAGAACCTCTCCCCGGGTGCAGCCGCTCGCCTCGGCCTGTCCTATGAAGCCTTGCACGACAAATATCCGAGGCTGATCGTATGTGATATATCAGGTTACGGCGCCGATGGCCCTTACCGCGACAGGAAAGCCTACGATCTGTTGATCCAGAGCGAAGCCGGATTCCTCTCTATCACTGGCTCTCTTGAGCAACCCGCCAAGGCTGGGTGCTCTATCGCCGATATTGCCGCGGGTATGTACGCATACAGTAACATTCTGGCGGCACTCATTCAGCGCGGCAAAAACGGGAAAGGAAGCAGAATTGACATTTCGTTGCTCGAAAGTATGGTGGAGTGGATGAATTATCCTCTCTATTATGCATTCGAAGGGGCAGCAGCGTCCCCGCGCACGGGAGCCGCCCACGCTACTATTTATCCGTACGGGCCCTTTCCCACCGGCGATGGCGACACAATCATGCTGGGCGTACAAAACGAGCGAGAATGGACAGCGTTCTGCGACGAGGTGCTCCAAAAACCGGTGCTGTCTCGGGACGAGCGCTTTTCGTCGAACTTAGGACGCAATGCCGCACGCCAAGAGCTACATGCCATCATTGTGGAAACATTCTCCGCGCTGTCGTCTAAAGAAGTGATTAAACGGCTCGATGCGGCACAGATTGCAAATTCCCGCGTGAACGACATGCGCGATGTTTGGCGGCATGAACAGCTCAGAGCTCGCGAGAGATGGGTAGAAATTCCGACGTCCGTCGGAAAGATTCCAGCGTTGTTGCCTCCTGGAATGCCCGGCGTGTGCCCGCCTCGCATGGGCCCTGTACCTGCATTGGGTGAGCACACCGAAATTATTTTGAAGGAGCTCGGATATGACAATGACGCCATTGCCCGCTTACTCAAAGAAAAAGCAGTCTAACTTGCAAGTCGATGACACGCCTCGTGGGCAGCCTTCTCCAACCGCCCAGCTGGCTGAATTCGCAGCCAATCTCGGATTCGACGACATTCCGGAGCCCACTGTTCGCCGGACCGAGGAGCTATTCCTCGATTGGGTCGGTTCCGCTCTGGCAGGCAAGGGCGGCCCTCCAGTCGAGGCGATGGAACGATTTGCGCGGATGATGGGACCCCAGCGTGACGGAAAATCCGAGGTACTGATTTCTCGACGAATGACAACACCCTTGTTCGCCGCCATGGTTAATGCCGCCTCGTCTCACTTTGTGGAGCAGGATGATGTTCACACGGGTTCTGTATTCCACCCTGCCTCAGTCGTTTTCCCTTCCGTTCTCGCCGCCGCTCAGAGCCAAAAAAGCTCGGGACGAGATTTCGTTACTGCCGCTGTGGCTGGTTATGAAGTGGGAATACGCGTGGGCGAATTTTTGGGCCGATCACACTATGAAGTCTTCCATACTACTGGCACAGCGGGCACTCTGGCTTCAGCTGCTGCGACGGGCAGGTTGCTGGGTCTCACTTCCGGGCAAATGCGGGACGCCTTCGGTTCGGCGGGGACGCAGGCTGCGGGATTGTGGGAATTCTTACGTGATGCCGCCGATTCCAAACAACTCCACACCGCGAACGCTGCGGCCGGCGGGCTGACTGCAGCTTACCTCTCGCGAGAAGGATTCACCGGTGCCAAATGTATCCTCGAAGGTCCTCGAGGCATGGCCGCCGGTATGTCCAAGGATTCCAATCCCGCCAAACTGACCGCGGAACTAGGCCAGCGCTGGGCCACATCGGAGACATCCTTTAAATATCATGCTTGTTGCCGCCATACTCACCCGGCAGCGGACGCCCTGCTCCAAATGATAGTGTCACACGATCTGCTTCCGCAAGATATTGTTGGCGTCACCGCCCATGTTCATAAGGGTGCAATCGATGTTCTCGGTACCGCTTTGAATCCCCAAACGGTCCATCAAGCCAAGTTTTCCATGGGAACAGTTCTCGGTCTCATTGCGTTCTTTCGGTGTGCCGGCGTGAAAGAGTTTGACCAATACTTTAATGATCCGCGAATCGTTGACTTTCGCCAAAGGGTGGAGATGACGCTTGATTCCGAGGTCGATCTTGCTTATCCCGCTCGTTGGATTGGCAAAGTCACCGTCACGACTACGGACGGTCGCACATTGCATGGCAGGTGCGAGGCGCCAAAAGGTGATCCCGGCAACACCTTGACTCGCGCCGAGTTGGAGCAAAAGGCGCTCGGCCTGGCAGTGTACAGCGGCGCAGCCAGTCCAGCAGAGATGCACAATTTGTTCGGCCAAATATGGAACATTACCGACATGAACGAGATAGGACCTTGGTTTGAGTAGAGGACCATTACTTGCCACGCTTAACGCGCAATGGAATAATCCGGCATGACCATTGGCGACCGGCTCCGCGAGCTGCGTGAAGAGAAGAAGCTGAGTCAAGGTGAGCTTGAAAAGCGCACGGGCCTGCTACGTCCCTATATCTCCCGCGTGGAGAATGGCCATACTGTTCCATCCATTGAAACCATAGAGAAGTTTGCCAGTGCTTTGGAAGTCCCCATGTACCAGCTTTTCTACGATGGCGATAAGCCCCCAAAACTACCGAATCTTCCCAAGGGCAAGCCATCTGATGAAATCCTGCGAAGTGACGAAATGAGATGCTTCTGTCACAACTCCCTTCTCTATTCTCCCAACTTCAACGACTAATCCTGTAGGCACCTCGCTGATGCGAGGCTCGTTATCTGTCATGGTCTCAGGCTCCTTTCGCCGCAGCCGCCGCACCGCTATGTCGCAGGGTGTTGAACGTGGCAATCCCGGCGCAGACCAGAGGTGCTGCCTCGAAAGATAACACCAGAGGCACGGAAACGAAACAATTGGACAATGGTATTGGGCATACTCGAGGGTGATGCCTGCGTTGTTGAACGTTACGTTCAGCTCAGCACCCAAGGCCACGGGACCCGCGAGAAGGCAACGCTCGCGAGTGCGCCGACGATGCCGATGACGCCGAAAATTGGCATTCGGCGGTCCGCTACCTCGTGAAATCGCCCCATCGTCTCGACGAGAGCCGCGTCGCTGACGCGAGTCAGTGCGGTGCGCCCGACGACGCAAAAGAAGACATCCGTCCCGAATACCGCTGCGGCACCCATGAGCGCGAACGCGAGTGAGATCATCGCGGTGACACTTGAGACTTTCATGAGGAGGACCTCCATCCACCTAGAGAGCTGAGAATCGTTAGGCTGCCGGCTTTCTGAAAAGAAACGCGGTAACGATCATCATGTAAAGCGCTGTTCCCCAGTGAATATAGATGGGCGGCGCAAAGCCAAGATGGCTGAGAATGACCAGCCCATCGCCGACCGGGATGAAAATTGCAAGGGCGAAGAGTATTGCGATGGTGCGCCGGTCTCCCCTCCAGAGGAACGACAGGACTACGAGACCCGAAAAGATGTCGCGGATTCCCTTGACCCACATAAAAGGAAAGGCGGCAGGGTCGTGGATCGGAATGCCGTAGGCAGTTGAAGCCCCAACCGGGTTGAGTATGAAGTTGATGCCGATTCCGATGATAGCTACCGGTATCACGAGAGTGCACCAGAAGAGCAGCGAATTCCGTCTCAAAGTCGAACTATCTAAGCTTGTTGTCGTGTTCATTCGTTTTTTCTTTCTCTCCGTCATTTGAGCGGAGAACTTGTTGAAAAACTCGCCAGGAACCCTCGCACGCGGAACGCCGGCAGGTGCCGCTGTTAGAAAAGGTACGATTGTCGATGCTCTCAGGCCGCGAAATGCTCGAACGCGAGCGAATGCAGAAGCGTGTTTCGGACCGTGCCCGGATATTCGTTCGCATATTTGACAAGCTTTCCTTTGTCGAGGGATTTGAATTGGATCTCATCCAGGTTCAGGGTGAGGCCAGCTTGCAGTGAAAGATATATCCAGTCCAGCAGCGCCTTCTCTGGCTCGGCAATAGCGTACTTCGAATACCGCGTTTGCTTTTCGGTGAAACCCCAGAACAGTCGTTTTGAAATTGTTCGAAACGAGATCGTGAACTCTGTTAGTCGGTAATCTTTAGGCTTACTCGTGGTGACGCATGTTAGCGCGACTGGACTCTGAGTACTCAGCCCCCAATGGCTCAGCGCTGATTCCAAGGAAACATACGAATTCGGTCGTAACAGTGTTATGAAGTTTTCCGGAGCGGCGTCGCGCACAAACCTATTTAGATAGACACCCTCCGCCACCCGACTCAGCAACCCACGATCCGCCAATCGAGACAGCGCCTTCGAAACCGAAGGAATGGACAGCTCGTACTTGGCCGCAATCGCACGGACAAGGACGCTATCGCTAAGTCGACCTTCGCTGGTCAAGACCTTTGCCCAATCCAGTTGCTTGCGAGTTTTATTTCTTACAGCCATTCCTCATACAGCTCCCTCACTGCGTTTCGCAGCGGCTCGAATTCCACAACCTCAAGAACCTTGTATACGTCTGGGGGCAATATCTGTTTTAGCTCCAACGTGCAAAGTTTCACGTCGACTCGGTCTATGCGTCCAGCAATCGTGCTCGAATCGATTTCATTGGCAAGCACTGTGTCATGAAGATGGGCTCGCAGGTTTGCGCCAAGTCCTTTTAGGGGATGAATGTCATATACATCTCTCGCCTTCACAGCCCGCCGCAATAAGAATGCCTCCGCTTTTTGAAGTAGGAGTAGTTCCTTCGTAGCCGACTTTATTACCGCGGAAGCACCAGTCTCGCCGTCGACGCAATGGTCCTCAATTTCGCTTTCGATTGCGGATCCTAGCCTGGTCAGATCGACGCGGAATAGCCGTTGGCCCGTATTGGTCGATATGAATATTCTCCCCTCGCGACTATCGGAATTATCAATTTCAAGCCCAAGCCGGCCCAATTCCATAATTTCGCCCAAGGGCATAAGCTCTTGCTCCAACGAGGCAGCGATCTCCTCCCGCGATGGTGCCTGCGCTCCTCTCGACAGTAAGTCCAAATCAGCCGAATGCCGCAAGCTTTCATGAAACAGGACCAACGTTGCTCCCCCGAAAAGAACAAACGCCTCTGGAAAATCTCTGAATATTGCGAAAGCCGCTGCTTCCATAAGCACGTTGACTTGTGCCCGTTCCGTTGTAAACCCTCGCTCTTCGTACGTAGCAATCCGACTCGCGATATCCATTATTGGGACCTGCGTGTCCATGTTATCATATTCTCCCAAATGGACACATCTGTCTTTTAGGAGCTTCACAATGTCAGCAATATCTCCACCAGAAGACGGATCTGTCTTATTAGGGGAAGGAAACCGGATTTTTCCGCTACCTGATGCCGTCTAGGTATATATACCTAGACGGCATCGGATACCAATTCAGGTCATCGTTTGCGTGCGTCTCGTATTCCAGATGATGCCTAGTTAGGACAGCCTTTCGTCATCGTAAGAGAAAAGCGCGGTTAGGATTGGATTTGCTCAACGTCGTGAGTATGGCATCTCGTCAACCCCGCCTGACGGACTGAACGATTTTAGAGCCAGACGAAGAAAAAGCGAATTTTATATACTGCCGAAGCCCGCGTCAACTGAAATGTCATCGCGGTGCTCAGTCAAACTACCACAGATAGAGTTACGGCATTGAACGAAGGTCTGGCTCTAGACCAGGAGGTCGGCGTCTATGCTCCCTGGTTCCTCACTATTTTTTTGCACTTGTGGCAAATTCCGCCGATTCCCTGTAGATACTCAAATTGCAGGAGTATCGATATCCGTTTCAGAGTCGCCTTATCTGGAAGCTGTTTGGGCCTAGAACCTTGGGGTGTCAAATGACCACGCCGTCCGGTCCCGTCACTCCAGGTGTGTGGCAAGAGCTAAACGGCCGGACGGACGAAGAACTCATATCAGCGCTTGCCTCTGGCTGTCACGATGCGATCACCGTGCTTTTTGACCGCTACTCCCGGCTGGTCTTCCGGGTCGCCGAGCGCATTCTGAGAAATCCCGAAGAGGCAGAAGAAGTCTTACAGGTTGTCTTTCTTACGATCTTCCGGATGGCTGCGAAGTTCGATGCGCAAAGGGGAGGAGTCAAAATCTGGCTCCTGCAATATGCCTATAGCCAGAGCCTCCGCCGCAAGCACCAATTGAACTCCCGGTACTTCTACGCGACGGAAGAGATCGACACGGTGATCTCGGAGCTATCGAAGCGCGGAGGTAGGAGCCCCGCGAACCTATCGCCCCAGGAAGCTAGCCGCATGGTCCACCAAGCCTTGGAGATGATCGATGAAAAGCAAAGGCGAACCATCGAGCTGACGTACTACGAAGGACTGACAGCAGGTGAAATCTCCGAGCGCACGGGCGAGTCCCCGACCATTGTGCGGCACAGTTTGTATCGGGGGCTCGCCAAATTGCGGGAACGTCTGGGGTCGAGCGGCCCCAAGGGACCGAAGGCCGTGACCCGGAGGTCTCCCTTTCGGGAAGGAGGAATAGCCGATGCCCGGACATGAACATTTTGAGGAACTCTGTGCTTTGGCCGCGTCCGGCCAGATTTCCGTCGACGAATGGCATCGCTTGCGGGAGCACATGGACGAATGCCCTTTCTGCTCCGAAACTTTGGGTGACTATGGCAAAATCGGCGCGGACCTGATGACGGAATTTTCCGACTCCGTTCCCGATGGTCTTCATTCCGAGATGCGGGGTCGATTTCTAACCCGTGCGAGTGAAGCCGGCACTCCACTGAGTTACTATCCGCCCGCTTCTGCGCGGCCGAGAACCTGGCAACGATCTGCGGTTGTGCTGAGCGGCCTGTTGGCGGCGTCGCTCTTGTTAGCGATCGGTGGAATGTATTTCGGGACGCACTCGAAACGCCAAGGAGTCGCGACCGTTGAAACAGCACCGAAGACCGCAGCGAGTGAAAATCAAACCCCTGTGAGCACGGTGCAGCGATCTGAGGGGCAGCAAGTTGACGAAATGCGCGCGACGATCCATACCCTCGAGGGTGAGCGGGACAGCCTTCGGGCGAGGTTGAGTGCGACCGGAGCCAGTCAATCGCAGCTTGAAAGTCGGATGCGGGATCTGGCTGCCGAAATTGAAAGTAAGAATCGCGAACTTGACGCAGCTCAATCGGACCGCGCTACAACTGCAGGGCGCCTGGTCGAGACTCAGAGTGCCCTCGAAAAAGCCGATATAAAGCTCGCTGGGCAGGAAGTGCAGATCACTCTGGCGAAAGCGGATAAAGAGAAGCTGGCCGAGGAAGTTGCCTACGAGAAGGTGAGTTTGGAACAGGCCAGAGCCCTGCTTGCCACCAGCAAAGATGGTCAGGGGATCCTTGCTGCCCGCAACTTGCATATCGTGGATGTTTACGACGCAGACGCGCGCGGGAAGCAGCGCTCTTTCGGCCGCATCTTTTATGTTGAGAATCAAGAACTCATTTTCTATGCCTACGATCTTTCCGATCCCCGTCATGCGAACGCGGAGTTCTATGCGTGGGGTGCAGGTCTGACCCCGGGCGAAGAAGTCGCGCGGCTTGGCATCCTCCACAACGACGGCCAGAGCGAGAAGCGTTGGGTGCTGAAGTACCACGACGCGAGCGTGCTTGCGAAGTTGGACTCTATTTTTGTCACGGCGGAGACCAGCTACAATCCTGACAAGCCCAAGGGCAAGCGTGTTCTCTTCGCAGTTTTGTCTGGTCAGCCTAACCACCCTTAACCGAGCTAGATCGATTTTTTCAAATACCTGAACCTCACGTTGTGTTTTCCATCTCTATCCGGGTTTGAAAACCATTTTGGCCGTCGTGAAGGGAGAAAATGGGGGCTGGGTAACTCAGACTAGACAACGGCTGAGGGAAGTCCGAGGACTAGGAGAGTGGCGGACATAGGTTGGGAGGGCACTACAAATGGCCGCCGTCTCAGAAATAGGCGATAGCTAAAAATCAATTGTGAAAATGGCAAGAGTGATTGTGGGATGGCCATTTTCGCAGTTCCGGAAACTCAGAGTCGATGAAAAGAAGGTGAGTGGATTTAAGAAGTGGCAAAAAAAGATTCCGCTTTGAACATACTCTCGCAGAGAAGGTGTTCTCGAATTCACAGAGATTCTCGTGGGGGTCTGCTTATGCGTCGTTGTTTGATTTTTGGTCTATTTTGTTTGTTAGCTGTCGTCGCGGTCGCAGTTCCTAGTTTCGCGCAAACGGAAACTGCTCGCGTCTCTGGGCAAATCACCGATGCCGCGGGGCGATCTGTGCCAAAGGCGGAAGTCCGAATCGTGAACCTGGCAACTGGCGCCACGAGTGTTGCGACGACGAATGATGATGGCATTTATTCTGTTATAGGTCTCATTCCGGGACGGTATCGGATTACTGTTCAGAAGCAAGGATTTCGGGAAGTCATCGTTGATGGCCTTACGCTCAACATTCAAGACGTAGTCGCTCAAAACGTCCAGTTGCAGGTTGGATCTTTGTCAGAGGCGGTCACAGTAACGGCCAGCGGCGTGAATATGAACACGACGGACGCGGCGGTGAGCACGGTCGTCGATCGCAATTTTATCGAGAATATGCCGTTAAATGGCCGCAGTTTTCAGGACCTCATTCTTCTGACGCCAGGCATCGTTACGGTGAGTCCGCAAGGTACCAGCAATGTCCTCGGCTATACCGGAGAGTTCAGTGTCAATGGGCAACGGACGGAGGCGAATTCCTATTCCGTCGACGGTGTGAGCGCAAACATCGGTGTGGCGATCGGCACGGTGCAGACTCCGGCCGCATCCGGTTCACTGCCCGCGTCGACCGCTTTGGGAACCACCCAAAGCTTGGTGTCGGTCGATGCGCTTCAAGAGTTCCGCGTACAGAGTTCCAGTTATTCGTCGGAATACGGGCGGAATCCCGGAGGGCAGTTTTCGTTTGTGACTCGTTCGGGCACCAACGATTGGCATGGTTCGCTGTTTGACTACCTGCGGAACGACGCATTCGATGCGAACGATTGGTTCAACAATTACTACGATCTGGAAAAGTCGGCGGAGAGGCAGAACGACTTCGGAGGGACGCTCGGCGGACCCATCCGGATTCCGAGGTTGTACAACGGCAAAGACAGAACCTTTTTCTTCTTCTCGTATGAAGGACTTCGATTGATCGAGCCCCAGGCGGCCAGCGTCAGTTATGTTCCCACTGCGGCGGTCCGAAATGCCGCACCAGCGACGCTCGAACCCATCGTGAAGGCGTTTCCCCTGCCGAACTGCGGAACGACAATACCCAACTGCTCAAACGATCTTGGAAACGGTCTCGGCGAATTCGTTGGCGGATGGTCGAATCCAAGTTCCATTGACGCCTATAGCGTCAGACTTGACCATGCCTTGAGTTCAAACGAGAAAGTGTTCTTTCGTTTTGGCAGCACGTCTTCCCGTGCCGCATCGAGGGAAGGAGGAGCCTTCGCCTCTCCGTCCGTCGAATTTGCTTCTAAGTTTCTCACACGAACCTACACGTTGGGGTGGACGAGCACGTTCTCGAAGATCCTGACTAACGACCTGCGATTTAACTACAGCTCAAACGATGCTACTTCGACGCAGACCCCGACGGATTTCGCCGATGCGCAGGCTGTCGACCTCCTGGCACTGCAAGGCATTCCGGAGGACGCCATTGCCGGTGTTAAAGTGGCCGTGCTTGTAAACGGGTTGTTCCCTTCGGTCTTCCAAGCGAACTATATCGGAAAGCAAAGAGTGTGGAATCTCGTAGATGGCCTGAGCCAGAGTTGGGGACGGCACCAATTAAAGTTTGGCGCTGACTATCGGAGATTGTCTCCTGCCGCTTCACAATTCAATCCTTTCATCCAGTACGAATACCTAGGCACGAGTGGGCTAGATTCGAACAGAGGAGTGGCGTTCGGAGAAACCTTCCTTCCCATGCATCCCTACTTTCAGAATTTCTCGCTCTTTGCACAAGATGAAGTGCGAGTTTCGTCGCGCGTAAGCCTCTCGCTGGGTGTGCGCTGGGATGTAAATCCGGCTCCGAGCGATTCGAACGGGCGCTTGCCGTATGTCGTGCAAGGCAGCAGTGCGGGTACCGTCGCGCTTGCGCCTGCGGGAACTCCACTGTGGGAGACGGATTGGCATAGTCTGGCGCCGCGGTTTGGAGTTGCCTACGTGCTGCAGACGCGGCCCGGATACGAAACGGTCGTTCGCGCTGGCGGGGGTCTGTTCTTCGATACCGGACAACAGCTTGGCGGGCTGGTTTATCAGGGGCCGGGGCAGAGCGCCAGTCAATTTCAGTTTTCGATTGGCGGCTCGCCGGTCAGTTTCCCGGAGCCGCTCGATGAGGTCGCGCCCGTGGTGGTCAATCCGCCGGTTCCTCCATACAGCACGGCATACGGGTTCACTCCCAACTTGCATCTGCCGTTCACCTGGCAGACCAACGTCAGTATTCAGCAAGCTTTCGGAGATTCCCAGGCGGTAACGGTCTCCTATGTGGGAGCCTTCGCAAGGAAGCTGCTCGAAGAGAAGGAACTGGCCAACCTCGACACCATCAATCCGTCTTTCACAACAGTCATCTTAGTGCAAAACGGTTCCACGTCGGACTACAACGCGTTGCAGATTCAATACCAGCGAAGACTCAGCCACGGCCTGCAGGCACTGGCGTCCTACACGTTGTCCCACTCCATCGACTACGGCTCGCAAAATAACGCGCTGCCGTATGTCCGTGGAAACAGTGATTTCGATGTGCGGCACAACTTCTCAAGCGCCATTTCCTACAGCCTGCCCGGGGATTTCAAGAATCGCGCCGCAAGCGCCCTGCTGCATGGCTGGGCGCTCGACGATCGACTGATGGCGCGGAGCGCGTTTCCGGTCACTCTCGTCGGAAGCGGATACGTTGATCCCGCGACAGGGCAGTATCAATACCTAGGGCTCGATGTGGTTCCGAACCAACCCATCTATCTCTATGGTCCGCAGTTTCCGGGCAACAGGGCCATCAACCCGGCCGCCTTTAGCAATCCTGCCGCCGGCGAGGTGGGCAACGCTCCGCGAAACTTCGTGCGCGGCTTTGGAAGCTGGCAAATGGATGTGGCGCTGCGTCGCGAAATTGCGTTGCGCGAAAATTGGAAACTGCAATTCCGCGCCGAGGCGTTCAATGTGTTTAACCATCCGAACTTTGGAACCGTGGATAGCACGATTAGCGATCCGCTTTTCGGGCAAGCGACCGCTACGCTTGCGCAAAGTCTCGGTGTATTGAGTCCTCTTTACCAGATGGGTGGGCCTCGCTCGATGCAATTGGCCCTGAAGCTCATGTTCTGAAAGATTTGCGGTTGACGAGGATCCCACGCAGTCCGGTTGTGTGGGATCTGTTGCGAGCCCGTGCGAATAAACAGCGATGTTCTTAGGAGGAATTCCTGTGGGGCGTTCGTTCTTGATTGCGGTTGTCCTGATGGTTGCCGGCGTTCTATTACCGTCTGGGAATGCGGAGCCACAAGGTCATCCCGCAGAAACCGCTGGCACACGGAAAGACCAGGCTTCTCTTGAAGTTGGGGCTCCCTCGGTTCTCCCGACCCTGGGGCGTATTTGGCAGGTCTTGGCGGCGGCGGCCCCGGACAACCCGGACGGCCTGGTCGCCTGCACGTTCGAGACCGACCGGGAACACGGACGCGAACCCTCAGTTCTCTATGCGTCTTTTGACGCGGGTAACACCTGGATGCGGACGAAGGTAGACCACAGCTCCGACTGGGTTTCGGAAACATCCTGCGCCTATGGAGACCGTGGACGCGTGTACTTTGCTGATAGCGCTTCGGACACGTCCCACGGGGGTTTGGACCACGAGCGCGGAACAGCTGATGTCTTTCGCTCGCGAGACGGTGGCTTAACGTGGAGCGATGCGGAGAAGTATCCCTTCATTGACTGGACGTCGCTCTTCACCGTTGCTGGGACGAGCGAGAAGGTCTATCTGTTTGGCAATAATGTCGCGAGAGGTTTCGGCGGCAAAGGTAACGGAGAATGGGTGGGGAAGCGGGGCCCGATGAGCATCTCCGAGGACGGCTCGCCGTTCGGTCCTCCCGTCTTTCCAGCGATTCCCCCCGAAAAAGACAAATATGGCCTGTTTCCGCTGGGAGCTGTTGGCTTGCCGGACGGAGCCGTGTTGATGCTTTTTGGCAAGCTGACAGTACCCAGGTCGGACAGCGAGTATGTGCTGTACAAATCGGATCAGAATGGCTACCGGCCGTTTTCAAGAATTGCTTTGCCTAAAGGCAATTTGCCTTCGCTTGGCGCTCGTCTGGCCGTCGACAAAAGTAGCCGCTTTCCCGGACGGCTCTATGTCGCATTATCGAACGAAGAAAATGGCAGGTCCGTTCTGGTTCTGGCCGTGTCCGACGATGGCGGAACCACCTGGCAGAGCAAATCCCTGTTAGAAGGCCATACGTTATCTGAACCCAAGCTAATTCGGGGCGGCTTTGCCGGTGTGGCAGTCGACCGAACCGGCGTCGTTGGCATCGAGTGGGCAACCTCGGAGGACTGTCCAGTCTTTGTCATTTCCCTGGATGGTGGGGAATCAGTCGGGGAACCATTGCCGTTGGGTGGCTGCAAGGATGAGATCGCTTCGGAAGCGGCTCCAGGCTATGCGGCGAATCAGTTTTGGCCGCTTAGTGGAGACAGTAATTTCGCGGTGATGATGCATCCGAGATTATTCGGTTCAGCGGATTTGGTGGCCGACGCAGCAGGGAGATTTCATCCCTTTTGGGTCGAAGTCACACCTGGCGGGAATCTCTCTCTACAAACGGAAAGCATCACGGTTCGTGGTCAACCGGCGCCGAAGGAGCCTGCTCCGAATCTGGCGACATTCCTTGATTTGACAAAGGATGTTACCGTGCGCCTTGTTGGCGAGCAGTTCAATCCCCATAGCGCGACATTTGACCTGGACGTCGCGGTGCAAAACAGCAGCAAGCAGGACAACGTCATCTATCCGTCGCTAATCGAAGTCACTCAGGGCTCATCGGATTGCGGACGAGTTTCTTATTTGAACGCGGCTTTTACTTCAAGCAACGGCAGCCCGGTGCTGCGGATTCCAACCGCCGGTGCCCACGAGCTATTGCCTGGAGAACGTACCTTGCCCGTGCACCTCAGAGTGCGAGTTGAAGGATGTGAAAACGATCGCGGACAGCTCGTGGCGCTTTCAAGAAAAGGCCTTCAGGAATTTGGGCGCTTTTTTGCACCGTTGCGTATGCAGTTTCGTGTGGTCGGGCCGAAACCCGAACATGGCAGCTCTCAAGCGGGCCGCTAAACCACACCCAGCCACTTCCAATAGGTAAACCAAAAGATCACAAGCAGGATTAACGCAATCAAGGTAAGGGGAATACCGATCTTCATCAGATCCTTAACTTCAAAGGTGTCCGTGCTATAAGCGATCATGAGGTGAGGGTCTGAAACCGGCAGGATGAAGGAAAAATATAATGTAAATGTCGCGACGAGTGCCATGCCCCACATTGGTAAAGCCGGGTTTCCAAAACTCAACAATAGAGCCAAGAGTGTCGGGATTAAGGTTGCCGTGGCCGACGTAATGGTGGCAAACGCAAGGCGAATGAAGACGAGGGCAACTACGAGTGTGGCCATCATCACCGAGGGAGTCATGTGTTGCATTCCCAGGCCTCCCAAGGTGGTTTTTGTTAGCCAGGTGGCTGCTCCCGTGTCCAGCAACGCTTGCCCGAGTGATACCGCGGCGGACGCGATTAAAACAATACTGCCGACGTTCGCCCTCTTAGTGAGTTCTTTCCAGCTAACGACCCCAATATAAGGACTAATAACAAGCGTCACAGCAAGGATGGCCACAGTGTTGACATCTATTTTGTGATAGGCCGCGGTAGCCCACAATGCGATTGTCAAGCCGCAGATTACGGAGATCCGCTTCTCTTCAGCGGACATGGGACCGAGCTCAGAAAAGGCCGTATCAATAACCAGGCGTCCGCCCGGGATTTCAGCGAATTCAAATTTGTTGAGGCGAATTAGCAAAAAATAAAGCGCGAGCATGAGGGTAATGGAGAAAGGCAAGCTATATTTCAACCAGTCCATCCAGGTGATGGAATGCTGTAAATATTTTTCAATGAAGGATACAGCGATCACATTAGGGATCCCAGCACTCAGTACCCCTATACCTGAAATGGAAGCTGACAATCCGACGCATATAAGAAGATTGCGAGCGAACAGGCTTTTCCGATCGACTCCAAATGCAGTAATCAGACTTACCGCAAGCGGGGTCACGACTGCCGATCGCGCAATGATGGAGGGGATTAGGAATGCAAGCGCCAGCATGATCAGAATAATTCCGAAAAATACGCGATGAGTTTTGGGTCCCAACACCTTCAAAATGCCAAGGGCTATCCTCATATCCAGACCTGTAATTTCAATGGCAGCAGTCAAGAACAACGCGGCTGTAACTAATATTGTTCCACCACTGACAAAACCGCTTACAGCTAGCTGAAGTGCTTTGGGCGTTCCGAGAAGGGCACCGGTGGTTCCTTGTGCCGGAGAAAAACCGAGAAAAATTGCCAAACATAATACGGTCGCGAAAGCGGTGTAGACATAAGGAATAGCTTCAGAAATCCACATAATCACAGCGAATGCCAAAATTCCAAGGACACGCTGCCCCGCTGTTGAGAGGCCAGGCTGTGGAGGCATAAAACCAATCAGCAACAGTAGACCCAGGCCGATCACGAGCCACACCGGCTTGGACTGTGTGCCACGGGTTGAAACCGTCGCTAACTTTGTTGAAGGCTGGGCGATTGCATCCGACATTGCGAATCTCTCCCTCCACCGACCTCTTCACACAATTCGACAGCCACGGCGTCAGCGCTGGGGTCCGGCGATCCCATATCCGATAGAGCGAGGGACGATTTCAAGCAATTCGGAGCGCGGAGCTAAAGGTTTCATAAAGGCTGCGCAGTCGAAGGGACCTGAGGCGCTCTGCCATCTCGCTTGGCAACCCTGCGGCACGGCCGGATTCCTCGCTTGCCGGGTCCAGGAAAACGATTTGAATTTACAGGTACCGTTTTCGATAGAGCGTTTTGAGATCCGATATGGGCACGTTCTTATCGATCAGCTCTCTCATAACGGCTTCTTCCTTACTAATGGACTTGCATTTCTCGAGAACGAAAGAAACGTTGTCGGCAGGGACCACGCATACGCCCGAATCGTCCGCGACAATCAAGTCACCGGGCTGCACCACTAGGTTGTACAGGGTGACTGGACCATTGATCTCAACGGCCTGCATGCGGCATTTTCCGGAGATTGGCGTAGTACCGCGACTCCAAGCCGGGAAATTCCTGCTTCGGAACGAAGGAATATCGCGGATCGCGCCATTGATCACGGCGCCGACCACACCACGTGACTGGGCCACGCAGACGGACTGGCCTCCCATATTCGACACATCTAAATTCCCGCCGAAATCGGCAACGAGAACATCACCTGGTTCCGCCAGGTAATGCGTATCACGCGTCGCCATGCGGATATAATCTTTATCATGCAAGCCCTGAGTAGAAGTCTTGCGTTCTGGAATGCTACGAAGGGTGATCGCGGTGCCGGCAAGCTTCGAGCCGGGTATGGCGGGCGAAAGATACGAGGACGGAACGGTTCCGTTGATGCCAAGCGTGTCGAGGACGTCCGATATGGTACCTGTCAAGTCCTCAAGCGCCAGGAACTCCTGAATGATCTTTGCATCGATTCGGGGATACCTGATTTTTTTAATGCTTTCCTGCGGCACGCCACCCCAGATCCTGCCTTGGGCTTTATATTCCTCATAATCTTTGACAGACTCCTCGGTCATACCAATTTCCTCCTTGAAAGCGTAACGATAAATCCGATTTGCATTCCCTTCGCTCTTAGGGCGTCGACGTGATTCCAGGGAGCGGGGAAGAGTGTCTCAGCCTTTTCTGTCAGCCCCTGAGGCGACACCAAATTCGGGCTTTCCCGTTTCTAGGAGTTCTTAGAAATCACGAGCGCCTCCATAAACTCATTTACCGGAGTGGCATCAAAAGTTTTCTGATCTAGACATAGCGAGAGGATTCTTTCCTGCTGTTTAGCGGGGAATATTAGGCCGAGACTCGTCTTGAATTTCTGCATCAAGACTGGAATAGCTTCGGCGCGCCGGCGAGGATGGCCGAGCGGATACTGGACTTCGACTTTATCGGTGTGAGTGCCGTCGTTGAACTGGATTTGAATCGCACCTGGCCAAGAGGCCTTGGTCGATTCTGAATCTGCCGTCCACTGCTTGTCCACATTAATGACCATCTTGGCCCGCAGGGCGTCAATTCGCGGATCGGCCGCCACGCGGTCCTGATAGTCGTCCCATGTCAGATTGCCAAAAATAAGGCCGATGGCTGCCCCATATTTAAGGTCGTGGTCTCGAGCTGCTGGATTTGTGAGTGGCTCAGGTTTCAAAAAACCGCTCTCATCCCTCATCCGACTCCAATTGGGGCTATAGGTGCTCAGGGTAATCTTCTCAATTTCGCCCAGCCGGTCTTTGACCAAAGGATGGAGCTTCACAGCGCATTCCAGCATCGGCTGCATGGCGATTTCGGTGGGATAGCGAGGCTTGAACAGCGAATGTTCCATCGTGTAGGTGCCAAACGAACCGAGTTGAAAGGGCTTACTATTGAAAAATATGTCGTACACTCCTACCTTTTTAGCGGTGAGCACGAACGGGTACCCCATCTCTCCCTTGAGAGTGACCAATGCCAGCCATACGCCGCGGCTACTCGCTACCGCCGCGTTCCAGGACTTACGAGTTCCGTAGGTGAATTGGTCACGAAAAAGCCGCAAGGTTGTGCCATCAACAAAAGCCTGAGAAATGGCGTTTACAACCTCTTGCCAGGTACCGCCGAACATTTTTGTTACCACTGCTGTAGTAGAGACTTTGTTCCACCATGTATAGTCAAGGCCGGTGGGCAGGTGGTCCCCGCTAAGCCCAATCACTCCCTGAACTTCATAAGCCTTGATCAAGAAAGTAAGCACGTCGCGCATGACAAGGGGCGCCTTACCCTGAGCTACTCGGACACGCGAAAGGTAATCGGCGCTTGCCAACACCCCAGCTAGATTGTCCGACGTGTGCCCCGGGGGCACTGCGTCCGGGCCTGTTCCACGCTGGCCTTCGTCGTTGAAATCCATCCAGCGCAGCATGGCCCCAATATCAAACGTTGCCTCCACTGGGTCGAGCTCAAATTTAGTACCGGGAACTCTTGCGCCGTTTGGAACCACGATACCGGGAACAATCGGCCCGAGCATCTTGGCGCACTCCGGATAAGAAAGAGCGTAAAAGCCACAGGCAAGGGAGTCCAACACCATCATGTGCGCAGTGGAGTAGGCATTTTCGCTCTTGATCTCATAACGCTCGACGTAGTCCGCAATCTGCACGAGGACCGAATCGGGCCCACCTGGGAGATCATCGTGAATGGATGGCTTCGTCTGAGAGTTCTCTGCTGCGATTCCTCCCAGAGCGGGTGATGAGTAAGCAGCAGCCCACCCCGTCACAGCCGTCGCGGTAATGGTCTTGCCAAAATCTCTGCGTGTCAGGTTTTTCCTTTGTGCGCGCTCTTCCTCGGCTACTGAGAACTCAGTCGAGCCCTTCTTAACAACCATCACTTGTCTCCTTTTTTCAATTCTTTCCTTACCTGGGACTACTATCTTCAACTACCAAATAACCTTTAACGCAAACTGAATCTGTCGCGAGTCGGTTGTCGTGGCGTCAAGCCTACCAGCGCCGCTGACGGGCGTTCCGTTCTGGTTGAAGAGGGTCTCGTTGTCGAGCGGCGCCTGAAAGTTGGCGCGGTTGAAAATGTTGAAGAATTCCGCCCGGAATTGCACGTTGAAGGTTTCTGAAATTCGCCGAATATAGTTGTTTTTGAAGAGCGAAAAATCGAAGTCGATTAGGCCGGGCCCATTGATTTGGTTGCGCCCGGCGTTGCCGAAGAGATTCATGCAGGTGTTTGGTATCGCGGCCGCAACACTCGGTGCGGCCGGCTGGCACACTGCAGCGAAGGAAGCCGGCGCAGTCGGGGGCGAGAAGCAGCTCAGCTTCAAGTATCCGCTGACGTTTCCCGGATTGACGACACTCGCGCAGCCGGGTCCACCTAGGCGATCGGGATAGTCCCACGGGTCAGAACTGTTTTCGCCGAGCGGGTTTCCAGCTATTAGAACGGTGAAGGGCGAACCTGTGCTGGCGGTAACGATTCCACCAATCTGCCAGCCATCGAGCATGTACGACGCAGTGGCCCACCCAAGCTTAGGGGAGGGAAGCTGCCAAACATAGTTCGCTGCAAGAGTTTGAGCTATGTTGAAGTCACACTGGCCGCTCCGTGCTTGGCGCATGAAGTAGGGCGGGGAGTTGATTGCATTCGTAAACGTGTCGCTGACGGGGCCACCCGAACCCATGTCAAGGCATTTGCCCCAGGTATAGCTGACTTGAGCCTGAACACCATGGCCCATATTCTTTCTTACCTGCGCCTGAAGGCTCTCATAAGTGGCCCTGTCATCCCACACCGTTCCGCGCAGGTCACCCACGTTTGGGTTGAGCCGCGTTCCGCTGCCTACCGGGAAAGGCCATAGATAACCTGCGGATGTTAGCGTTGGCAGAACAATATCGAAATCATCGGCGCTCCAAGGCTGATGGACGGTGGCCGAGGCGATATATCCGAGCATCGCTGTGAGGCTCGGAGTGATTTCGCGCTGAATGTTAAGATTCCAGTTCATTGCATAGTTGCGGTGTGGGTGCTGTTCGATATACCGGACTTGGGCCGCTTTCTCGTTGAAACCGATGAGCGCCAGCGCGCCCGTCGGGAACGACCCCGGAGGCAAATTGCCGACGCTCGCAGTAAAGGTAAATGGAAACGACGTGCCCACTTGGCTCGCGTACAGGTAATCGATCGGCAGCACGTCGAAGATACCAAAGCCACCACGGACGGCTGTCTTGCCATTGCGGAATGGGTCCCATGAGAATCCGACTCGCGGTGCGACGTTGGCAAGCGTTTGGTTCGTCTGCCAGAGCGTTTTGACTGGAACTGGAACGCCGCCGAAGAAGTCTTGGACCACCTGGTACCGATCATGGGCCTCCGTCGGCAGGGTCGTCGGCTCGTAACGAACGCCAAGGTTTAACGTGAGGTTCGGGCGCAAGCGCCAATCGTCCTGCAGATAGGCTCCGAAGAGAGTCTGTCGAGCTCCAAGTTCTTCAGAGATCGCCTGATCTCCCAACTGCGCGCTAGAAGGCGTGTTTTCCAGGAAACCAGCCAAAGAGGGAAAACTGAAGAATCCGTTTTGCCTTCTATAGAAGATGGAGTTGTATTGCATTCGCTCCGCCGCAAACCCGAATTTCAAGGAGTGGGTCCCGCGGGTGAGGAAGGCGTCATCATAAAACTGAAAGGAATTCATTGTAATTGTGTTTTGAGGGGCAGCGCCTAGAGAACCCGCCATTTGCGTCAGACCGGGCACTTGGAGGACCGGGGCAGGCCGCCCGGGGATAGCCGACAGGGTTAGATCCGCGGCAAGAGGATTGATTGCGCTCACAGGAACGAATTGAAGCCCAAGCGTACGGTTGTAACCAACCCGCACAGTATTGACTAACGTCGGGTTAAAGATATGCGTCTCTTCCAAACCAAACATCTGCCTGTATGCTAATTGTTCGCTGAGCACGTCGTCTAGCGCATCGGGTTGTGTAAGCGGTGCGTTGTCGCGATACCAACTCGCGGCAAGACTGTCCTTGTCGGAGATCTTGTGGTCGCCCCTCGCAGTCACGTAGTTCTCCGTAAGGTGCACGAGTCCACCAGTCTGGAAGATCCCTACGTCTCCGTTGCCTATAAGGCCCGCGTTGGGTAGCGGATAAAAAGCGAGGAACGGTGCGACCTTGGGGTCGACCCCGACGGTCCCAGCGGAATTCATGAGCGAGCACCCGGGGCTCACAATGCCGATCGTGCACAACGTGGTCCCGACATGAATCTGTCCATTGCGCGCTGCTGGCGAGGGAACGTTATCGCTGAAACTGATGGTCTTGTCTTGGCGAAGCCCCTCGTAATCGACGAAGAAGAAGGTCTTATCCTTCTTGACCGGGCCTCCAACGGACGCCCCGAACTGGTTGCGATGAAAGGGCGGGATGATCGCGGGGTCGAAGAAGTTCCGAGCGTCCAGCGACTTGTCGCGCAGGAACCAGTAGGCGTCTCCGTGGAAGTCGTTGGCGCCAGATTTCGTAATGGCGTTAAAGACGCCGCCCGAGGTACGTCCATACTCGGCGTCGTAATTCGTTGTCAGGACGGAGAATTCCTGAATCGCGTCCACACCTAGAGCCGCGCCGGTTACGCTCCCCGGGCTGCCGTTTGCGAAGTCAACGATACTGATTCCATTTAACCGATAGTTATTCTCGGTGGGTCGGTGTCCAGCATCAGACACTTGATTCCCGTAGCCTTTAGTGCCTCGGCTCGAAGTGCCGCCATTCGCGGTTGCGATCTGCGTCCGGACAGCGACAATGCCCGGCTCGAAATTAGCCAGTTGAGTCCAGTCGCGGCCGTTGAGGGGCAACTCGCGAATCGTCGTGGAATTGATTTCGTCACTGAGCGTTGCGTTAGCAAGTTGCACTGCCGGAGCCGCGCCCGTAACCTGAACTTTCTGAGTGACCTCGCCGACCTGCAAGGAAACATTCAGGAGTTGTTGAGCCCCAACGGTCAGGGTAATACCCGTCTGCACCTGGGTCGAGAATCCCGCGGCCGATGTCGAGACATCATAAGTGCCGGGAAGGAGGTTCGGCACCGAGTAAAATCCGGCCGTGTCCGTTGTGACGCTTCGAGTGACTCGCGTCGCGATGTTCGCAATGGACAATTTCGCGTTGGGGATGACTGAGCCAGATGCGTCCGTCACCGTACCTGAGAGTGTGGCTCCGGCAACCTGCGCCCGGACGTGTGCCGGAACCAGCAGGCTGGCCCCAACGGCGGCAAATGCTAAAATCCAAACAGTGATCTTCCTAAAGTCCTTTTGAACAATCACAGTTTGTCTCCTTATTCTCGGCGATTCCCTTACCGAGCATCCCAAAACCTGAACGCTGGCCGTTTGCGAACTTGCTTCGTATAACGGCAAACTGCATTTGAAACCGATACGTTTCGAATCTGTGACTGACTGCTGAACCGGCCAACCACGGTCCATACTCTTGGCGGCAGCTCCGCGTGCTCTCGTATGCCAACCACATTCAGTCGCGGCGATTGATTGCAGACAATCTGCATAACAACGCCATTCAGCGCAATCCCTAATGCATCCTATCGAAGCCCTTTCTGCATCTCCCTCTTCATCACTGATAATTCACAACTTAAGGCTTGAGGTCATAAGCTTTTTTTGACGCATACGCTCCCCGGCGTTATACTCCCCGGGTTCCCTTGCCTGACAAATATGCAGCACACTTCCCGATCTCCTAGGATGATTCGCAGCGGCGTCTTTGAGATCGATCTCAAGGCGTTTGAGTTACGCAAGCACGGCTTGCGTCTGAAGCTGGCCGAGCAGCCCTTTCAGATTCTGGCGATACTGCTGGAAAAACCGGGCGATATAGTTACTCGTGATGAGCTTCGCGAGCGACTCTGGCCCAGCGACACGTTCGTTGATTTTGATCACGGGGTGAATAACGCCGTAATGCGCCTGCGCGAGGCCCTGGGCGATTCCCCGGAGAGTCCGCGCTTCATTGAGACCTTGCCGCGTCGCGGTTACCGCTTTATTGCTCCCATAGAGGACATGCAAGCGCTACCAGAGGCTGTGCCTCGTGGTGATTGGCAGGAAAATCCCTCTACCGCTTCCCCCAATACTGAAATTCGCGAGGCATTACCTGCCGCCAGCAACCAAATGGCCGCCCGCGCGAGCGCCAATACTTGGTTGACGTTACCGCGTATCGCTTTGTTGTCTGCCATAGCGCTGGTCTTAGCGGCATTTTCCGGGCTCGCCGTCCATTTCGTGAGGGGTTGGGAGTCTGGAAAAATAAATCCCGCACACAACATGTCTCTCATGGTGCTTCCACTCGAGAATTTGTCCGGTGACCCGCAGCAGGATTATTTTGCTGATGGGATGACAGATGAACTGACCGCGAATCTCGCCAAAATTCGTTCGGTGCGTGTCATTTCTCGATCAACGGCCATGGCTTATAAGCACACCCATAAGCCACTTTCAGAAATTGCCAGAGAACTGCATGTGGATGCTGTCGTTGAAGGCAGCGTGTTAAGAGCGGGCAGTCGTGTAAGAATCACGGCGGAGCTTGTCCAAGTTTCCACCGATCAACATCTGTGGGCCGACACGTATGAGAGTCAAATCGGCGACGTTCTCTCTCTTCAGAATCGAGTTTCATCTGCGATTGTGGATGAAATTCGCATCAACCTCAGTCCTGAAGACAAGGTGCGTCTGTCAAAAAATCCCTCAGTCAGCCCGGCCGCTCACGAGGATTACCTGAAAGGGCGCTATTACTGGAACAGGCGCTCCGGAGAAGCCTTCACAAAAGCGATTGGATATTTCGAGGACGCCACGCGCAAAGATCCCCAGTACGCCCTGGCTTATGCCGGTCTGGCGGATTGTTACGGAATAATCGGGGCCACTATCTACGGAGATCTCCCGGCCGCCGAAGCTGCGCCCAAGGCCAAAGCTGCCGCGATTCGCGCGCTGGAACTTGATCCGACTCTTGCTGAGGCGGAGACTTCCCTTGCGACTGCAAAGTTTAACTATGACTGGGATTGGGCAGGGGCGGCGCAAGGATTTCAGCGCGCCATTCAGCTTGATCCAAGGTACGCGACCGCCTACCAGAGATACTCGCTATATTCCATCGCCATGGGTCGGTTTGAGGAGAGCTTAGACCAGATTAGGAAAGCTCGCGATCTTGATCCCCTGTCTACCAACATCAATTGGAGTTTCGGTTGGCGACTTTATTTGGCTCGGCAGTACGATCGTTCGATCGCGCAGCTTCGCGACGCCCTCGAAATGGATCCCTCCTACGAATGGGCACATCTCATTCTCGGAGAGGCATACGAGCAAAAAGGCGAATTCAACCTCGCGCTTACTGAATTGCGAAAGGCCGCCGAGCTTTCTCACAACAGTCCATTAATGGTGTCCGCGCTCGCGCACGCAAACGCCCTTTCAGGAAATCTTGATGAAGCACAGAAATTGCTTGCGCAGCTTATGGCCCGCTCCAAAAAGCAGTATGTCTCTCCCTTCTACATTGCAATCGTATATGTCGCGTTGGGGAAAAAAGACTTGGCGATGAACTGGCTAGAAAGGGCCTTTGTAGATCGCTCCAACGGGCTGGTCTTCCTGAAGGTTGAGCCGGAGCTCGACCCGCTGCGCGCCAATCCTAGATTCATCGCCCTCCAGCAGAAACTCAACTTCCCGAATTAAGCCTTGCGCCATTTAGTGGACCGAATCGGGCCGTATAACTGCCCCGAGTTGAAATACCGTATACGTATCTATTAACCATTAGGTATTGCCAATCGCTCAGTCTATTGCCATGCGGTACTAGTATCGCCAGAATCGATTTGGATACGACGAGCGTGAGCAAGCCATCCACATTCTTCGCAGGACGATCCATCCTAACGCTCTTAGGCACGATCATGGTTGCCTTCCTGATTTCCCTTACTGGATGGGTCCAGAAGAGCTGGGCCCAAGTAGGGCAAAGCGACCAGGATTCTTCCCCGAATCTGAAGCACCTAAGCCTTGCAGAGCTCGGCGATGTTGAGGTCACCACTGTTTCCAAGCAGCCTCAGCAAGTTCAGCGGACACCCGCAGCGGTCTTTGTCATCACGCAGGAAGACATCCGGCGTTCCGGAGCCACGAGTATCCCGGAGGCCCTGCGGATGGCGCCGGGCGTGGAGGTGGCGCGCATTGATGCGGATCATTGGTCCGTCGCGATTCGCGGATTTGCAGGACAGTTCTCGAAGTCCCTGCTGGTTTTGATCGACGGACGGAGCGTCTACACACCGCTCTTCGACGGCGTGTATTGGGACGTGCAAAACGTCATGCTGGAAGACATCGAGCGCATCGAGGTGATTCGCGGCCCCGGCGGCACGATCTGGGGAGCGAACGCGGTCAACGGTGTAATAAACATCATCACGAAGAACTCGAAGGAGACTCAGGGCGCATTGGTCGCTATGGGTGGCGGGAATGTGGACCAGGGAACAGGCGCGGTGCGTTACGGCGGCTCGGCGGGGAAGGATTTCGACTATCGCATTTACGGCACAGGTTCCCTCCGCGGTCCCGAGTTTCACTCCGACGCGAACCGGTTCGACGACTTCCGCATGGGACAAATGGGGTTCCGCACCGACTGGAAGGCGGATGACAAGAACACTCTGACGGTGCAGGGCGACATTTACGGTGCGCTGAGCGGAGAGAGTTTCCAGCTTGCCACGTATTCTCCTCCCGCGGAAATCGTGGCGGTGGACAAAGCGAATGCCTCAGGAGGCAATCTGCTGGCGCGCTGGCAGCACACTTCGGGGGAAGGATCCGACATACAAATTCAAACCTACTTCGACCGTACCAACCGGCAAGACCTCGAACTAGGCGAGACGCGCGACACGTTTGATATCGATTTTGTGCAGCACGTGCGCGTGCATGGCGACCAGGAGCTAACCTGGGGGCTGGGCGCCAGGGTGAGCCCCAGCAACTACATCCAGGTCGCCCAGGGCGTAAATTTTCTGCCGAACAAGCAGACCGACAGCATCTATAGCGGATTTGTGCAGTACGAAATGCCGATCGTGCGCGACAAACTGATGCTGACGGCGGGGACCAAACTGGAGCACAACAATTTCAGCGGCTTTGATTACCAGCCCAGCGTGCGGCTGCTATGGGCGCCGACGGAACACCAATCCTTCTGGACCGCGGTAACGCGCGCCGTGCGGACGCCATCACGCATCGACGATGACGTGCAGTTCAACATTTTTGTGGAGAATACGCCGACGGTACCGGTTTATTTCGAGATATTGGGGAATCCCAATCAGAAGGCCGAGCAGTTGATCGGATACGAGGCGGGATATCGCGCGCAAGTCCGCCGAAACCTGTATCTGGATTTCACGGGGTTTTACAATTCGTACCGCGACTTGCAGAACTATGGCCCACTCGCACTGGCCGAGTCGAGCACGCCGCCTCCGCTGCGGCTTCTAATTGTCGTGCCGTACGCGAACGGAATCCAGGGCAACACCGTGGGCGGCGAAGTGTCTCCGAATTGGAAAGTTACACAGTGGTGGCAGGTTCGCGGATCGTACTCATTTCTCCACATGGTCCTGCAGGACAAGCCTGGTTATACAGACACAGGCGGATTACTGGCTTCGTACATGGGATCCAGCCCGCGCAATGTCGTGGGTTTTCAATCGCTTTTCAACTTGCCAAAACACTTCGAGCTTGACCAGACGTTTAGGTACTCGAGCGCGCTTCCGGCGCAGATAGGACTTCCTAGGCAATTCGTGAAGGCCTACAGCACGGCTGATGTGCGGCTTGGATGGCATGCGGGACAAGGTTTCGATCTTTCGGTGGTCGGGCAGAACCTCCTGCAACCGTATCACAACGAATTTGCTGGTGATCCAGGTCCGCTGGTGGGAATCAAAAGAGCCGTATACGCCAAAATTACTTGGTCGATTGACGAAAAATAAGACTCATGGGCCACGCAATGAACACATCGAGCTTGCAAGCGGGCATCAGGCGTGCCCTGCAGCGGTACTTGCTGGGCTGTTGGCCTCCGGTTGCGGTGGTTCTGCTGGCACTCGCGTTCTTCGGCTCGACAGGCATCCTCGCGCAACAGCCAAAGCCGAGCGAGTACCAAGTCAAAGCCACATACCTCTACAATTTTGGCAGATTCGTCAAATGGCCGGGCACCGTTCCCACCGGCAAAGGTGACTCCTTCTCGGTTTGCGTGCTGGGTCAGGATCCTTTTGGCCCGATTCTCGATTCCACTCTTGCGGGTGAAGCACTGGACGGCAAGCCTGTCGTGCTGCGGCGAATCTCAAAGCCGCAAGACGCTGGGGATTGCCGGATTCTGTTTATCAGCTCTGCGGAAGAAAAGCATTTGAAAGAGATTCTCGCCGCGCTCGATGAGAGTGGCGTTCTTACGGTCAGCGACATGCCAGGTTTCGCGCGGCGGGGGGGCATGATCCAGTTCGTTCTGGAGGGGGACCGGGTTCGTTTCGAGATCAACTTGGCGAGCGCGGAGAATGCCAGGCTCGTGCTGAGTTCCGAACTTCTGAAAGTTGCGTCCAGTGTAAAGCGGAGTGGCCGGTCGGGAGATTGATCCACATGTCCATGCGCCAAGACAATTCGATCTCCCGCAAACTCACATGGATGAACATGCTCGTGTGCGGCGCGGCCCTCCTACTGGCATGTACCGCGTTTATTGCGTATGACAGGGTCACTTTTCGGGAGTCCAAGGTTTTGAATCTTTCCACCCAGGCTCAGATCATCGGCTCCAATTCCGTCTCTGCGCTGCTGTTCAACGACCCGCAGTCCGCAGAAAATACGTTGTCCGCTTTGAAAGCTGCTCATAACGTCTTGTCGGCTGGAATCTACACTCCCGATGGACGGCTCTTCGCCTCTTACTCACGCGATCCCGGCGGCCAGATCCTGGCTCTTCCTTCCATTCCCTCCGGGCAGGCAGAGATTCATTGGCTCAAGAACGACGAGATCGATTTGGTACGCTCGATTGTGTTTCAGGGAAAGCCCACCGGAACAGTGTACATTCGCTCCGATGTGGAGGAGTTGAACGGGCGGCTGCGGCGATACGCCGGCATTGCGGGCATTGTATTGTCGGCGTGCCTGATGGCAGCTCTTTTCGTCTCATCCATATTCCGGAAATCCCTCGCCGACCCCATCGTGCGGCTGGCCGAGGTTGCAAAAGTCGTTTCTCGCGATAAGAACTATTCCGTCCGCGCGACTCCCACTCGCGACCCCGCGGAACTCGCCATCTTGATCGACGCTTTCAATGAAATGCTGGCGCAGATCCAGCAGAACGAAAAAGCTTTGCGAAAAGCTCACGACGGACTGGAGCAACGCGTCCTGGAGCGCACTGCGGAGCTCGAAGCTGCCAAGAAAGAGGTGGAAGAGTTCTCCCGTTCCATCCTCCGCGCGAAGGAGGAGGTTGAGCGCGGCAGCAAGTTCAAGGATCAGTTCCTCTCCACGATGAGCCACGAACTGCGCACGCCGCTCAACGCCGTGCTGGGTTTCTCCGACCTGCTCGCTGACGAACGCTACGGCCCGCTGAACGGAAAGCAACAGCGTTATGTCAGCCACATTCACACTGGCGGCAAACATCTACTCAGCCTCATCAGTGACATCCTGGACTTGTCGAAAATTGAGGCCGGCCGCATGGAGCTGGCCATTGAGAGCCTGCGCGTGACCAACACTTTGGGCGAGGTTATCAGTGTCATGCAACCGCTCGCCGAGAAAAAATCACAAGTTCTGACCAAACAAGTTGAATCCGATCTTTTGGTCCGCGCTGATTCCACGCGATTCAGACAGGTACTCTTGAATCTGGTGGGAAACGCCATCAAGTTCACTCCGAATGGCGGGCGTATCGAACTCGCTGCCCGCATGGTTCAAGGCAAGGTTCGCGTGGAGGTACGCGATAACGGGCCGGGGATTCCCCCCGAAGAACAACAGCGTATTTTTGAAGCGTTCTATCGCTTGCGCGAAACCGGCAAGAAGACTGAAGGAACGGGACTCGGCTTGGCCATCACCCATCGCCTGGTTGAATTGCATGGCGGAGAGTTAAGTCTCGAAAGCCAAGTTGGCCAGGGAAGTTGCTTCTATTTCTCTCTGCCGGTGGCTGTCAATGTCAGCGAAGCGCCATCTTCCAAAGTGGAGCCCACTCAAAAACAGACTCGTCGGCCGCGCGTTCTTGTCATCGAGGACGACCGGGCCGCTGCACATCTGATTCAGTCGCAGCTAACTTCAGCCGGCTACGAAGTGATGATCTGCTTGGAGTCGCAAAATGCCCTTGAGGCTGCCGCCCAGTTCCAGCCCGGCGCAATCACCGTGGATATTGTCATGAAGCCAAAGAATGGGTGGGAGATTCTGTCGCAGTTGAAACGCGATCCGCGCACACAACAGATTCCCATTGTCGTCGTCTCTATCGTGGATCAGCCAGGCATGGGAGCATTACTCGGCGCTGATGAATACCTTGTCAAACCGGTGGAGAAGGACACTCTTCTGGCCGCCATTGCGCGCCGCATAAACAACCGGTCGGCAGCCGCACCTATCCGGACCATTCTGGTGATTGAGGATGATGCGGCTACGCGCGAATTCATTGCTGAGATGCTCGTTGCTCAGGGTTACAACGTTGCCACCGCCGCCGACGGGGCTCAAGCCCGCGCGCAAGTGGCCGCGACACTGCCCGAATTAGTGATTCTCGATTTGGTGCTGCCAGAAGCAAGCGGCTTCGAACTGCTTGGCGAGTGGCGCGCGAACCCTCGTACCGCTGACCTTCCCATTTTCGTTCTGACCAGCAAGGACTTGACCCAGGAAGAACAGCGATACCTTCGCGCGCACGCAGAATCGCTGTTCCACAAACAACAGCCATGGCACGAAGCGCTGCTTAAGCAACTGGCACGGGTGGTTTCGCGGGATGCGGCGGTTAAGGTTTGAAATACCTCATTCTTGTTGTCGAAGACAACCTGATGAATCGGGAGCTGCTCTGTGACTGGCTCGAAGCGGAGGGCCATCAGGTCCTGAGCGCCGAGAATTTGAGTGCCGCGCGTCACGCCCTCACTTCTCAGGGCCCTGATGCAGTGCTGCTGGATGTTCAGGTCGGCGATGAAGATGGCCTTTCCCTGGCTGCCTGGATCCGGCAGCAGCCGAAGCTGCGCAGCATCCCCGTGATCGCCGTAACAGCCCACGCCCTGGTGACGGATCAAGAGCGGTTTCTCCAAGCCGGTTGTAACGCCTGCATTTCCAAACCGGTGAATTTCAAGCTGCTCAACGAACAGTTGGAACGGTGGCTTGACCCGCGGCGGAAATTGCCTTCCCTCACGTAACATTTTGACCCCAAGCAGAAGGAAAGGACGCGCGGAGGAACATCCGTAATTTAGCGAGGGTGTCTTATCTCCGCTTTGACTGAACAAGAGTGCTCGGTCCTTTCGTGTGATGGATTGTGATGGTGCGAGCGTAGCTGTAACCGTTGGCCCGGCAAGGAACAAAGGCTAAAGAAAGCGACGGCGAAGAGCGACGCTTAATTGGAAATTATCCAGTTTGCAATTTAAGACCAAGAGAACAAAGGGTTCCGCAGGTATTCACATACGTGGCTCTGGTATGCCAAAGACCTGCAAGACGTACTATTCAACCAGGTGTGACGGCCGGTGATTCGAGGGTTCACCCTAAAGTTGGTACAGTTCATCGACACGCGCCTAGATCTAAACCAGGAGGTCGGTGTTTAGGTGCATTGGCGGTGATATCTTCTCGAATCATAGGCCAATTCGGTCCGGTGCTCGTAGATAAACGATTGGCGCAGCAATCTGAGCGATTTGGAGAGCCACGGGAAGATGGGGTAACCCGAACTTCGTGCTTATGTTACCCACTTTAAGTATACCCGTCAGAGCCGGAGGTTGTCCCACTCGAAAAACATATTATTCCCGTCACAGTTCTTCGTTGACTGTGCTATAGATTTCTCGTTCCTCGCAAACATTATGTTCGTGACAAAATCATCCTCCGGCGAATCTAGCGGTCGCATTCCGTACGCGGAATTACAGAACCTAAGCGACGAACGTCTGGTGCAAGAGATACACGCTGGTAACGCAGATGCCTTCGCGGTCATCTTCAGGCGTTACCATCGGTTGGTGCATGTCACCGCCTTGAATATTTTGCGAGACGCGGGCGAGGCCGAAGATATGACGCAGAGTGTCTTCCTGGAGATTTATCGCCGACTGGGACAATACGATCCGGCGAGGGGGACACTTAAAGTGTGGCTCTTGCAGTTTGCATATAGTCGGAGCATGAACCGGCGGAACTACCTGTTTGTGCGCCAGTTCCACAATCAGGTGCAATTGAACGCAATGGAGGAAAAAGAGAGTCTTTGGTCGCCAGCTCGTCTGCAACCGCAGGAGAGGGTCAGGCTGACCGGGGAAGTTCTCGCGGTTCTGCCGGAAGCGCAACGGCAAACCATCGAGATGCACTTCTTCGAGGGTCTTACGCTCAAAGAAATCGCCCAACGAAGGAATGAAAACTTCTCAAATGTACGTCATCACTACTATAGGGGTTTAGAACGACTTAGGTTCTATTTGGAGCGCGGTGTTCCGGGCGAGGTTACGGGCCAAGCCCCCGTCCCTTCGGGAGAAGCGTGATTTGATAAAACATGAGCATTTTCGGGAGATTTGTGCTGCGGCAAGTATCGGGCAAGCAACGCCTGAGGAGCTGTTCGAGCTCGAGCAGCACGCGGCGAAGTGTGAAGCGTGTGAGAAGGCGTATTTCGACTACTTAAATCTTGCTGCCGAACAGTTCGTAATGGCGAACGATAATCCGAATCTCTCGTCACAGGCTGCCAAGGAGTCCCTCAACTCAGAACTGTTCACGAGGCGTTTTTTTGAGCGCGCAGAGAGAGAGGGCATCCAGTTCTCGGCGGATGTAGGGCAGGAGGTCCGGCAGTTGGCGCCTGTTATACGGGCTGGGCTGCCGCAGAAGGTTTGGCAAGTTTCTGTGAATGTCATCGCGGCCGCGATGCTGGTGGGTTTGGCTGTATTGGGCGGCTATTTCTATGGTAAGCAGTCGGGAAGGCGAGATCTCAAAACAAAGAACACGAGCAAGAATAGCGTCACAAACTCTGTCGACGGCATCGGCCAGCACATCGCCGAACTCGCGGCCAGAAACGCAAAGCTCGAAGCGGAGATCAACGGATTAAAAACGGAATTGGCGCAAGCAGGCGAGCGGTTGCGAGCAACGCAAACGGATTTGCACTTGACCTCGGAAGACCGTGAGAGACTCGCTTTGGATCGCGCAGCGCTTGCTGCTCAATTGAAGACCGTTGGAGAAGCCCTCGCAGAATCGCAGGTCCTCGTGACAAGCGCACAACAGGAGGCGGCGAAACACCGCGACCGTGCAAGCGCGATAGAAGCGACTCTGATCGCCGACAACATCAAAATCAGCGACCTGACAGACGCACTGACGGAAAAATCCGACGCGCTCGATAAGGAGCGCCAACTTCTGGCTCTGGGCCACGATGTAAATGACCTCATGGGGGCGCGCAATCTGCACATCGTGGACGTGGTGGATACGGATCTGCATGGTAAAACCCGTCCCGCCTTCGGCCGGGTTTTCTTCACAGAAGGCAAATCACTCGTGTTCTACGCTTTCGACCTCAATGATGCAAAAATCCAAAAAGCAAACTATCAGTACAGGGTGTGGGCGAAGCAAGAAGGGGGCGACAAGCAAGTCCGAAGTCTCGGGATCTTTTATTCTGACGATAAGGCGCAGCGGCGCTGGGTGTTCAAATGCAATGACCCGAAAATTCTGAGTGTCATCGATTCCGTGTTCGTCACACTTGAACCGACAGATAGTGATCCTTCCCACCCCAAGGGCTCGAATTTAATGTACGCCTATCTGCGGGGACAGCCGAACCATCCGTGAACTGGCGGAGGCGGATTGCTTCACGGCAAATGCGGAATGGAATTTAGAAACTAACAGATCGTAAACACTCACTCGTGTAACGGATGAGCTGGCTGAGATTTACCCCGGACGAAGAGATCCACCCGCAGATCGAGCCCGAAAATGTCCATTCGTGGTAACAGCCGAATGGATCCTCCCCGATTTCCTCTTGTACTCCCTCAGATTCTAGTCATCGCGAAGAGGTCGTGAAACACCCGACCATTGATTGGGGATGTGAGCTTCACTCCGTTTTCGACGCATGCTTCATGAAAAGAGAGCGGTACTTCAATCGCGGGGCGGGAGAGTCGCGAGAGATAAGTAAGAGCGCCAATTGTCTGTAGACTCGTGCGAGGGAGGAATCGCCCTCGAATCCAGCGAGAGAATTCGTATCAGGCGAAATTAGATTGCGATGTTTGGGACAAATCGCGTCGGCGTCGGGGATACTCGGATGAAAGAGAGGGACAGCCCGTGGCAATCTCGATTCGCCCCAGCCGTTTTCGTCGGATCCTGCCGTTTGTATTCGTGTTCCAACTATCGGTCCAGCTCTTGCTGTCCCGCCACGCGTTTGCCCAATCAGAATCTGCTTCCGTCTCTGGCCGAGTCACGGACCAAAGCAATGCCGTCGCGCCGGATGTCGAAATCGAGATTAGGAATGTCGATACGGGCGTGTCGCAAATTACAAAAACTAACGGCGACGGTTTGTACGTTTTCCCGTATCTAAAACCGGGCGGTTACATCATGACCGTGCGCAAACAAAGCTTTCGTAGTGTTTCTGTGACAGGAATGACCCTCAATGTTCAGGACAACTTGTCACGGAATTTTGTCCTTCAAATTGGATCCTCCGCAGAATCCATCACCGTCACCGCGGAGACAGCAAATATCAACACGACAGACGGCACTGTTAGCACAGTCGTGGATCGTAATTTTGTAGAGAACATGCCGCTGAACGGCCGAAGCTTTCAAAGCTTAATTCTGCTCACTCCTGGCGTGGTTACGAACAGTCCGCAAACATCCGCCGTCACTGGCGTGAGCGGAGAATTCAGCGTAAATGGGCAGCGCACAGAGTCCAACTACTACACGGTGGACGGTGTGGCGGCGAGTGGCGCGACCTATCCTTACACACCGATCTACCTGGGGACAAGCGGCTCACTTCCGCCGGCCACAGCATTGGGGACCACCCAGAGCTTGGTTTCCGTGGACGCACTTCAGGAATTTCGAGTTTTGAGTTCTTCATACTCCGCCGAGTATGGTCGGAGCCCAGGCGGGCAGTTTTCACTGGTCACGCGTTCGGGTACGAATCAGTGGCATGGAACGCTGTTCGACTATGTCCGAAACAACAGTTTTGATGCCAACGACTGGTTTAATAACTACTACAGTCTCCCGGAGCCTTCGGAGCGGCAGAACGATTTTGGAGGAACCTTAGGTGGACCCGTTAGGATTCCCGGCGTCTATGACGGAAAAGACAAAACCTTTTTCTTCTTCTCGTATGAGGGGCTGCGCCTCGTACAGCCACAGGCCGCGAACGTGACGTACGTGCCGGATGTAACCCTTCGCGAGAACACTCCTGGAACGCTTCAGCAGGTCATGAATGCATTTCCCGTTCCTAACGGGCCAGAGGTAGGGCAAGGCCAGGCAGAATTCATCGGTACTTGGTCAAATCCCAGCTCCTTGGATGCCGTGAGCGTTCGTCTCGATCATTCCGTAACTGAGAAACTGAATCTCTTTTTCCGGTTTTCCGACACACCTTCACATTCGACGACTCGAAGTACTGCGGCTGCCTCCGAACTGGATTCTCTGACTTACGGTGTGCAGAGCTATACCGTGGGTGCTAGTAGCTCGTTTTCGGCGCGTATCAGCAATGAGTTTCGAGTGAATTACAGCTCAAACCGAGGAACCGGTTCGAGTCAGATCGACAGTTTCGGAGGGTCTCAAGCGGTGAATTTGGCGCAATTGCAGGGGGTCAATACAACTCAAAATCCTGTGTACTTGGTGTCGGTTGGCTTGGATTTTGGGAATTATGCACAGTTCCAGCAAGAAGTGACCAGGTCATCTCAGCAACAATGGAATTTGGTAGACGCGCTGAGCGTCTCGATGGGACGGCATCAAATCAAGTTTGGGGTCGATTATCGGAGACTCACACTGGTGGGGAGAGAAGCTAGCCCATTTATCGGCTACAGTTACTACGCAGAGAGTTCCGTACTTGCGGACAATGCAGATTTTGCGTACTCCTTGGGTTATCTTCCCTATTATCCAGTCTACAAGAATTTCTCAGCTTTCACTCAGGACAGCTGGCGGCTGAATTCGCGCCTTACTCTGTCGATGGGGCTAAGGTGGGAGGTGAACCCCGCGCCCGGCGTGACGCAGGGACTCAAGCCCTATACCACGGAAGGGACCGATAACCTCGTTACAATGACCTTGGGCCCACAGGGGAGCCCGCTGTGGCAGACCAATTGGCACAGCCTCGCTCCGAGGCTTGGCGCAGCCTACATTTTGCATTCAACGCCGGGCTTTGAAACCGTTGTGAGAGGGGGCATAGGCGTCTTTTACGATACAGGCCAGCAAAACGGATCGCAGGGTTTCTCAGGCCCCGGATTCAGCGGGCAGTGTTACCCACAATTTGGAGTTGGTTGCGCTCAACAAGCGCAGGCAAGCTTTCCGGTAGCATCTTTATCGACCCCGCCGGTGATCGCGAATCCCCCTACGCCACCCTACAATTTCGTGTATGCGTTTCCTTCCCACCTCCAATTACCATACACGTGGCAGACAAACATGACCTTCGAGCAAGGCCTGAGTAAGTCACAGGTCCTAAAGGCATCCTACGTGGGTGCCTTTGGAAGGAAGCTCCTGGAGGACAACGAAGTCAATGTCGGTTCTTTGAATCCTAACTTTCTCTACGTGAATTTTTTTCAGAATGGTCTCACCTCAGACTACAGCGCATTGCAGCTGCAGTATCAAGCCAGATTGAACAGTCGGCTGCAAGCGTTGGCCTCCTATACTTGGTCCCATTGTATTGACTACGGATCAGAAAATGCCGCGTATCCCTACGTGCGCGGAAGTTGCGATTACGACGTGCGCCATAACTTCTCCGCAGCCTTATCGTACGAATTACCAAACCACTTCACGAATCGGGCTGCCCGCGCGCTCCTGCACCACTGGGGATTCGACGACCGGTTCACTGCGCGAAGTGGTTTTCCCGTGGCACTCAAAGGTCCTTGCACGGTTAACCCTAACATGAATAATCAAGTGCAGTGTTTTGGACTTGACGTAGTACAGAGACAGCCTACGTACCTCTTTGGATCGCAATACCCCGGGGGAAAAGCAATCAATCCCAATGCGTTCGCTTTGCCTTCGGGCTGCTCAAATTTGTTCGAGTGCTCTGCGAGTGCGTCCCCCGGTAATGCGCCTCGGAACTTCATTCGTGGGTTCGGAGCTTGGCAGATGGATTTAGCGATTCGAAGGGATTTTCCCATATACGAAAGGCTGAAACTGCAGTTCCGAGCGGAGGCTTTTAACTTATTCAACCACCCTAACTTTGGACAGATTGATGCTAACTTCGGAGAAACTGCATTTGGCCAGGCTACAGCGACACTGGCCCGGAGCTTGGGAGGGCTCAGCTCTCTTTATCAAACGGGAGGCCCCCGCTCAATGCAACTTGCGCTCAAGCTGATGTTTTGAACAGTCTTGCGGATCTCAATCAGGAGGACGCAGAAGACTCTACGTCCCGTGCTTTGAATTAGAAGATGCCAAGAGAAAGGACTAACAAGATGCAGGTTCGGCATTCTTTCTTTGTGCTCAACGTTCTGTTCTGTCTTTCCGCAATTCTGCCGGCTAAAGGGGCGACCGTCGCGGAGCAACTTCGAGTCCACGATGACATGACGGTGGCGATGGGATGGCATCCCTGGTACGAAATAAAGAGAGATCTGGAGGATTCCAACAACCTTATAATTTGCGGTTCAAGATGGGACGCGGGCCAGAACACGCTTCAAGGATTCGTATATGCCTCTTTTGACGGAGGAAGCAGCTGGAAGAAGGTTTTTGAAGACAAGAATAGCGGCTGGGTATCTGAGCAATCTTGTGCGTTTGGCGCGAAGCATAAGGCTTACTTTGTATCTGAGGCTTCGAAGGTCGTTGATGGAGAACCATCGCACCATCAGGGAACAACACGCATATTTACTTCGGCCGACGCTGGACGTCATTGGGCGGAAACTGCCCATTGCGCTTGGGCTGACTGGTCGACCTCCGCTGCGAGCTCACTAACTGGAAACCTCTTCACGTTTTTCAATGACAGCGACACGGCCGATCAAAGCAAGAATTGGGGCAGCTCTGTCGGACTGCTCGAGGTATCACCAGACGGACGGAGCATTTCCGGACCGTTCGTCGCGCCTGCGATGAGGGAACTCAATTATCAGGGCGTCTTTCCTTCGAACGCAGTAGTTCTCCGAGACAGAACAGTCATCGCGTTATATTTCGGATTTAGAGGTTCCCAGAGCTCCAAGGAATTCGATGTCGGCGTCGAGCGGGTCGATCCCTCGCCGGTCCCTTCTCCCTCTTTCACACTGATTGCGAGTTCGCCTGCGGGGAAATGCCTGGGCTTAGCAGATTATTCCTTATCATATAACGACAAGAGTAATCGATTATTTGTCGTATACCACGATCGAATCGGAGATGGGTGTCCTCTAGTGTTGACGACTTCCGATGATAACGGCAAGACCTGGACAAAGGCTATATCAATCACCGGATCCAAAGGAGAGTACGTGCCGATGTTCCATCCCTCTATCGCAGCCCAGGATGATGGCCAACTAGGACTCCTCTGGGAAGGCGAGACGAAAAAATGGTTATTCGCAAGGGCGAAGAACGCAGTGTTGACGGGCGCACCTGTGGAGGTCCTAGATGAGGGCAAGGGGCGTGGGGTGACCACCGACTCTCTTCTTACTGTGTTTTATCATCCTGGAGGGTACGTGCCGGAAGAGTTTGGTCTGGAACCAAGCGTCGGTCTAAGTGTGAGAACCACGCCGGGCCGTATCTGGAGATCGAGTGGTCTAGTTCTGTCGGGAGATCAATTTCATGCAGCATTCGTTGCTGTGGAGGGTAACGGTAATATCTTACGCGCCGCGACCATCTCACCTGCTGCGTCAGGCGCGCAAGTCTCCGATACAGCCGTCTCCGGAAGTGGCAGTCAAGCGATCGTAACAAGCCAAGTCAAGCTGCTCTACGGACGCGCGCAATCCTTTGATAATGCATCTGGCATTTTATCTCTTGAGGTACGGATCGCAAATCGAGGAGACAGACCACTTCGCACTCCGATACTCCTGGAAGTCAAGAGCGTGAGCTCCAAAGTGGGGAAAGTCAGAATTCTAAACGCGGATAACGGTTTGCCGGGCGCAGGTGCCGTCTGGGACTTGTCGCGAATCGTTGCGGGCGATCAAGTTATTCCTGGCGCCACCACCTACAGTACTTTTACTCTTCTGTTTCACATTGATCTCGAGCATCCCGGAATCGTTGTTACAAACGACCTACTTAGTCTGGCCGCTAGAATTGTGACGCCTT
>Ga0210383_10000200_pt1 | contig 59393 bp, 39 predicted proteins | sample IncBWC14OmetaG_FD_160072 | JGI IMG/M metagenome (GOLD analysis project Ga0210383, IMG submission 160072) | Forest soil microbial communities from Barre Woods Harvard Forest LTER site, Petersham, Massachusetts, United States - Inc-BW-C-14-O ...
AACTCATCGTGTCTGGTACGGCTACCGTTGGGCTGCCCGGCCGCTCATCGCCCGGCTGAAAGGCCGCCGCGAGCCATCTCATTTCCGCATCTATAGTGCGCAGGTGAAACAGTAATGATCGTCCTACTTAATCCGCGTTCCACAAAGCCACGCAATCGTCGCTTTCCTCTCTCGGTTATGGCGCTCGCCGCCGTCTTGGAAGGCCGTGAAGACTACCAGATTGTCGATGGCAACGTCGAAGATAACCCCACCGAAGTAATTGCCGATTTGATTCGCAACAATAGCGTCGAACTGCTTGGCGTCACCGTGATGCCCGGTCCGCAAATGGCCGCTGCCATCGTCACCTGCCGGGAAATCCGCAAACTCTATCCGAAAGTTCCCATCGTCTGGGGCGGATATTTCCCCTCTATCTACGGCGACGCCGCGCTGAATGCCCGTTATGTGGACTACGCGGTTCGCGGCCAGGGAGAAGACACGCTGCTCGAATTGCTCGATGCCATTCGCGGCAATCGTCCGTTCGGCGGAATTGCCGGTTTGTCGTACAAGGACGTCTTCGGCCTGCATCGTCACAACCCGGAGCGTTTGATGAAACCGCCGGACGCATTCCCTTGGTCGCCTTTTCACCGCGTTCCGGTGGAAAAATATCTGCGCCCCTCATTCTTCGGCAGGCGAACCGCCGCGCATCACGCCAGTATTGGTTGCCCCTTCCGCTGCAGCTTCTGCGGCGTACACGCCGCCTACGGCAACCGTGAACTGGTAGAGAGCCCCGCCCGCACGGAAGCCATCCTGCGCCATCTGAAAACGCAGTACGGCGCGGATTCCGTGCAGTTCTACGACATGAATTTCTTTCTCAAGGAAAGTCACGCGCTGGAACTTGCCGAGCGCATCACCCCTCTTGGCTTTCCGTGGTGGTGCGAAGCACGCATCGACACCTTCAATCGCTATTCTGATAAAACCCTCGAAGCCCTGCGCAAGGCCGGCTGCACTATGATTTTCTTTGGAGCAGAGTCCGGCTCCGACTGGGTGTTGAAAGAAATGCAGAAGGACATCACCACCGCGCAGACGCTGGCCGTCGCGCAACGCATCAAGCAATTCGGCATCATTCCAGAATTTTCTTTCGTCATCGGTAATCCCCGCGATCCCGAAAGGGATACTCGCGAAACCCTGCACTTCATTCGTAAAATAAAAAATATCAACAGGCAATCCGAAATCATCATTTACCACTACACGCCCGTCCCGCAGCGCACCGAAATGTACGGAAAGGTCGATAGCCAGGTGTCCTTTCCCGATACTCCCGACGAATGGGCCACCAAGCGCTGGATGGATTTCACTCTGCGCATCGATCCCAATACGCCGTGGCTGAAGCGCAAAACCAAAAAACTCATCGACAACTTTGAAGTGGTCATCAATTCCCGTTGGCCCACCGTGCAGGATATCCGCGCTCCACGTTGGAGCCGGGCGCTCCTGAAAACACTAAGTTCCTGGCGCTATGCCACGCGCATCTACGCCTTTCCGAAAGAATTACGCCTGGCCCAGAATTTTATTACCTTGCGCAAACCAAAGCAGGAGAGCTTGTAGCTCCGCGTGCTATTCCCATGTCCTCTACTTTGCCCACAGCGGCTATTTCTCCACAAGACGCCTATCGCGTGTGGGCGCGCACCTACGATACCGAAGCCAATCCCATGCTTTCCTTGGAGCAACGCTTTCTCGGATCCATCCTCCCTGATATGAAAGGCCTGGACGTCCTCGATCTGGGTTGTGGCACGGGCCGCTGGTTGGCCGCCGTGAAAGACGCCGGCGCGCGCACGCTCCTCGGCATCGATTCTTCCCCCGCAATGTTGCAAGCCGCCAAAACCAAACTAGGAACTGCCGCGACACTTGTTAACGCAAATTGCGAAACCGCATTCCTCTCGAAGGCTTCCGCCGATTTAATCATCTGTAGCTTCCTCCTCAGCTATCTGGAAGATGCCGCGTCATTCCTCAAAAAAGTTCGCGCCATCCTTCGCCCGGGCGGATCGGCATTCGTCACCGATCTCCACCCAGAGACCGTAACCCGTCTGCATTGGCGCCGCGGTGTGCATCTGGCTGATGGCTTCCACGAAATTCGAACAGTGCAGCCGACTTTGGCGGAAATCATCCGGTTTTGCGGCGAAGCGGACCTGGACAGTAAGCTTTGCTTGCAACCCGGGTTCGGAGAGCCTGAGCGATTAATTTTTCAGACTGCTGGAAAGCAGCTTTACTTTGAAGAAATCAAGAAACATCCCGCCATTTACATTCTTCAGTTGCAAGCCGGTCAATCCCCACGGAACACTTCTCGCGACACTCCCCGACCGAACGCAATAGGCACGATACGTGGAGCGGCGCTCGCCTTCGGCGCCCAGTCCGTCGCACAAGCGGATCTGAACTGCGCCAATTCGCGAATCACTTCAGTTCGTGACCCTTACGGAATCCCGCCTTTGAACTCTTGCCAGGATACCGGCCTGAACCTGACCGGTTTTCTGGTCCTTCCCGGCTTGGTGAATCCACACGATCACCTCGAATTCGCGTTATATCCCCGACTCGGCAAAAGCAATTACAAGAACTTCCTGGAATGGGCTGACGACATTCACCGTCCGGACTTTTCGCCCGTGCGCGAGCATCGCCAGGTTCCGCGCGAGGCCCGCTTGTGGTGGGGCGGCATTCGCAATCTGTTGTGTGGCGTCACTACCGTCTGCCACCACAACCCCTACGAACCCGCCGTCTTTGAAGATGATTTTATTGTCCGTGTCCTTTGCGAATACGGATGGGCGCACTCCTTGCCTATGGATCCGGACGTCGGCACCAAAAAACAAAAAACGCCCAAAGGTCAACCGTTTCTCCTCCACTTGGGGGAGGGAATTGACGAACGTAGCGCCGCGGAAATCTTTGAGCTGCATCAAGCAAGCGCGCTGGACGAGGATACTGTCCTCATCCATGGCCTTGCACTCAAGAAGCCGGGCAGAGCATTGTTGCGGTCCGCGCGGGCCGGCCTGGTCTGGTGCCCCAGTTCCAACATTTTTCTCTTCGGCGAAACACTTTCTTCCAGCGACCTTCAGGAAATTCCACGGCTAGCTCTTGGAAGCGATTCGCCACTGACAGCTGAAGGAGATTTGCTCGACGAACTCCGCTTCGCTCACGAATTTATTGGCGCGCCCGCGGAAGACCTTTATTCCTGCGTGTTGCGCGGATCGGCGGACCTACTGCGTCTCAAAAACGGGGAAGGCACACTTCGCGTCGGCGCTCACGCCGATCTCATTGCTGTGCGAGACACGGGAATGAGTCCTGCCGGTACCTTGGCTACTCTCTCTCATTCCGGCGTCGAACTGGTCTTGCTCGGCGGCTGCGTGCAGTTGGCTTCTGGAGAAATGATCAAGCGTCTGCCGCCCGCTGCGACACAAGGGTTGCAGCCACTCTGCGTGGAAGGCACTGTCCGGTGGATTCGCGCGCCGCTGCGCTGGCTGTTCGCCCAAACAACACCTCACCTTGGCGATGAGATTCGACTCGGCGGAAAGCGAGTCAGCCTTGCGAACTAGCCTTCAACAACCGCCGGACCCGGTCGGAGCGCTCGCCGATCCTCGCACCATTCACACCCTGCCCGTCCTGGTGGTCCACGCGCACACTTCCTGCAATTGCCGCTGCATCATGTGCGACATCTGGAAGACTCGCGAAGGCAAATCTTTTGGTGTGCGCGACCTCGAACCGCATATCGCTTCCATCAAGAAATTGGGAGTCCGCTGGCTGGTGTTTTCCGGCGGTGAACCGCTCCTGAATCCTCAGCTTCCTTTACTCTGTGCCCTCCTGCGCAAGGAAAACGTCCGCCTCACCCTCCTGACCACCGGCCTCCTGCTGCAAAAGTGTGCAGCAGACGTGGCTGCAAGTTTCGACGACATCATCATTTCTCTAGACGGCCCACCGGAAGTTCACGACGCCATCCGTCGCGTCGACGGCGCATTCGCTCTCATGGCCACGGGGATAAAAGCCGTCCGGCACCATCGCGACGACCTGCCGATCACCGCTCGCACCACCATTCAAAAGGCCAATCACCATCACCTGCGGGAAACCGTCCATGCCGCTCGACGAATTCATCTCAATGGGATTTCGTTTCTCGCTGCAGATCTCACGTCCACCGCTTTCAACAGGCCTCTTACTTGGCCTGTCAGCCGCCAGGACGAGGTTGGTCTATCGTTGGAGGAAGTAGACGCGTTGGAGGCGGAAATAGAAGCCCTGATTGCAGATACGCTCTGCGGAACGCAGGACGCTTTTGTATCCGAAACTCCGGACAAACTCAGGCGCATGGCCAGACACTTCCGCGTCCATCTGGGATTAGAACCGGCGGAATCGCCAGTGTGCAACGCGCCGTGGGTCTCTGCGGTTATTGAAGTGGATGGCAGTGTGCGCCCATGTTTTTTTCATCCGCCGATTGGAAATCTTCAAGAGGGAACTCTGGAATCCATCATAAACGGCCCGCAGGCAAACATCTTCCGGGAAAATCTCGTCATAGAGAACGATCCCATCTGCCGCCGCTGCGTCTGCTCGCTGCACTATCGCTTGTGAGTTTTTTTATGAGTGGGTTCGTTCGTGCCGTCTTCGTCAGCGTACATTTTAGGCTCGCCTAAGCTGCCCGCGGCGGGCAAATGCCTGATATAAACAACGATTGACCAGATCTCCTGGTCGGTCAAAATTCCTTTCGACGCAGGCATTCCAGACGGCGCCAGCCCGTTGTCGACGATCCACTTCAGTTGGCCATCCGCATACGATTGCACCGGTTCCGATTTCAGCGATGGTACCGGCGGTGACATGTTGTCCGCGAAAGGAACCCCGGTATTTTGCCCGTCGAGCCCGTGGCACGCCACGCAATAGTGCCCAAACTCGTCCCGTCCGCTTTCGATATTCGCGGGCGTTTCGGCCAACGGGTTCTTGTCCTTCTTCCCGCCCACCGTTACGTCGTGTTTGATCCGCGTCATCGCGGAAGTTTCCCATTTTCCCGGCGGAGTCGCCTTACATCCGCAAACAAGAATGCCGGTCAACATCAACAACATGCAGCGCGAATCCCTCATGACTTGATTAATCGACGACGTGGACGGTGAACAACATGGATCCGTGCCCCGCGCCGCAGAAGTGCGCGCATTTCCCGCTGAACGTCCCGTCAGAGACCGGATTCAGTTTTATGTCTGTGGCGGCGCCCTTTTTTGCCTCGGCTCTTATGCCCAGGTCTTCGATCACCAGTCCGTGGTTGGCGTCGGTAGAGTGCAGAATCAGCATCACCTCTTCGCCTCTTTTGATGGTGATCTCGTTTGGTTCAAACGCGAACTTGCTGGCGGTGATTTCGATCACTCGCGGAGAGTCGCTTTTTGTCGTCGAATTCGCAACGGTAAAGAACGTGAGCGAAAAGCAGATGCTGGCGATCGGTGTTAGCCATTTCATGTGATGGTCCCTCAAAACTTGAATCTTCATCTTCTAGTGGATACTGCGTCTTCATTCAAAGAATACTTGTTCGCTTCCATGCAGTTGTCACCGTGAAGTCAAAGGCAAGTCATCTTTGCGCTTCTACCGTATTTCTCGCGGCTCTTTCAGGCTTTTAAGCGATGCCGTCAGGTTAGAGGATCGCGGCGCTCCGCCAGGTTCTTGCACAAACCTCAAGGCGCTAGAAACTTCAGAATCAAGCGCTCGTCTTCCGCGCTCAGCATCGCCCGCACCCTCATCTGGCGGACTACTGCCCGCGCTTCGCGTGGCGACAAGTCCTCGGGAGGATGATGGCATCGCCCGCAATTCGTGCGGAAGCGTTTTTCGCCTTCCACACTCTCATCTACCTTCGTCGCTGCGGGCTTTTGAGGAGTAGCCTCTCCGCGCTGCGGGCGAGCGCTACCCTGTAAAGCCACAAACAACGACATCGAGAGCAGCGCAAGCACAACATATTTGGAACGTGATGCGGTCACTTTGCACCTTTGGGCCAAAACGGCATGGGAAATAGAAAGCGGTACGTCAGAGCAACAGTCCAGTTGTTGGAATCGCCGGTGCTGCTGAATTGCCGCCCGTAACTTCCGTTCAATCGAATTTCGTGTGGGAAATAATAGTTAAGCCCAAAGTCCACCCGCTGCGTGTTCGCCCGTGGTAACGAGTCGCCTATGCCCGGCGCAGTGCGGACAAACTGCTGCCCACGGATCACCGGCTGCAAATTCTTCAACTGCCGTCCGATGGGGCCCGCGTCGGGCAAACGGTAAGCGCCCTCAAGCCAATAACCGTAGCCTTGCGGCGAATGCGCGAACTCTCCCTTGATGTCGACCTGTATTGCCGGCTTCCACGCAAGATAAACCCCATAAGAATTACTGTGGACGTCTTGAAGAAACCGCTCGTACGAAGTCCCTATCTCAAGGTTGGCTTTAGGCAGAAAAACTCCAACGCGGGTTCCGAACGCACGTCCCGCCGCAAAAGTGTTGGAAGTACTCAGCGCGGAAAAGAACGCGGTGTAATTCAGCAGCCAGTCAGGGCGCGAAACCGCCGCGCCTCGAATCATGGCGCCAGTGCTGGAGCCCGACGTGCGCGTTCCAATGGGATAAATGATCGGAGCGTCTTCAAAATTACGAATCCATATCGGGTAGACGCGGTCGCTGTAAATATCGAAAGGTGTCAAAAAACGTCCCGCCACGATGGTCACATGCGAATTTACTACGTAATCCAATTGCAAATATTCGAGCGTGTTGAAGCCCTGCCACTGGTATGGCTGGCCAGGACCGGACCGCGCTACAAATCCTTGCAACTCCGCATCCGCCTCCACCAAGAATTTAGAACCTACCGGAAACAGCAAAATTGGATTCAGGATCGGCTGCAAGGCCGTTTGCCCCGCATTTTTCGAGTACAGGAAACCTGCTGATCCGGTAATTACCGGGACCAGATCCTGCGCCTGGCAGGCTCCAGCGCCAAATGCGCCAAACAGTAGCGCTGCCCAGAAATGTAAATATTTACGTCCCATGCAACGAAGCTCCCCTTATTTCGCGTAAGCATTCACGCAAAGGCTTACGAAAATAAGAGTAAGCAGACGTCCATTTGGAGGTGTCACGACAAGGTAAAATCGAGGTCACTATATCGGGATTCGAAAAATTACTGGCGGTGTTCCGGCGCATGTCCGGCTTATGTCTTCTGAGGTTTCTCCTGTGTATGTCCTCTTGGTTTTCTCCTGCCTAGTAGGGACGGCCTTCTGCTTGCCCAGACGGAGGAAGGGAGGCCGTCCGCCAACGATCAAACACCGGCACGCAAATGTGCTTGCGGGCATTCAAGATTACGAGTTGGGATTTTCGAGAACTTCGAGGAATACTGCAGACACTCCGGGTTATGCCGGGTTGCTAACCAATCCGCTGCGCCACCGATTGTGCCCACCCAGCAATAGCGCGCCACGCCGCCGTCTCGGCGGTCGGAAATCGAATCAGCTGCACCAAAATCAGAAATGCCCCGGCCCACAGCGTGGCCCGACGTACCTTGCGCGTGGACCAAAAATCGTAAGCCTTCAGGATCACTAGGAAGATATAGGACACCAACCCTGCGCGAAAGGCGTTCCGGTGAACTCCAGCGGCCACCGCGCTATTGCGGCAGTCACGATCGCGGTGGTGGCAATGTAGATGTATCGCTTGTGCGCCTGCGAATCTTGCCTCGCCCGAAAAGCAAAAAACAAAAGCGTCCCGAAAATCAAAACGTCAGTCAACGGAACGATGTAAAACGCTTTGGCGTCCCGTCCAGGCAGGCTACCGTTCCGCGCCAGCGAATCCGTTGCTGCCAACACCCCGAGCACCACCATGCCGCAGCCCAACAAAAATCCCGCTATCCCCAGCCGCCGGTGAATATCCACGCGCCCCGCGGCCACCAGTGACGTTTGCACCACCAGCAGCAGTATCCAGCAACTGAACGCTGCGACATGCAGGTGAATAATCATGCTGGGAAGCGCACGGAACACTTCCGCCAGATAGTAACTCTGCGCAAATCCAACAAAGACCGTTGCCAACATCGCCAAAGCCGCGCTCGAAAAAAATAAATGATCGTAACGCCGGCCCGCCACCACACCCGTCAAAAGCCTCGCCGGCTCGCCAGGACGCAGTACGTCTGTCGCCATGTGCACTCTTTCTTGACCAAAGAAGTTCAGGAACTTGAGGAGAGAAGGTGATGGCAGTGTAAGCCAGGCTGGTTCTGAATAGCCAGCGGATACTGAGGGAAATAGCGCGATGGTTACATCAATCCGCTCTGCCTGGCCAGTTTCAACGCTTCAATCGCTGCGCCTCGAGCGCCGGCCGTATCTCCATTCGGCATCACATAAATGGGAATCCCCGCCTGCTCTTCGCGCTGCGGAGGCATGCCCACGCGAATCTGTTCCATGAACCAGCGTTGAAACTCCGGGCTGGCCTCCAGAGCGCCACCTCCCACGAACAACGTGTCGGGATCAAAGGTGTTGATCATCTCATCGAAGAAAAGTCCTAAAGCGTGCGCTTGTGTCAGAAAAATTTCTTTGCACATCGCATCCCCTTTGTCCGCGAGGCTTCGCACTTGCTTGGCCGCCTGCCGGGGTTCCATTTTCCCAAGCGCATGACCCGGATACCGCTCCAGAAAATACGGCAATAGATTCTTTTCAATTGCCGTCAGAGAACAAAGCGACTCCAGATCTCCTACGCGTCCGCAATTACAAAGGGGTTTCAATCCAGGGGTTCCGACAATGCTTTGATACGGAAGCAGCACGTGGCCCAACTCTCCGCCAAATCCATTTTTCCCCTTCACCACGCTGCCATCCAGAATAATCCCGCCCCCGTTGCCCGTACCGATGATCGTCGAAACCGAAGTTTCCTTGCTGTTCGCGCCAAAAATCGTGTAGTGCCCCCATAGCGCCGCCGCATTTCCATCATTTAAGTACGAAACCGGCTTCCCCAGTTTACGTGCCAGCCCCTCGCGAATATCGAATCCCGCCCATTCCGGATGCACAAAATTCGTCGATCCTCCCGCGCTCAACAAGCCCGCCGAACTCGCCGGTCCAGGCGTGTCCAGTCCCACCGCCACCACGTCATCCGGCAGCACTCCTACCAGATCAATCGCAATCTGTAGTCCCTCCGCAATCTGCTGCAGGCACACGCCCGGTCCCTGCTTGGAAAGCGCGGGGTGTTCGCACAAACCCTCGATCAAAAACTTTTCCTGCTGGTCGATCAACGTATAGTTGATTGCCGTTCCGCCAAGGTCCACTCCAGCTACGACGGGCACGCTGCTGCTCCTCTACGTTCTAATCCTTGCTGGCACAGCCTACCAGAATCCCTATTCCGGGCCTAACAATACCCTTACTCGCCAAGTAAATCGATTTACTTAATGACTTCCGGTGGGTATCGCACGCAAGACTGCGAGCGCGCTGCCGCTTTACCGCTCTACCGACTTTCCCAACACGATTCCGCGAAATGTTATTCTTCCATCTGTCCATGCTCAAATCCATATATCTTCGTCGCTTCCCCCTCCGCTGATGGTTCTCCTCGTTATGGGTGTCACCGGCTCAGGCAAGACCACCGTAGGCCACCTCCTGGCCAACCGCCTTGGCTGGCTTTTTCTCGAAGCCGACGATTTTCATTCTCCAGCCAACAAACAAAAAATGCACGCAGGCGTCCCCCTCACCGATGCGGATCGCATCCCGTGGCTCCAGTCAATTCACCAGGAAATCTTGCGGCAACACACAGAAGGGAAGAACGTAGTTCTCGCCTGTTCCGCCCTCAAAGAAAAATATCGTCAACTGCTCACAGCCACTCTTCCGCTGAACGTCATCTACTTGAAGGGAAGCTACGAATCGATTCGCGTGCGACTCCACGCCCGCCACGGCCATTTCGCAGGCGAAGCCATCCTGGCCGATCAATTTGCTAATCTCGAGGAGCCTCACGGCGCCATCATCGTAAGCATCGAAGCTCCGCCCGAACAAATCGTGAACGAGATCATCGCGGCTCTTAGCTTTGCACCCTCAACCTCAAACATCCCGCCTACCGGCGCATCAGAATAATCAACAACAGAAAATGAAACTCCCCTCCACGCGCGATTCGCCGTAGAATCGAAACACTTCTTCAGGAGAATCTCATGACCTCATCGCGCCGGTGCTCCATCGTTTGCATTTTTCTTGTTCTGCTAGCCGTATTCGCATCGCCTCTTTCCGCCAAGTCGCATATCACCAAACATCCCTACGGAAAAACTCCCGATGGCCAGGCGGTGGATCTCTTCGTCCTCACTAACGACAAACACATGGAAGTTTCCATCACCAATTACGGCGGCATTATCGTAAGCATTCGCGTCCCTGATCGCTCCGGCAAACTCGCGGATGTGGTTCTCGGTTACGACACGGTCGAAGAATACGCTGCCGGCAATGCCCATTTCGGTGGCACCATCGGCCGCTACGCCAACCGAATCGCCCACGGCCAGTTCAAGCTTGATGGCAAGACCTACACACTCCCGAAAAATAATGGCGATAACACCCTCCACGGCGGCCTCGCGTCCTTCGACAGAAAATTCTGGGAGCCTCGCGAACTTACTACTTCCACCGACGTTTCGCTCGAGCTGACCTACCTGAGCAAAGACGGCGAAGAAGGCTTTCCCGGCAATCTCTCCGTGAAAGTTGTCTTCACCTTGCCCGCAGACCGCGACGAACTTCAAATCGACTACACCGCTACCACCGACAAAGATACCGTCGTTAACCTCACCAATCACTCCTATTTCAATCTCGCGGGTGAAGGCAACGGGGACATCCTGAAGCATCAGCTAACCCTTTTCGCCAGCAACTTCACTCCCGTGGACGCAGGCCTGATTCCTACCGGAGAAATTCGCGAAGTCAAAAATACTCCGTTTGATTTCCTGCAGCCTCATGCGATCGGCGCTCGCATCAACGATCCCGACGAACAACTCAAACTCGGTTTCGGCTACGATCACAATTGGGTCATTGACCACGGTCCCGCCGATCTCCAGATCGTGCGCGCCGCCAAAGTGGTGGATCCGTCCTCGGGCCGCGTGCTGGAAGTGCTGACCAGCGAGCCGGGCGTGCAGCTCTACACCGCGAACCATCTCAACCCCGCTGATCCGGGCAAGCACAAACATCAGTACGCACCTCGTACCGCGTTCTGCCTCGAAACGCAGCATTTCCCGGATTCCCCAAATCAAGACAACTTCCCCAGCACCACACTTAAGCCGGGCGAAACGTTTCGCTCCACCACGATCTTTCGTTTTTCCACCTCCGATGCTCCCTTATCGATGTACTGAGCCCTTGTGTGATCCCCGTTTTTGTCGAGGTTACGCGAATGGCTGAAGCCAAAAAGGAACCACACCGCACAGGACGTATCGGCTGGCTTCGTGCGGCGGTATTAGGTGCAAACGACGGCATCCTTTCCACATCCAGTCTGATTCTTGGTGTCGCAGCCGCACGTGCGACGCACACTAATGTCTTGGTTGCCGGAATCGCCGGGCTGGTGGCCGGGGCTATGTCGATGGCAGCCGGCGAATACGTTTCTGTCCACTCCCAGGCGGATACCGAACAAGCGGAACTCGATCGTGAACGTGCGGAACTCCGAACGGATGATCGTGGTGAACACAAGGAGCTTGCAGCCATCTACATAGCTCGCGGATTAGACCCGGCACTTGCCCGCCAGGTTGCCGATCAGTTGATGAAGCACGATGCTTTGGGCGCACACGCCCGTGACGAACTCGGGATTTCCGAAATCATGCGCGCTCGCCCGATCCAGGCGGCGTTGACTTCGGCGGCAAGCTTCGCCGCTGGAGCAGCTATGCCTCTCCTCGTCACGGCGGTGGCTCCGGCCACAAGTTTGTTCCCGCTTGTGAGCGGAAGCTCACTGGTGTTTCTCGCGTTCCTCGGTGGATTGGCTGCACGCGCGGGCGGCGCTGCCGTCGTGGTGGGCGCGTTACGCGTCACGTTCTGGGGAGCACTAGCAATGGGATTGACCGCGGGGATCGGATCGTTATTTGGGACGACTCCGTGATCGAGTCAACGAATTATGGTGCCTCCTAAATTAACGTGCCCTCAAGTCTGTTGCTCCGCTTTCGACTCTACCTCTCTCAGGCGCGACCTAAGGTCGCCTGAGAGATCCGGACTGCACCGAACCGCCTGATGCGTGATTTGTTTGTAAGAGTTTTCTAATTGTCGAAAGACTAAACAGCAAGTTAGCTCGAATAATCGCAGCTCTTTTCCGCTATCGCACAGCTTTTCTGCGCGCAAAGGCCGATACTTCCTCGTATGTTAAGGCATCGAGAGGTAACTCTCCAGCCAGGAAAAAGACCACATGCGATCTACATATCGGTATTTTTTCAGTTCTCTAGTTTTAACGGCAGCACTCGCCGCGCCAGTAGCGATGAGCGCGGCAGGCTCTCCCCCGAACCCGCCGCAGGAACTCCAGGTCCGCGTCTATGACCATGATCATCACGACTACCACAACTGGGATAACAACGAAGACCGTTCGCATCGCTTGTACCTCAACGAAAGGCACCGCGCGTACCGGCCGTACGGAGAAATAAAAGTGAAGGATCAAAGATCCTACTGGACTTGGCGTCACGAACATCCGGATCACCACGACCACGAAGGCCGCTAGCAAGTTACCGCCAGCGACGGCCGCGCCAGAATGCAGCTACTTTTTTTCGGCTGCTTTCGTGGATTTCTCATGCGCATCTTGTGACCACCGGAAAGCCTCTGTGGCGTGCTCCAGCGCTTGCCTGGACAGTTCGTGTGCGCCCAGGTGGTCACTCTTTGAATGTTGCACGGCCGCCGCTCGGTGAGCGTGTGCGGCCAGTTCATGAAACTCGGCCGCTCTCTGATGTGAGTCATTTGGCATGGTGGTCTCTCCTTATCAAACCCTAACGTAACACTAGTGCACTTTTTTACATGGTTCATATCTGAACCATGTCGCTGCCGCTCCTTCCAAATTGGAATTTGTGCTTCCGCTCCGATTATCCTCGCGAAGCGTGCACTTTCGCACAGTATTAAAGCGCGCAAAGCCCAATACTACCGCTTGGAAGTTTTTTGAAGGAGCCTCATGTATAAGCTGACGAGCATTCCTCTGGCAGTCGCATTCACTCTTTGCGCATCAACGCAAGGCCGGACACAAACGCAAGCGCCTGCAGATTCCGGCAATCCAACACCTACCTATCGCATGAACGTTGTGAGCCGCACCACGCCGGCAGTGACCTACAAGCATCGTAGTGGTGCCACCAAAATAGATTTTCAGGGAACGGACTTGATGCCTGCTGCAGCCGGTGAGGCCAAAGTCGAAAGCAAACGCGGCGCGCTGGAAATTGAGGTCGAATTCTCCGGCCTGGATAAGCCCACTGCTTTCGGCACAGAATATCTCACCTATGTGTTGTGGGCGATTTCGCCGGAGGGCCGCCCGGTGAATATCGGCGAAGTTCTGGTTGGCGGCAACCACCGCAGCAAGCTGGACGTAACTACGGACCTCCAGGCTTTCGCGATGATCGTAACCGCGGAACCTTATTATGCCGTGCGCCGTCCTAGCAACGTCGTTGTGCTGGAGAACGCTGTTCGCTCCGATACCGCGGGTGCCACCGAGCACGTCAACGCAAAATATGAATTGATCGATCGCGGCGGCTACATTCCCACCGGCTATACCCTCGATCCGGTCATCCTCGACGCCAAATTGCCGCTGGAATTCTTTGAAGCGCGCAACGCCGTGCGTATAGCCAAGTCTGCTGGAGCAGAAAGATATGCTACCGCTAGCTACGAAAAAGCTCTGCACCAGATGAACGAAGTGGACGCTCTGGCCACCAGAAGGCATGAAGACAAGAAATCCATAATCTCGCTCTCCCGCGAAGTAGTGCAAACCTCCGAAGACGCGCGCGAAATCGCCGTGAAGCACATCGACGAAGAACGCGCCGCAGCCGAACGCACTGCCGGAGCTGGCCGTGAAGCGTCAGCCACCGCCCACGCCAATGAAGAAACGCAGCGCCGCGTTTCCGCGGACCTCGCAGCCGCCGATGCTACTCGTCTACGCAACGAAGCGGACCGCAGCAATTTGAATGCACAAGCCGCCGCTCAACGCGCCGAGGGCGCACAGGCAGACGCCGAAAGAGACCGCAACAGCGCGCAGCAACAGCAGCACGCCGCCGAAGCGGATTCCGATCGCAATCGCGCCGCCGCAGCTTCCTCCGATGCACAGCTCCAGCAAGCCGTTCACGACCGCGAAGAGCTCCGTGCCCGTCTGCTCCAGCAATTCAACCTAATCCTGGAAACTCGAGACACCGCGCGCGGCCTGGTCGTCAACATGTCAGACGTGCTTTTCGACTCCGGTAAATACACCCTACGTCCGCTGGCACGCGAGAAGCTGGCCAAGATATCCGGCATCGTCCTGGCTTATCCGTCACTCAAACTGGCCGTCGAAGGTAATACCGACAGCGTTGGCACCGAACTCTATAATCAGGAGCTTTCCGAACAACGCGCCGAGGGCGTCCGCAGCTTTCTGACCCAACAAGGTGTTCCGGAGTCTTCCACCACCGCCACGGGCTTCGGCAAAACTCGGCCTATCGCATCCAACGATACTTCCGAAGGTCGTCAGCAAAATCGCCGTGTAGAGCTGATCGTTTCAGGCGAAGTGATCGGCACCAAGATCATTTCTCTCAGCCTGCAGCCAGTCGCTACGTCCACGACTCCTCAGTAGTCCTACACCCAGAGACGGCCGGCTCATCCTCGAGCCGGCCCTTTTATTATTTGTACTCTGTGTTTTTTCGCTTCAACGACCACAGTGCGCAGGTCGTTTTCGCCACCACGCGGGAGCTGCTAGTCGGACCCAACCAGTTGCACCGCATCGATTTCATTCCAGCCGGGAACCACGTTGGTAGCCAAGGTAATCTTGACGCGATCGGTTTTGTAATCAGCTTTGGGAATCTTGACAATCAGGTAATTGAGATCCGTGGTCGGATCGTTGCCGGCCCACGCTGTGTGCGACGCGCCCTGCTCATCAAACACTTCCACTTTGATTACCGCGCCCGACCCGCAGGATTCGCGGATGCGAATTTCTTCCGCGTGCACCGGCCTGGGATATTTCAAATCCAACCACTCTATGCCCGCATCGGGAGTCTTCGAAGTCCACGCTTTTCCATCGTCGGCGTATTTATCCACGTTGGGTGCACCAGTTGCCTGATTTGCCGACCACGGATCCGTCCCTTTCGCATCGTTGTAAGTCGATGAAGCCGTGGCCTCGATGGCCCACTGTCCCTTGGGATCGTTCTTGATTTCGTCCTGCTTCAGCGCCCACGCGGCTCCCGCCAGTTTCGCAGTGGTCTCCGCGGCCATATCGTTGGCGGCCGGTGCAACAGCCTTCATCGCAGGACCGCTCATCGCAGGAGACTCGGTTTGCGCGGCAGGCTTTGGAGCACTCGCCGAATCCTGACCGCCCGACTCTTTTTTGCAACCTGCGACGATTAGCGCGAACGCGAAACCACAGCACGCGATCTTACAGCTCTTTTTCATTTCTCGCTCCTGGACAGATTGCTGGACTAGATCGAAGTTTCCACTAAGAAATTATGACTCGCGGCATCCTAACGCGCTCCCGCTTCGGACACAACCGCTTTGTATTTTTTTGGATCGACCTTCGCTGCGGAATCGCGAAAAACTTGGCTATCCCCACCTTGTCATTCTGAGCCTATCCAACAAGGACAGCGACGAACCTCAACACAAATCCGAGCACCCAATGCCCGCGCTGGGCGGACATAGGCGCAAAAACCTACCGTATCTCCACCTCATGAAACCCAAATCCCTGCAGCATTCCGGTCACCGTGCTGCGCGCATTGTCCTCGGCAGTCTTCAGAATGCCATCCTGCAAGGCCGCTTGTTGCAGCTGTCGCTCCGCTTCTTCGCGGACTTCACTTTCCAGGTTGGGGTCCGGGGAAGAGAACAGCCCAGTATCGCGCGAATACACTTTCGTCTTCGCGTTGTCGATTCTCGTGCTGAAAACCTCCGCGGCCGGCAGGTGAATCGTAACTTTTTGTCCCTGCACCGCAACATCGCTGGGCCGCAGCGCTGCAAGATTTATACCTCCGACGACTTCCCCGTGCACAACCAGCAATAACCGGTCGCCCGCCAGAAATCTCGGCAAATATTCATTGGCGTGTTCGCCCGAAATAATCTTGTCCATCGTGTAGCTCACGGTTTCCAGCCGCTGCAGTTGCTGAATCTGTCGAACCACCGTGGGCTGATCGACGTTGATCTGCGTACGACCACCGCGCAACATGCTGAACAAATGTAAAAGCCCGAGCCCGGTGGACGACCAAACCAGCCCCCCGAGCAACGCTATGGTAAGAACGCAACCAAGCAGTATTCCAACGATCCAGGTAGCCGCGCTGCGCGATTTCTGTCGCGCCTCGGCAACGGTCGGTTCAAGGAGGGGTGCGTTTTCCACGGTCATTGGTTGGCCCATATCTCAGTGTAGACCAACCCCAAAACCATTGCCCATATTCGTTATTATGCTGGCGCAAAGACTAATTCGGTTTGGTCAACAAGGTGCCCGCAGGCACCGCAACAGCCTGATGGTCCCACCTTCTCCTCCTGATGCGATCTGACAAGAATCGCCGAAGGACCTCAGACGTGCGCCTTGGCTAACGCGCCGACCCCGCAAAATTCCACGCAAACTGTGCTAAATCGGACTGTCTGGCTTGTATTTCAGTGTCATGATCCGTGCATGTGGCGGAAGAAGACAAAGAAACGTTCCGGCAACGGGATTCCGGCCAGCGTTAGGAAGGAATTGGCTAAGCCGCGCATGGCTAAGTCCGCAAGGTTAGCGGCACTTAATCTAAATAGCGCTCTGACTCCAGATCCGGCTCCGACTACCAGCGTACCAACGGGCAAATGACTGCGCCGATTCAGGCGCATTTACGAGAGGATTTTACTTGGTGGCCTGCGTTTCAGCGGGACTCGCCGCTTCCTCCTCTTCCGTTCGTTGCCAACCCGACTTGGGGTTATATTCCTTAATAGCTTTTGCTGTAACGTCGGTCTTCTTACCAAGGTCTTTCTCGTAGACAACTCCATCCGTGCCCACGATGAACGTCTTCACGCCAGATGATCGATATTCCGCCGGGTACGCCACAAAGGCGAATCCCTCCGTCATTTTGCCGTTTACGATGTAGCTCTTTGCCCCGCCCGGCGCATTTTTACCCTGTGCCGTAAGGACATGGAAATAATAACCGCGATACGGAGTGGGGGTGCTGCTCTGGCTTTTGGCATCGCTGTTCACAGCCGCCATCGCCACCAATGGCCCGATAGGACTCTGCTTCGCGCCATCGGCAGTCTTCCAATACAAGCCATCCGGTGTGCCGTCGTCACTTACAATTTTCTGGGCGTACTCATTGTGTTGTGCGGAGTAGTATTCCTTCTGCGCCGCTACCAATTCCTCGCACACGCGAATCGCCGACATCTCATTCCGTCCAATTCGACGAAACAATATTTCCTGCTTGCCTGCGTCGGTATCGAAATACCAAGCACTATCCTTCTTCACTAGCGGTATGGGCGTGGGCCAATTCTTTGCGCCGATGTACAAGGTCGTCGTGCCGTCAGGTTCCAGCACCAACCGATGCATCTCCTGGTATTTCTTGATGAACCCTGCGCGATTCTCTCTGTCTTCGGCATCGTCTCCTGAGGAAACGATTTGCTTCGCATCTTGCCCCAGAACGTCCAGAATGGCTTTTTCGTCGTTACTCTGCAGCGCGGTCACCAGCGCTTGGCTGGCTTCTTCCGCCGACGAAAACGTCTTCTGCCCCTTCTCTTGCGCCGGCGAACCCGCCGCCAGGCAGCCCATCAAGAGGACACTTCCTACCGCAACCTTGGTAAATCTCTTGCGACCGGAATTCTTGAGTTGCAACTTCGTCTGCCACATAACTCTTTTCTCCAGTTCGAAATTTGCAAGCCGTTACGATTTTGAGTTTAGGTTTACCGATGTCCGCCACCGCCGTGCGACCCGCCGCCACCACCACCGCCGCCGTGGAATCCGCCGCCACCGCTACCAAAGCTGGTGCTTCCACGCGATGAATAACTCTTCGCTTCCCCGCCATGAGTGTATCCAGTAAAACCACTGGAGTGTGTGCCAGCCTGGGCTCGAGGGGCTGCGTATCCTCGTGCCGCGTTGTTGTTTCCCTCGAACGGATGGGTCGTTGCTCCCGGACGGTTATAAACGCTGCCATGCCCGACGGCTCCCGGTGGTCTGTTTGCCGAGTGAAAGTTTGCTCCGCCATGCACCGCTGCGCCGCGGTAGAAGTTATTGCGGTTATAAAAAGTAGGACTGTGCGAGTAATACCGCGCGTGGTTATAAATTGCGTAGTGGTTGTGCCAATCGAAACCCCAATGGCCCCAGCCCCATCCGTAACCTCCGAAGAAACCAATGCCGAAGCCGACTCCAAATGACAGATACGGGCCACCCCACCAGATCCCAGGATACGGATACCAGCCCGGCCACGGTCCGATGGGCCCCCCGTAAACCAGCCACGGATTGTACGCCGGCACATAAACTATCTGCGGATCGGCAGGTTGAATGACCACCGTCGAGCCTTGCGTCGTCACCGTTTGTTGCGGCGTGCTCTTCAGATTTCCGGCTTGTTCCGCCTTCTGCCGCATCACTTGAATCGCGTCCATCACATCTTGTTCCTGGTTGTAGTAGGCATCGCCCAACGAAGAAGTCCAGGACAGGTTCTTGTCCATATTCCCCAGCACCGACGGAAATGCCGTCAGCGCTTTCACGCTTGGATCCCAAGGTTGCGGGTCCACCGCTTGTCCAAGAGCGTCACCCTTCAAATCGGGGTGCGCTTGCACCCAGCGATCGGCCTCCACCACTTGCTCGGGAAACGTGGAAGCAGCCAGGATTTGCGCTACCAACGAGTCCGGGTATAGCGCAATGGGCGCCACCAATTGTTGCAGTTGGTCGGGCGTCTGTGGCACATGTTGTGGTGCTTGCGCCGCTTGCGGCCCCCCCTGTTGCTGCGGCGCCTGCCCTGGATCTTGCGTAGCCGGATCCTGTGCCGCGGAAGTACTCTGCGGCCAGGTGGCGAGCAACAGTGCCGATGACAATACGCCAACTAAAATTCGCTTGCTCAATTGAGGTCGGGAAAATCCTGCGGCAGACCTGATATCCATTTTTCTACTCTCCTGTCCTTTACCGCTCGGGGCCCCACATAATAAGGATGTGCTGAAGCCACTCTAAGTTTCAAGATTACAAGTCCTATTACCGCAACCTAATTCATTCCTTGTACTCTTCAGTGTTTCAACTTGCTACATCCACACCATTTATGTCAAAGCTCCCAACTGTACTAACCCGCAATTAAGATAAACGTTGCAAACCACTCGCAGCGCAACATCGGAGTACCTAACCAACACGGAGGTGCCCCAGGTTCGAAGTGCGAACCTGGGTCTTGGGTCTGATCTTCGAGCAAAACTCAAAAAAGAAAAAGGGCGCTACACCCTCAGGCGCAGCGCCCTCTTCCTCAAGAGGAAGGGAATTAACTGTGTCTTAGCGCAGCCCTGCGCCACCATCAGACTTGGCGGAAGCCGCTCCCGGCTCCAGGCTGAGCATTCCTTCGGTCGCGGAAACGGCCACGAGCGAGCCATCGCGGCGCGTGCGAATGATAGGGAAGTAGCCCTGGGTTAGAGGATCGTCCACATGCTGCCAGGATTTCCCGCCGTCGAACGAAGCAAGCAAGCCATGCTTCTGCAGCGAAACCACCAGCGCATTGCGATTGCCGGCCACGGACTGGAACGAAAGTTCGCGAACCTCAGTGCGGTTCCACGTACGTCCCGCATCGCGTGAACCATACAGCCCCATGTTGGTGGTGATGAACAGCGTGGAATCATCCACCAGGTGCAAGCGGAGATTACCCGCCGCCGCAAAGGTTAGATCCTTAACGTCCCAGCTCTCGCCCTTATCGGCGGAGTAAACCAGGTTGTGTTCGACGATCGCCCACACCTGATTGCTATCGCTGGCGATTTCCACGGACTGCGCTGGTTTGCGAAGTAATGGATCCTTGCTGACTGATTTCCACGTTGCACCGTGGTCCTTGGAGATCAGCACGCCACCGGCGGTCGCTGCGTACCACGCGCTGGAGCCGAATGTCATGTCGTTGACAAGGAACGCCGCAAGCTGCGGGGTGGCCGAACGAGGCGCCGGAGTCTTCTTCACTGGCGCGCCCTTCTTGCCCTTCGTTGTTGTCGTGGCTGCCGAGGTAACTGGATCCGGAACATACAGGCCAGTGCGCATCCACTTGTGCGCCGTCTCGTCATATTTTGCCCAGCCGCCGTTAGTAAGCGAAGCCCACCATCCGGTCGGTGCGGCATAAACATGGCGCATTTCCGTGCGCTTCAATCCCGCTCCGAGAGTGGTCCAGGTGGTTCCGCCGTCCTTGGTAGCCAGGAAAGGGTCGGTGTCAAAGGTAAGCACCACCAGCGCGCGTTCCGGATGTTCGCGGTCCATCGCGACATCCAAAATGTGCTGGTGCTGAAATCCCATGTTCGCCGATGTAAACGTTGCGCCGCCGTCGGTGCTGATCTGCACGCCTTCACGTTCCGTGCCGATGATCAGCTTCTGCGGATTCTTCGTATCAATCACCAGCGCGTTGATGATCCAGTCGCCCGGAGTCACGCGCTTGAAGTCTTTATCGTTGACGGTCTTCCACAAACCGCTGGTCGTCCCCGCATAAAGCACGTTCTCGTTCGTCGGATCCATGCGGATCAATTGCGTACGGCGGAACACCGAAGGAATGCCGGTGTACTTCACCCATTGCTGTCCGCCATTGGTGCTGTGGTAGATCCCGGAGCACGCCGTCGCGTGAACGTTATCGGATGCCGCTGGATCGACGATGATGCTCATTACGTCGGAGTCATCAATCATGCCCTTTACAACCGGGAACCAGTCCTTGCCTCCATTGATCGTCTTCCAGGGCAAGTGATAGGTACCCGCATAAATAATGTTGTTGTCTTTCGGGTCGAACGCCACGGAATCAAATCTGCGCAAATCTTCGTGATTCGCGGGAGTGATGCGTTCCCAGCTTGCGCCTTCATCCGCGGAGCGATACACGCCAGTCAAAGAACCGGCGAGCAACAACTTCGGATCCGTTGGGGACTGCGCCAAGGCGCGAACCGTTTCGTGCGCCAGGCCAATAATGTTCCACGTGTGTCCGGCGTCGTCGCTGCGATACACCCCGCCGCCACCAGAGATAAGCGTCCAGGTGCTCGCGTACATCCGGTTCGCGTCGCGCGCGTCCACAATGATGTGCGTGACGATATCGTCTTGGCCGGTGCCAATTCGGCTCAGCAACTGCCAATGCGCTCCTTCATCCATCGAAGCGAATATGTGTCCGTCGCCGGTGCCTAGGAATAAGTGACTATGGTTATTGGGGTCGGCTTCCAGCGACATTACCGTGCCGCCTGGAGGGCCAACTTGGCGCCAGGTCTGGGCTTTGCTGGCTGGGACGCCAAGCAGTGCCGTGGTCATGAGTCCTAAAATTAAGCGGTTGGTTCGCATTCAAGGCTCTCCAGAATCGCGTAAGCGCGATTACGAGTGTAGTCTAAGGGAAGCCCAAAGCAAGCGATGCTGTCCTAAGGGACAGAATGCGAACAAGTTGTTAATAGTACTAGGACCGCACTGTCGGACCCCAGGCGGCACCTGCCCATCCGAGCAACTTCTTTTCCACTCTCGGGTTCTACATGCATGGGTCCCCTCCACATCTAATATTAGGATGGGTTTTTCGGACCCGGATAGTAGCATGGTGCTCTCCAGAGGAATCTTATGAACGACAACTCCTTAGTCAAGCTTGGCGCCAAATGGCTGTTGTTGTTTGCAGCTTTGTTGTTGGCTTCGTCGCCCGTTGTAAAAGCTCAGGCTCAGGAAAACATTGCGCAAATGAATGGCACCGGCGATACGCCGCAGCCCGCTCAAGGCACTATCGATGCAACGCAAGGTCCTGTCGATGACACCCCCATGGCGCTCGACGATAGCAATAATCCACCGAGTCGTGTCGCCCGCATCAGCCTTTTCGAGGGTTCTGTCTCCATGCAGCCCGGCGGCGTCGGCGACTGGGGCACCGCCTCCAAAAATCGGCCGGTAACCATTGGCGACAAACTGTGGACCGATGCAAACTCCCGCGCCGAACTTCAGGTAGGCCAGGTTGCCATCCATCTCGGCGACATGACCGCTCTCTCTTTTCTCAACCTCAATGAAAACGTGATTCAGATGCGGCTGGCCGAAGGGAGAATTAATTTCCGCGTCCGTGAAATTCGTCAAGGCGATGTCAATGAAGTGGACACACCAAGTCTTTCGTTCACCGTAACACAAGCCGGAGCCTTCCGCGTCGACGTCAACGAAAACGGAGATTTCACCAGCGTCACCGTGATCCGGGGCGAAGGCGAAGTTTCCGCCGGTGGCCAGAACTACACGCTGCACGCCGGCGAGCGTGCCGATATCACCGGCACCGACGGAAATGTTCATTACGCTGCGAGCGCCGCGCCGGAGCCGGATGCTCTGGACCGTTGGGCGCAGGAACGCGATTTGAAGGAGGACAATTCCACCTCTGCGCGTCACGTTTCGCGCGACGTTGTTGGCTACAGCGACCTCGACGATTACGGTACCTGGAAGGAAGATCCGCAATACGGTTCCGTTTGGACTCCCAACAATGTCCCTGTAGACTGGGCGCCGTACAGCAACGGCTATTGGAGTTACGTGGGTCCTTGGGGTTGGACTTGGAATGACTACGCTCCGTGGGGCTTCGCGCCGTTCCATTACGGTCGATGGAATTATTTTGGCAGCTATTGGGGTTGGTGCCCGGGCCCGATCTACGCCCGCGCGTTTTATGGACCGGCATTTGTCGGCTTCCTGGGCCCTGGCTTTGGTGTCGGCTTTGGCTTCGGATGGTTCCCACTGGGCTGGGGTGAGCCGTTCCGCCCGTGGTATCACGGCGGCCCAGGCTATTGGCACGGCATTAACGCCCGCAACACATTCCGCAACGGGAATTTCGTGAACAGCAACAGCTATCGCAATTTTAATTACGCATACGCGCACAACGTGCACGCCGTTACCGCGACTTCGCGTAACGCTTTTATGAACGGCCAGTCAGTCAATCGCAGCGCGATGCACCTGAGTGAGGCTTCCCTTCGTGGTGCGCAAGTGACCAACCGCATCAATGCATCTCCGACCCGCGGCAGCACCTTCGGTGCGGCGAATACTCACGGAAACGTCGCCAGGCCGAGTGCGGGCGTTGAAAATCGCAGCGTAGTTGCTCGCTCCGCGCCCGCAACGGGCGCTTCGCACCTTGCCGCGCGCACGACAGGCGGGGTGAACAACCACAGCTTCGCGAATGGCCGCGCCGGAAATTCTCCGCCTGCGTTCTCGCAGCACGAAATGAACACCCAAGGCTTGGGCGCCAATCGCCAATCGCAAATTTCATCCAATCGTCCGCCCAGTTCCTTGGGCGCCAACTATCACGCCAACGGCGGAGCCTCCATCAACAGCGCGCGTCCCGGCAACGCAGCACGCACTTGGAGCGCGCAAGGCAATTCCACAGACGCGGGCCGCGCGCCGCAAGGTTTTGGCAGCTCGAATCGCCCAACCGGTGGAACCGTCCAGTCCACGCGAATGAACAGTGCTAATCGTCCACCGTGGTCGGGCAACGGCGGAACTTACAATGGCAGCGCTTCCGCGAATCAGCGCGCGATGAGCAATCGCGCCCCCAGTTCGGTGGGAAGCAATCGCAGCTACTCCCCACCGTCGTACAACGGAAATCGTGGATATAACGCACCCTCTTACAATGGAAACCGTGGGTACAACGCGCCCTCAAGCCGCGGCTACGCTTCCGCACCGTCTTACAATCGAGGCTATTCCGCTCCGCGTTCTTACTCTGCTCCACGATCCTACTCCGCACCTCGCTCGTCAGGCGGCGGAAGCTATCACGGAGGAGGTTCCTCCAGTGGCAGCTTCCACGGTGGCGGTGGAGGTGGCGGGTCACACGGCGGCGGGGGCGGCCACGGTGGCGGTCACCGCTAATCCAATCTCGCACTCACGAATCTTGATAAGGGCGCACTGCTGCGCCCCATGTCCGCACGATCACAAAATCTAGCGCAACTCTTTCTACCTTTGTAGCGGCCGCCTTCTGAGGCGGGCGCCTTTAGATTGCCCGCTCTCGGCTTCCGCCCCCGGAGAAAGCCTTATGGCTTTTCCGTCTTGAACGCAGAACTCCGCCCGAGTACCTCTTTCGCTCACCCTAATCTCGCCTCTACAACTCTTCTCCTCCGCGCGTGTTAAATATAAGGACAAGGGATGGACGAGTCCCAGGCTCTCGTCTCCAGGCATTGAGAATCGACGACACGGGGTCTCCGAGCCATCGTTTGGCACGGTCCCGATCCATCCAGAAAATACCATTCGCAAGAGAAACATGCACTCGGTACCGCATCAGGAGAGAATAGAAATATGAAACCTCGCGCAGTGATAACCGTCCTAATTCTCATTTTTACGTTTGCCCTCGTTTCTCCAAAACGCGCCGCCGCCGATGACGAAGATCCCCCCAGCCGCGTTGCGCGTCTCAGCTTTACCAGTGGAGAAGTTTCCTTCGATCCGGCCGGCACCGACGAATGGGTTTCCGCCGAGGTCAACCGCCCCATCACCACAGGAGACAAACTTTGGACCGCCGACGGCGCCCGTGCGGAATTGCACGTTGGTTCGGCGGCAGTTCGGCTTTCGGGCACAACCGGATTTTCTTTTCTCAATCTCAACGATCAGATCATGCAGATCCAGCTTACCGAAGGCACCATCTACGTAAGCGTCCGCCGCCTCGGCGACAATGAATCCATCGAAGTGGACACGCCCAACCTCGCTTTCTCGATTTTACGCCCCGGCCGCTATCGCTTGAACGTCAACGAAGCGGGCGACACCACGATCATCAATGTCCGTGATGGCGAAGGGGAAGTCACCGGCGGAGGATCTTCCTTCACCGTCCATCCGGGCGATCAGGGCTATTTCACCGGCACGGATTCCTTGAGCGCGGACGTCCAGCCGGTACCAGGTGAAGACGATTTTGACAATTGGTGCAGCGAGCGCGATCTGCGTGAAGAACATGCCGTGGCTCGCAAATATGTTTCCGATGATGTGATCGGCTACGAAGATCTTGATGACAACGGAGGCTGGCGCCCGGTGCCGGAATACGGCACAGTTTGGTTTCCACACACCGTCGTTGTCGGCTGGGCTCCTTATCGCTACGGCCACTGGGCTTGGGTTTCCCCGTGGGGCTGGACGTGGGTGGATGATGCACCTTGGGGCTTCGCGCCGTTTCACTACGGACGCTGGGTGTACGTTGGCGGAGCATGGGGCTGGATTCCGGCCGGACCTCGCGTAGTCGGTGTTGCGTATGTTCGTCCGGTGTATGCGCCCGCACTGGTTGCCTGGGTGGGCGGTCCGCGCTTCGCGGGAGGCGTTGCGTTCGGCGGAGGATTCGCCGCGGGAGTAAGCGTAGGCTGGTTCCCGCTCGGCCCACGCGAGGTTTTCGTGCCCTCCTACCCGGTGAGCCGCAGGTACGTGAACAACGTGAATATTTCCAATACCACCGTGAACGAGACGGTGGTCAACAACTACTACAACACCACCATCGTCAACAAGAACGTCACCGTAAACAACGTGCACTACGTGAATCAGAACGTGAGTGGCGCGGTGACTGCTACCTCTGGACAAGCCTTCAGTTCAGCGCAACCGGTCGGCCGCAATATGGTCGCCGTCAATCAACGCGAAGTCGCCGCTGCTCCGGCCTATTCGGCAGCGCCTGCCGTAGCGCCTCCGAAGCAAGCCGTGCTCGGTGCAGGTGCCGCCACGCGCGTGCAGCCACCTGCCGCGCTACAAAATCGTGCGGTGGTGGCAAAGACCGCTCCTCCTCCCGCTCCCCTGCCGTTCGCGCAGAAACAGCAAGCTATTCAAGCCAATCAAGGGCGCCCGATTTCTATAACGCAGTCGCGGCAACTCGCGGTACAGCAAGCGCAGACTGCCCATGTCGCAGCGGCGCCCGTGAAGATTGCTCCGCCGCCGACGAAAACTATGGCCGTGGGCAATGCAACTCACCCCAATACCGCAGTCAGCCCGAATACTCAGGGGCAAGTAAACAATAACCGCGGCGTTCAACCCGTCCAGCCGACAAATCCTAATCGTCCGCCAACCGCCATCAATACGCCGCAGAATGGCAACGTCAACGGGGCCAACAATTCCAATGGCAACATCAAGAATTACAACGACCGCCCCGTCAACGCGCGCCCGAATAGCAGCGTGAACCCGCAACTGGAGCAGCAGCACACCCAGCAGCTTCAGCAACTGCAGCAAAAACACGACCAGGAATATCAAAAGCTGCAACAGCAGCAACAACAGCAACAACTCCAGCAGGAACAACAGCAGCAAAAGCTCGCTCAGCAGAATGCCGACAAATTAAAGCAGGAGCAACTCCAGCAGAAACAGCAGCAGATTCAGCAGCAACAACAACAGCAGCTGCAGAAGTTGCAAGAAAAGCAAAATGCGGAGCGTCAGCAACTCAATGCCAAGCAGGAAACCGAACACGCACACGCCGCCGACCGCCCTGCGCCTAAGCCGGCGCCAGCCCCGGCCAAGAAGGACAAAGAAGAGGACAAACCACACCACTGATCGCGAAGTTTGCTTTTGCTTTTCAAGCCTTAAAGGCGCGACTTACTGTGGTGGGTCGCGCCTTTTTTTCGCGCCTTGTGAGTCTCCAAGTTCCTTGTGATATCTTCAATTACGTCCACTATGACTTCGACATCTCTGACTCCAGAGCTCTTCCGTCGTGTAATGGGTAACTTCGCCACCGGTGTCACCGTCGTCACCGTAGAACGCGAGCCGGGCAAAGTACATGGCATGACTGCCAATTCCTTCACTTCCGTTTCCCTGGATCCTCTCCTTGTTCTGGTGTGCGTGGATCAAAACGCGCAGTTACTTTCTCTTCTTAAGATGCAAGGGCGATTCGGGGTAAACATTCTGCGAAGCGACCAGCAGTCTCTCTCGGAGCACTTTGCCAAGCCGCATCCTCCCCCAGAAGAAGAGCGGCAATTGAATCTGCAGTTTGAATGGACGGAGACCGGCATACCGCTGCTCACGGGAGTGCTCGGACAACTGGGCTGCAAGGTAGCCGCGCAGTACATGGCTGGCGACCACACCATCTTTATCGGCGAAGTGGAAAGTATCCACGAAGGCGAAGGAAATCCCTTGCTGTACCATCGCCGCCACTATCGCCAGCTCCAAACCTAACCACGCTGCGAATCTCGCGGCCGCGAACCTCGTCCCATCGGCGAACACCCCACCACAGAGAGCCCATTCACTGCGGTGTCATCCCGACCGAAGTGCCGTCCTTTTGCGGCGCGTAGTGGAGCGATCGTGGAAACAACTGGCGAGTCAAATACACCCAAAGTGACCAAGGTGCTTGAGTCCCAGCAAATTGTCAGGAAAATCGGAAACCGCGGCCGGCAACGCGCGCGGCTTACCGTTCGGAATTGCCGCTTGGTCGCGTGGACTCCGCCGAGTCACCCATCTCTTTGCGGTGGCTCTTTACTTCCCGCAGCGCGTAGATGGCCTTGTTCTGCGATTCATAATAAGTGCGCGCGGTTATCTCGCCCAGCAGTCCCATCGAAATAAATTGAATGCCGCTCACAAACAGCGCAATAGAAAGTAACAGCAGCGGGCCGTGCTCGGTCATGATCGCCTGATGATAGAAAAACTTGTCAATCAACAGGAATAGCGCCAAAAGGAATCCCGTGCCGGTGCCTGCCAGGCCCAGCAATCCGAAGAACTGCAGTGGCCGCGTGGAATAATCCAGCAGGAACTTCACCATGATCAAATCAAAAAACACTCGAATGGTCCGGCCAATTCCGTAATTCGATTTGCCGCTCTTGCGCTCCAGATTGGAGATGGGAACTTCCGTGATGCGCGCGCCCGTCGAGCTGGCCAGCGCGGGAATGAAGCGGTGCAACTCCCCATACAACTGGATCTCTTGTAGAATTTCCCGCCGGTAAGCTTTGAAAGTAGTGCCGAAATCGTGCAGGTCGATGCCGGAAAGCTTGGCCATCAGCCAATTGGCAACGCGGCTGGGAACCTGACGCATCAGCCAGTGATCCTTGCGCTCGAAGCGCCATCCGCTCACGAGGTCGTAGCCTTCTTCGATTTTTTCCAGAAACCGCGGAATCTCTTCGGGATCGTGTTGCAGATCTCCGTCCATGGAAATGATCACTTCGCCGCGCGCGAAATCAAAGCCTGCTTTCAGCGCCGGCGTCTGGCCAAAGTTACGCCGTAGACGCACCACATTGACGCGGCGGTCATGTTCATAAATGTCGGAGAGAATCTTGTAACTGTTGTCCTTGCTGCCGTCGTCCACAAACACCATTTCGTAGGGCTCGCCGATGGAGTCCATCACTTCGGTCAGCTTCATGTACAGAGGTGGGATGCTCTCTTGTTCGTTGAAGAACGGGACCACGATGGAATAGTGGATGGAAGCGTCAGTTCGCATACGACTGGGCGAAAGCCTTTCTTAAATTCCCATCGCCTTACTACAAGGGGCGACACGCGCGGCCGGTCAGGCGACTACCGCCATAAGTCTATAGCTTATCAGGCGGATACCCCGTCTGGCGACAATTTTTCGAATGCCTGGGTCGATCAGGATTTCCAGCTCTGTTTGCCGCGAGGTTTGCAGTCGCGTGGCGGTCTTCGATAGCTCGTCGTCCGCATATCCCGGATGGCACATTAGTTCTGTCGTGCCCTCCGGAAGAACCTCCAGAAAACGCCCCACACCTTCGCGCGTCAACGCGCCCGTTTGTGCAATGCCGCAAAAATAATCGGCGGTGCTCAGGCCCGCGCGGTCGGCCGTCTCTCGCGCATCCCTTGCCAGCAGCTTCAATCCGCGTGCTTGCACGCCCTGTCTCAGCACCACGCCGCCCTTTTGCGGCTTCCCGGCAGAAAGCGCCGAGCGCAAAGTTGATTCCTCGTGTGAAACGCGAATCGCGCGAATCGCGAATTTCTTGGCCAGCCGCAGCGTGACGTCGTAGAGCCCCGGCAGCATGTGCACGTGTTTGTGTCCGTCGAGATGGCTGGGTTCGATACCAGCGCGAATCACTTTCTGAATCTGCGCATCCCACTCGCGCTCCACTTCTTCCAGTTTCAGGCTTCTTCCCGCAATGTTCAGCAGCAACCCTTCCGGTCCGTCATGAAGTTCGCCGTGTGAATCGAGCAGGCTGGATACTTTGCCGCTCTGCGCGGTCGGCGGCCCGTCGCTCAAATTCAGGTGTACGCCGACTCCCAGTTCGGGGTTGGCGGCAGCCACTTGCACGGCAGAGTCAAACGCTCGCCCATTCGCGAGCAGAGAAGTGCTCGTCACCAGGCCCTTGCGATGGGCCTCCGCGATTCCGCGGTTGATTCCCTCGGTCCAGCCCAGATCATCCGCGTTGACGATCAAACTCTTCACAATTTCCCCGGCACCTGTCCCTGCGTACAGCTACTCTTTGGCGTGCATCGCCGCATTTGTACCATTGACCCTTCTGCTCTCTAACTCTAGCATGAGCAACACGAGGCTAGAATGAGCGTGAAGCTGCGTGATTTCCAGGACGCTGGCGCGAAATACAACGACAAGCGCCGCGGCCGCAGAATGAATTCGCAGGTGAAGATTCGCCTGGAGTGGGATACCGCTTCCGGCGGACGCCAGGCCGTCGAAGCGCGCACCCGCGTCGTGAATCCTTACGGTTGCATGGTGGTGCTCTCCGAATCTCTGGAGTTGGATCATCGCGTGGCGCTAACGAATCTCGCCACCGAGATCAGCAACGCCGCGGTCATCGTCTGGAAAGGCAACAAACAGCAAGAGGGCTGGGAGTATGGCGTGGAACTTGTTGCGCCAGACATGGATTTCTGGGGATTAGAACTGTGAAGCCTCCACAAAAACCGATTCTTTCCGCTCCAGCACCGGCATCGACCGCGCCGGGCGCGAACGTCAAGCGCAGCGCTACTACCGTGCGTCCACAAACGGCGGAAGAGCGCCGCCGCGCACAAAGAGTTCTTCTAAAGATGCCAGTCGTGGTGCACATTCCCGGCAAAAACAATCCGTTGCACGGCTTCACACACACCGTCAGCGCCAACGGCGCTATGATTATTCTTCCCGAAGGTTTGCCAGCGGGAACCAAATTTGCCCTGGAGAATGTGAAGACCCAGCAAAGGGTAGATGTTCACGTAGTGCGTCCGCCGCAAATGAACTCCGAGGGTTCCCTCATCCCCGTGGAGTTCAATGCTCCCTCGCCAAATTTCTGGAATATCTTCTTCCCACCCGTAACCAACTAAAACCGCCCCGTAGCGGAACTGCCTTCGAGCTCCGCACGGTGCTCCTACGTGCTATTGAACGCCCAGCGTCGCCTGGAGATAGTGGACGTCGGTGCCAGTGGTGCCTTGGATTGTGAGGGGCATGGTTCCGGTAATGACCTGTGTAAGGGGAACGGAAGTCGACGATCCCAAATTGTTACTATCGCCGCTATAGGAGGCGGTGATCTGGTAGAGGCCTGGATTATTAATGTATCCCTGACCCGTTTGAGCCTGCCCGTCGACCACAACTCCGCCCGACATTACCGCGCCAAAATCGTAGAAAGTGACTGTTCCTGTAACCGGTTTGCTGGATACAATCGTGGCTGTGATGAGGAAGGGCGCGTTTTGAGCGACCTTGGCGTTCGAAGTAGTGAGCGAAATCGTGGTTGGAACTTGAGCGCTGCCACCACCTCCTCCAGTTCCACCTCCCCCGCCACCTCCGCCACATCCAAAGAAAATCCCAACCATGCAGAGTGTGCTCACAAATAGAGCCGCGCGATATCTCTTGCGACGCCCGGGAAGTCTCAACAGAAACAACACACCCAAACCGGTCACCAGACTCAACAGCCGCCAGTCCCTCCCATTAATCGCGATAAACCCTGCACGCCGTACTTGCGCGCGAACCCCGCTTGCGGGAGCGCCGGGAACGGGAGTAAGGGAAATCGTTGCCATCGCTGGCGCGCCACTTAGGTTGATCTGCTGGGGACTTATTGCAATGGTGTATCCAGAAATCACCAAGCCGGGTAGCGATAAGTTCACGGTGCTTGGGGTCTGACTCAAAGGCGTAATCGTGATCTGCGCCGAACCTGCTTGGCCCACCGGTGGCACCACGCTGACACCATTTGCTGGTCCTAGACTGAAATCGGGAATGTTCACGTTGATGAGGTCAGAAGAACTCTGTGCCGACGCATAATTCTGATCGCCTTGATAAAACGCGTAAAGGAACGTTGGCCCGTTCGGGGTGAACGTGATCGACGATGTCAGTATCTGGTTGCCGCTTGCATCTGTACCCACCGCGGTCGTATTTCCGGAGAGCATTCCGTTGTTGCTAAAAAACATGATCGAACCCGTTAAAGCCGGGCTCTTGCTCGTACTCGCGAGCGTCGCGTTCGCGGTAACGGACTGGCCAAAGGCTATGTTCTGGGAGTTCTCCGTTTGTGACATCGAGGTCGGATTCACCACTCCCAGTGTCGAGACGGCAGAAACCGACGCTCCAAAGTTTGCATCGCCGCTGTACTTCGCGGTGAACGTATGGGTGCCAATCGTCGAGAACGTGACCGTCGAAGATGCGTTGAGCGTCGCGGCGTTGTTGCTGGTGCCGGCGACCGCGGTTAAAGTGACAGCCCCTGGTAATGCGGTGGTGCCGTCGAAGAACGTTATTGTTCCCCCCGGAGCGACCCCGCCGAACACGTTACCGACCATCTGCGCGCCAATTTCGACGCTGCTCCCGAGCAACGCCGGACTCGGACCGGTTAGGTACGGCCCATTCGTTTGCGTCGCAGCGGGCGTTACGGTGAGCGCGTGAGCGACAGAAGTGCTGCCCGTAAAGCTCGAATCTCCGCTGTACGTGGCCACCAGAGAATACGTGCCGCCTTGTAACGTTGGCGCGATGTCTCGCGTGTAGCCCGCGTTGTTCAACGGAAATGTGCCGCCGTCCACGGGATTTGCGCCGGACATGAGCGTGACCGAACCCGTTGGACAAGTAAGCAGATTCGTTTGATCGCAAGTCGAGGTTGGAGCGCCCAAGGGGTTGAGAGCTCCCGTTTTGTCCGTAACGTACATGCGAATGATGTACGGGGTGCCATAGGTTACCGTACTCGCGTTTCCATTCGTGAGCGCACCGCCGAGCGTAAAGCTCGGAATCACGATAAACGTTTGGCTGCTCTCTTGCGCCACCGTGACGCTCACCGGGGGGGAATCGCTCGGCGCATTGGTGCCGTCACCAGCGTAGTGCGCTGTAACCGTATATGCACCGCCCGGAAGATTCTGTGTTTTGGCTCCACTGGTTACGCCATTCAACAGGGTAAAGTCATCGACTCCTTTAGTGGAACCGTCAGACATGTGGGCCACCAACGACACCACGCCGGTGGCCGTTCCACTTGCGGGAGCTACCGTGATGCTGACGGCCACGTTTTCCGCTGTGCCGTGATTGATTCCCGTCGAAGGTGTCAGCGTCAACGTCGTCGTAGTCGCTACCGTAGAGACGCTTGCCCAGTTTTGCGCAAGATTCTGAACGTTAAGCGAACCTAACCCGGTAACCGTGTCGTACCCGGCTCCGACGACCCACGCCTCCTTCTTGGTCGCGTCCTGCAGAACTCCGATGCCTGCCCCCGCAAGGACGCTGCAGTCCAGCGAACCGGAAGTGCAAGGCACGCTGTTGGTTCCCACGCTGCCGGTGAAACCGCTATTGCCGTGGGTCACGTCGTTGAAGATACAGCCCGCCGCTTCGCCCACCGCCGAAGTGCAGCTCGCGCCGGCTTTTTTCGCCAGCGCATACAACGTGTAATTTGCGTTGCCCTGCCGCGCCGAACCGCCATGAGAAGCTTCGTACTGATTCACGAGCGCCATCACCCCGGCAAATGCTGGAGAAGCAGCGGAGGTGCCGCCGATGATGCTGAAGTCCAGGCTTTGGTCTAGTGCGCACGCTTGCCCGCCAATCGCATCCTGCTGGCAAACGATGTAACCGCTACCGTTAAAACCGGGACTGGCAAAAAGAGAAATATCCGGCTGGTCCCGGCTGCTGTCGCTGGGCATGCCGGTTACGCCCATCTGCCAGGGGGGCTTGGAGTGCCTTGAACTGGGACCCCCGCTGCCGGCCACGATATCTTGATATTGCTGTCCTTGGGGCGTGGAGCAACCGGAGAGCCCTAGTTGCGCGCAACTTTGGTTCCAGGGGATTTCCGGAATATAGCCCTTTACTGAGACTTCCGTGGTCGGAGTATTGGTGGGATTCCAGTACGTGGATTGCGTATTCATTTGGTCGAAATCCGTGCCGCCGACGGAAACATTGAATGTGGTGGACGAGAAGCCGCTGACGGCCAGCCCGTCGCTCGCTGCGGCTTCGGTATTAAAGTCGTCGCATCCGGCCGATCCGCCGTCACCCGCGGAGAGCGAAACCGTGATTCCCTGCGCGGCGGCCTGTTCCCAGAGCGAGTTGTAGAATGCGTTCCCCGCCGTACCGAGCGCGACTTCGCACGCACCATAACTTTCGCTCATCGCGCTCGCCTGGTTTTGCTCGATGATGTATAGCGCGGAAAGGTCAATTCCCGCCGAAGCCGGAGTCGAAGCCGAAACCACGAATTGCACCGTTGCCCCCGGCGCTACCGCTCCCGACCATTGCACATCCAGATCGGCCTCCGATTCTTCTTCCGTAGACGTAATCCCCGGATCCTCGCCATTCAAAACAATATTGGCAGAGGTGAACGTGTTCGGCAGACCAAAGACCTGGCGGAAATTCTGCACGTCCTGCAGATTGATGTTGGTTTCGCCGACGATGGCGATGATCTGTCCGCTACCGTCGTTGCCTGCGGCGATCAGCGGCGCGCTGTTGTAAATGGTTGCGAAATCGCCTGGGCCTAGTCCGTAGAAGCTGTTCCCGAATGGCGATGGAAGGGTAACCAGCGGCTTGGCGAAAGACTGCCCTTTTTCCCTCCGGAATTGTCCGAGAGTTCGCACATACGATTGCCGCGGAAAATTATTCAGCGAGACGATTCCCGCGATCACTGGCGCAAGGGCCGCTGGAATTTGTGGATCAGCGGAGTTGGCCACGTAAGTCTTGCCGCCGACCTGAAAATTGCGGAGATCAGTGCCAAAGGCGGTTCGTACTTGCACGGCGGTTCCCGAAAATTCGATCTCCAGTTTGCTGCTGTAGACGCGGTTGATCTCGAAGCCTTGTTGCGTCAGCCACTGCGTTACCGCTTGGATGTCTTCATCGGCGACTCCATACTGCGCGCCGAACTCTGACGGCGATACCCAGTGGTGATAATTGGGAGAACTCTTGTCCTGCTGTTGTTCCATAAAGGAACTCAGCGCTGCTTGCTGTTCGTCACTGCGTTTCAAAAGCAGCAGGATGCGCCCGATCGGTTGCGCGTCAGAGATCGAACCGCGGTCATTCTGCGTGGCAGCCAGTGGATGCACGTTGCCGCTTAGCGTGATGCGCTGGGCGTTATCCAAAGCCTGAAGAACGCGCGAACGAGTTTGTCCGTAGATGCCTGCGGTATTACTCAGGATTAGAAGGAAGTTGATGAAGACAAAGGACTTCCGGAAGACCACTCGCGAAAAGGTCATACCCCGTCCAGGAAACCAGATTTTCCCCAGTAAATGCTGGCCACACCCAAACTGGCGCGGAGCTTAGCACCACGAGAGGTACTTGTCTATGGTATGACGTTGCGCATCTGGTACAGGCGGGCGTAGAAGTGCGCTTCCCATTTGGCAAGAAGCTACGGTCTGACTGTAGCCGCTACCTGTCTTTGTATGGACGGCTTTACGCCGCCCTCTTGGGGTTTGCCGGCCCTATTGTGCCGCTTGCACCGTAATCGGCGTGCTACCGCTGGACGCCGTATAATTGGTATCGCCGGTGTAGCTGGCGTTGATCGTAACGATATGCGAGCCGCCTGAGCTGCTGCCACCGCCTCCGCATCCCGCCACTCCTGCAACCACCAGCGCAAAAAGCAGCAAGCCGGCGTAAGTCAAAGTTCGCTGCCGGCTCTGCTGCATGCGCTGCACAAACGCGAGATACAGAATCGCCGCGAATGCCAACGCCGTAATGGGCAGAACGGGAACTCGCGGAGTTCTGCGATTCCCCGGCGACATCGGAGGAAGCGAGCTGATCGTAGTGGTAACGGTGGCGGTGCAATACGCGGTGCCCGATGAAGATGCACTCGCGGAGGTTGGAACACAGGTCACAGCCGCGCCAATGTTGGAAGTTCCGTTGGCAAACTGCACCGTGCCGGTGGGTCCAACGCCATTGCTGTTGGTATTTACCTGCGCGGTGAGTGTCACCGGTGCGCCGGAAGTAATCGTGCCCAGGTTGCTTTGCACCACCGTCGAAGTCGACGCTTGCGTAAACGTAATCGACATCGCGTTGCTGGTGCTAGCTTGGAAATTAGGATCGCCCGCATAGCTGGCGACGACGCTGTGCGTTCCCACGCTCAGATTGATCGCCTGATCTTCCGCCAGGCCGAGATTATTCAACTTCGCCATAGCGCTGGCGTTGGGCATGGGTCCGCTAGCGAAATCAGTTAAGGGTGTACCGTTGTCCGTTAAAGTGATCTTCCCAGTGGGGCAGGGAAAAGCAGGCTTCGTGTTTGGATACCCAAAACCGCAGGGCTGGCCGCTATTTTGCGTTCCGGTCACCACGATGTTCAGAATGTAAAACTCCGTACCGTAGGGCAATTTCTGCGCGTTCATGGTGATACCTAGCACACTGTTGTCCGAGCCCAGGCTCACGAAATTCAGCGTGGTCTTACTGGCCTGGTTGCTCCCAGTCACCGTCGGAATGGCAACCGCGGCTGATGTGCTGATCGCGTGGGTGGCGTCTCCACCATAGGTAGCTTGGACAAAAGCGGTGTTGGGCGGAATCAGATTGCTGGTGACAGTGGCTGAAGCACTATTTGACAGCGTGAACGGACCAAATGAACCGAGTACGGTGACCCCGTCGCTGGACAGCGCGGTCAGTGAGACGTCACCCGTCGCACCGGGGGTGACACTTACGGTGGCGGAAAAAGCCGTCCCGGACGGCGAGCCACCAGTCGGCGCCGTGAGCATCGTTGTCGTAGCAGTGCGTGTCACGCTCGCCCACTGCGCAAGCAGGTTTGTAACGTTGATCGATCCTAAACCGGTGGCCATGTCATAGCCGGTCCCACCGACAAACGCTGGATTATTCTGCGACACCAGAATGCCGAATCCGGTGCTTCCCGAGTTGCTGCAATTCGGTGATCCTGCCACACAAGCGACGGAATTGCTCGTCGTAGGACCACTCGAACCCGTGCCCTTGGTGACGTCGTGAAAAACGCAGGTCGGCGCAGGCGTGCCACCAACGGACGAATTACAGCCGCCACTGGTGTACGTGGTGTTGGATGCTAGCGCGTAAAGAACATAGTTTGGATTGCCCTGACGCTGCCCGGTGCTCTGATTTACCAGGGCCATGACGGCGGCGAAAACGGGCGTGGCGGCAGAGGTCCCTCCGACCAATTCAAAGTCCGTGAACGGACTACTCAAACTACAAGAAGCTCCGCTCGAGGTGTTGTCCGCCTCGCACACGATGTATGCAACGCCGTTGCCGGCGTTGCTGGCGAAGAAAGAAACGTCCGGAATTGATCGGGTAGTGGCTGGAGAAAGGCTCTGCCAAGCCGGTTTAGCGTTGCCAGATCCCGCTTGGCAGGCGCTCGAACTGGATGTCGTGCAATTGCTCGGCCCACCGCTCCCGGCGGAGAGATCCAAGCCCTGCGAGTCGACAGCAGTACACGGCGCCGGATACAGCGCGGCGCACGTGGAGTCATCCCACGGAGTTTCAGGGATGTATTGCAAAGCCGAACCCTGCTGGGGGCTGTTGCTCGTAGCTGAGCCCCAATACTGATTCGGAGGTGTGACCGGTATGGTGGAGAAGTCGAAGTCGGTTCCGCCCACTGCGACGTTGAACGGTGTGGAAGCTTCGCCGGTAACTGCGATGCCTCCGACCGCCGCGTTCGGGCTAGCAGTCGTGGGGTCGCAACCCGCAGAACCGTTGTCGCCCGCAGCGACCGCAACGGTGATTCCTTGCGCCGCCGCTTGTTCCCAAAGACTGTTTATGAACGCATTGCCAGTTGTACCCAACATGAATTCGCAACTGCCGTAACTGTCGCTCAAGATGGGAGCGAGGTTGTTATCCACAATATAGAGCGACGAGAGGTCAATACCATCGGTTACTTGAGCCGTATTCGTAAGCGTGCCTTCGGAAGTGACCAGCAGGATGGTGGCGTTTGGCGCTACCGCCCCAGACCATTCGACGTCGAGATCTGATTCCCCTTCATCACTGCTGGTGCCGGGCGAGGCTGGACCGAGAAGCCCAGGGTCTGGACCGTTGACGATGATGTTTCCGGCTTGCGTGAAATTCTGCGGCAGCCCAAAGAGATTGCGGAAATCGATGATGTCCTGCGCATTGATGTTGGAGCGCCCCACGATGGCGATGGTCTGGCCGGCTCCCGTGGCGGTTGTCGTTGGAATGTTGTAGATCTTGTCGAAATCGGCTGGGGCCAAGGCGAAGCTGGCGGGATTGCCGAAAGTAAACAGTGGCTTCAACGCGCTCGAGCCCGCGACGCGGCGATAAATACCTTTGTTCCGCAGGTAAGAAGTCTTGCGAAAATTGTGCAACGCAACAACGCCGGCGACCACCGGCGTCAGTGCTTGGGGAATAGCGGGGTCGCTGACGTTGGCGAAATGCTCTTCGCCATTCACCACGAAGCGGTGAATTTCCGTCTGAAAGCCCTTGCGAACCTGTCCAACGGTTCCGTTGAACTCAATCACCGTGCGACCAGTGGATACTTTGGAAATTTGGAACCCTTGGCGTGTCAGCCAGTCGGTTACCGCCTGCACATCCGAATCCGACGGACCAAATTGTTTGCCAAAAGAATCCGGCGTCAGCCACGCGTGGTAACTGCCGGAGTTTTTTGTTTGCTGCGCATCCAGAAGGTTGCGAAGGGCGGTCTCCTGATCCGTACCGCGCTGCAGCAGCACAAGCATACGCTGCAGAGGTTGAGAGTCTGGCAATGCTCCCTGGTCGAACTCCGCCCGTGCCAGCGGGTGAACGTTGCCAGTGAGACGAGTGGTTTGTAGATCGTCGACAGCTTGCGCGACGCGGGATTTTACGGTTATTTTCTGCGCAAACACATGGGGAGCAGCGAGCAGCAAAAACGCACAGACGAACAGACAGATAGCTTTCAACTTGCGGAATTTCGTCATGGTGAACTCAGGCTCCGGAACTTGAATTTGAACGTGCTCTCTTTTGGCAGGAGTCGCAGGCTTCCGGCCCCCATGACACGGTTACCGAACATCCGCTATATCCAACAGATGCCATTTCGGGCGGAACGGTTTCACGGCTCCCCGGGCCAGGGCGACCAAAATAAGACTATCAGAGCCGGTCGAAGGCCCTAATTCAAAGAGACGGTCATCATGGTCGAATGAGTCAACCCGGTTGATGAGGAGGCGGTCACCTGGAACGCAACGTTTCCAAGCACTAACTGGGTGGTGGCGGTGGAACTCGACCCCAGGACCGCAGCGCTTGAAGAGTTGTAGACCGCTTTCAGCGAATGCACCCCAACGCTTAACGAAGACGTTTGCAGCGTGGCGGAGCCAGACGAAAGCGCCTGCTGTGTTCCGAGCGGGGCGCCGTTATCGAAGAACTGTACGGTTCCCGACGGTGCGACACTCGCGGAAACGGTTGCGGTGATTTGCACCGGTTGGCCAGACGCGATTTTTGCGCTGGAAGTCATGATGGAAGTGCTGCTGGACACCGGGTTGGAGCCACCGCCGCCACCCCCGCCGCCTCCGCCACAACCCAGAATCAGCGAACTGATCAAAAGCGCAGCGCCACTGGCCAGCGCCATTTGCCGCAACGGTTGGCGGAAGAGCGGTGCAGATTTTGAACTTATGGCAACGAACGCGAATGCCAGCAAGACGCAACCCGCGACCAGCGACAGCGTTGCGGTACGCTCAGCATCGGGCGCCTTTCGCTCTCGTGAGGGCGGATTTATGCCGCTCGCTTGGGTAAACGGTGCGACGACGTTTGCGGCCGCTGGAGGATTGAGCGTCATCTGCGTACTGAAGGTGGAAGCGCTGGCATACACGGTAGCAATACTGCAGGTATATCCGGCTGGAAGACTGGTGTTGTTCGCGGGACACGTGAAGGAAACGGATCCGATAAAAGCATTCGTAAACGCTATCGTCGCTGTGGCCATTCCCGAAGTGCCGTCCATCATAGCAATTGGATCGGGTGCGATGGTCAGCGTGAAATCCGAAACGGTCAGCGTTATTGTCGGGGAATTGGCAGCCTGCCAATTCAGATCGCCGCGATAATGGCTGTATAACGCGTGCGTGCCACCCGCAAATTTCAGCCGCGTTCCGTAGACCGAAACGTTTCCCGCGCCGGCCGTGAGGCTTTGCGCGGTGAGCAATTGCGGCGGCGCACCATTGACCGAATCCCAGATTTCGACCACGCCAGTCGGGTAGACCAGCGAGGTGTTGGAAGGCTTCCCCGCGACGGTGACGTTCACGCTCGCTTGCTGATTCAGTCCGCTGTTCGACGGAGCGGAAATCGAAACGGTCGGAACTCCCTGGTTCACCGTGAAGGGCACGGTGGAACTGGACGAGGAAGCGAAGGTGGCATCGCCGGAATAGACCGCGTACAAGGCGGTGCTGCCCGCCTGCGGCCACGCAAACGTTATAGACACGGTGCCGCCAGAGATTGCCGTTGCCGCCGTGCGAGGGCCTACTCCATCCCAAAGTGTTACGGTGCCGGTCGCGGTGCTGGGCTTAACGGTGACCGCAAAAGTTCCCGTGTCACCGAGATTCACGGGGAGCGTGGTGGCGGAGATGCTCGTGGTTGTCGGAGTACCCTTGGCTGCGCTAACAGTAACTGCGAACGTCGCTTCATTAAGTGGGTCGCCGCTGGCCACGCTGTTGTAATTCGGGTCGGCGCCTGCGGTATAGATCGCACCGATAATGTGGCTACCCTGCGAAAGGCTCGACAGCAGAGTGGCCGCTTGCGCCTGGGTTCCGAAGAACCCGGTCGTCTGCAGCGGGATCACGGGTCCGATGGCGGTGCCGTTGTCCGTAAATTGAATGGTGCCGGTGGCCAGCGCTGTGCCGCTGCCGGAAACGACCGCGTGAATGCCCAGCGGTTCACCGGCAGAAATATTTACAGAATTTCCGCCTACAATCAGATACGGAATGCCCTTGCCCACGACGAAACTAGTCTGCACAGAGGTGCTGGCGTTGAAGCTGTTGTCACCCGAATAGGAGGCAGTCAGCGCATGCGTTCCCGGCGCGAAGGCGAATCCGCCGCCACCTCCGCTGGGAATGGTGACGCTTCCATTGGAAGCAAGCGCGTACACGCCAACCGTGGCGCCACCATCCTGAATCGTGACGCTACCGGTGGCCACACCCGCGCCGGAAGCGCCCGCAACTTTTACGATAACCTGCAGAGCAGAGCCGTAGGCAACGGTGCCGGCGGGCGCAGGATTCAACGTCAGCTGCGCGGTGCTAGCTTCTGGCGTGATACTGAAGACCACGGGAGCGGAAAGGCTTGCGCCATAGGTTCCATCGCCTGCATAGTTCGCCGTAAGCGAATATTGTCCGCCGGGAAGATCGGAAACAGCGCCGCTGAAATTTCCGTTCGTTAACGCGAGAACATCGGTCGGGTTGCCATTGGTGTTGCTTTGAAACGCTACGTTGCCTGTTGGAGTTCCCGAACCCGTCGTCGCGGAAACCGTTCCGCTAAGAGTGAGCGGAGTTCCGTGGATGGCGCTCAACACCGCCGCACTTAAACTGGTTTGCGAGCTGACGAACGTAACGTTTTTCCAGTTGTTCGCGAGATTTGCCGCATTGACGGAACCTAGCCCGGTGACGAGATCGTATCCCGGCCCTGCAGTGTAACCGCTCAGCAGCCCGTTGGCCGATGTTTGCGACGAACAAGCCGGCGAACCGCCTGCACAGGGCACCCTGTTGTTGCCCGAAACGACGTCATAAAAAACGCAGGAATTTTGCGCCGTGGGATTGGTCTGAGTGGAGGAATCGCAACTGTTGCTCTGCGCAAGTTTGTAGAGGACGTAATTGATCTGTCCCTGGTATGCGCCATTTTTTTGTTCCACCAGCGCAAGGATCCCGGCCATGGCGGGCGTCGATGCCGATGTGCCGCCCACGAGAGTCAGGCCGGTGACGCCGCTGGCGCCGTTAAGCTGGCACGGCGTGCCAAACAGACTGAAGCAATAGACGTATTGGTCGTGGCCTGAAGAAGCCGCGAGAGCGATGTCGGGAATGTCGCGCGCATTGTCCGTTGGAACCCCGCTGCCCTTTTGCCACGGAGGTTTGGACGTGTAGACGGTGCTTGCGCCGCCTCCGCTGGAAAGCAAACTGAAATTGGTATTCCCGAACGCGCAATTTGTCGCTGAGGTCGCTTGCCCGGTATCGCAGCTGCCGTTCCACGCAGCTTCGGAAATGTAGCCAAGGGCCGAAGAAAAATCCGCGGTGTTCGTTGGACTCCAATACGCGGATTCATTGCTGGAATCGGCGAATTGCGTGCCGCCGACAGCCACATTATAAGGAGTGGACGCAGCGCCGTTCACCGCAAGACCTTGCACGGCCGGATTGCCGGAGTTGGCATCGTCGCACCCGGCAGCTCCGTTATCTCCCGTAGCGACGAGCACGGTAATCCCCTGCGCCGCAGCCTGCTGCCAAAGCGCATTGTAGAAAGCATTGCCGCTCGAGCTGAGAAGTTGTTCGCAACCGCCATACGTGTAGGTAACGATGGGAGCGATCGCATTATCGATGGCGTACGCTGCCGCGAGGTCCACGCCGTTGGACGTGGCGGTGCTGCCGGCCACAACCAGATCGATTGTCGCGCCGGGCGCGACAGCACCAGCCCACTCAACGTCCAGCATCGCTTCCTGCACGTCAATCGGCGTAGTGATTCCGGGATCGGGGCCACTCAGAAGAATGTTCGGGTCGTTGGATTTGAGGCCAAAAATCTGGCGGAATTGCTGCACATCCGTGAGCTCGATATTAGATTGCGCGGTGACCGCCATGGAAACACCGGACCCATCGTTGCCTGCTGCCAGCAGCGGCTTGGTGTTGTAGATCGTCGCGAAATCACCGGGCGCGAGGTAATAAAAATTCGGATTGCCGACGGCCGTGAGCTCGGGCGACAGAATGGTTTTCTGCCCCTGCGCATTCCTCCCGGCAGTTCCCAGACTTTGGTGTTGCGGCGGACGGACGCCAAAACTATTTAGCGAGGCGATACCCATCGCGACGCGCGCAATTTCTTCCGGCAAGCCGATGTCCGTGGAATTTGCCAGAAATTGCCGGCCATGTGCGCGGTAATAGTGCAATTCGGTGTGGAAGGCTTCTTCGACTTGAGAAGCAACGCCGCTGAATTGCACGGAATTCTTGCCGTGCGCAACCGACTCAACGGCAAAGCCTTTGGAATTTAGCCACTCGCTGATTTTCTGGATGTCCGCATCGGCTGCGCCGAACCGCGCGCCAAACTCCGAGGGAGTGAGCCACTGGTGATATTGCGGCGAATGAGGATTCTGCTGCGCGTCCAATAACACTTGCAGCGCGATTTGCGATTCCTGCGTCGGAGACAGCAGCAAAACCATTCGCGAAAGAATTTTGGCGGGTTCCACGCGAGAGACTTGATTTGTTGGAATCGCCAGCGGATGCGTGGAATGCGCCACGCGAACTATCCGCTGGTCATCGACGGAACCCTGGATGCGCGGTGCAACCTGCGCGCAGACGGAAAGTCCATTTAACAGAAGCAACACGAACAGGCAGGCGAGCAGGGAACTACGCCGAGCAAGGGCCAGCAAAATTCACCTTTAGCGGTCCCGGACCGGGGGTCAGGCGCACGGGGACTGTTCGCCAGAACTTGAAACTCCGGATTGCCGAGGACGGTTCTTTTCTCTGAGAGAAAGTCTTACAACAAGAAGTTTACACAGCGCTATCTACGCTGACAATTGAAGTTGCGCGAATTCGTACTCAGTAAGTTGCTGTAGTAATTGGCGAGTATGGTGACTGCGTATTAACCGGATGGCAGCTGATGTATACTGCCCCGACTGCGAATCTCGGGGTGTGGAAGTCGGTTCACTGGTCTGCCCTGTCTCCCCGTAATTTTGAATTGAAAGGTGAATACATGACCGGTAAAGCCATGTCGCGTAAAACCATGTCCCAGCGTGGAAAGCTGGCTGTCGTAGCGTGCCTGCTGATGCTTGCGGTTTTCGTTTTGCCCGCGGCTGCGGCTGCGCAGACGAAATTGTTGCGCTTCCCGGATGTGCATGGAGACAAGGTGGTGTTCACCTACGGCGGCGATTTGTGGATCGCCTCCACTTCCGGCGGATTGGCGACGCGGTTGACCGCACATCCCGGCATGGAACTTTTCGGAAAATTCTCGCCCGATGGAAAGTGGATTGCCTTCACCGGCCAATACGATGGCGACGAACAGGTGTACGTGATCCCGGTCACAGGCGGAGTGCCGAAGCAACTTACGTTTTATCCTGCGCGTGGGCCGCTGAATCCACGCTGGGGTTACGACAATCAGGTTTACGGGTGGACGCCGGATGGAAAGTCCATCATCTTTCGGTCGCTGCGTGAACACTTCGATTTGGGCGACAACCGATTGTACAGCGTTTCGATGAGTGGCGGGCTCCCACAGGCTTTTCCGATGCCCTTTTCCGGCGCGGGTGATGTGTCTCCAGACGGAGCAAAAGTTGTTTACTCGCCGCTGTTTCGCGATTTCCGCACGTGGAAACGCTATTCCGGTGGCTGGGCGCAGCAACTTTATGTTTTCGATTTGAAGTCCCACGAGCAGGAAAAGATCACCGACGATCCACGCGCGCATCGCGATCCCATGTGGGTTGGCGACAAGATTTATTATTCCTCGGACAAGGACGACACGCTGAATCTGTATTCCTATGATCCCAAGACGAAGAAGACGGAAGAATTGACCCACAGCACGAAGTGGGATTTGCGCTGGCCCAGCACCGATCACAAGAATCAGATCGTTTATGAACTGGACGGCGAGCTGAACATTTTCGATATCAGCACCGGGCAATCGCGGCACATTTCCATCGATGTACCCACGGACGCTCTGGCGATGCGACCTTCTCGTGTTCCCGCGGCCGGGCAGATGGAATGGTTCACCCTGAGCCCCAAGGGCGAGCGTGCCTTGTTTGTAGCGCGCGGTGATGTATTCACAGCGCCCATCGAAAAGGGGCCAACTCGCAATCTGACCAATTCCTCGAATGCGCATGATAAGTACGCGCAATGGTCTCCGGATGGAGCGAAGATCGCGTTTATTTCGGACATGGATGGCGAGGATGAACTTTACCTGATCAGTCAGGACGGCAGTGGGAAGCCTGAACAGTTGACGCATGGTTTCCACGTCATGTTGTATCAGCCGACGTGGGCGCCCGATGGCAAGCGCATCGCCTTCAGCGACAAAGACGGCAAGTTGTTCGTTCTGACGCTGGAAAGCAAAGAAGTGAAAATGGTCGCGAAGAATCCGCGCGGGCAGATCGGGAAGTATCCGTGGTCGCCGGATGGCGGGCATCTGGCCTTCACGATGGACAATCCAAATGGATTCAGCTCCATCTGCATCTGGAGCGTTGGCGACGGCCAGGTGCATCGTGTTACCGGCGATTTGTTTGACGCAGGGCAGCCGGCCTGGGATCCCGACGGCAACTATCTCTACTATCTGGGCAACCACGAGTTCCAGCCGCAGTTGAGCCAACTGGAATTCAACTTTGCGACCAATCGCAGCACTTCCATTTATGCGCTGGCGCTGCGCAAGGACACCAAGAATCCGTTTCCTCCCGAGAGCGATGAAGTGGCCGTCGCGAAGGCAGGCGAAGAAGCTGGTGCGGACAAGGATAAAGACAAAGATAAAGATAAGGACAAGGTTGGCGAGAAGAAAGAGGACCAAAAAGGCGAGAAGAAAGACGCTAAAAAGGATGAGAAGGCCGCCGAGAAAAAGAAAGAGCCGATTCGCATCGATTTCGATGGACTCGGAGATCGCGTCACGCGCGTGCCGGTGGAGGCCGACAATTACCAGCAGCTTGCCGTTACCTCGGAATATCTGGTGTACGTGCGTGCAGGCGCACCTTACTACGGGCGCGAATCATCGCCAGACTCCGCGCTCATGGTGTTCTCTATCAAGGAACGTAAGGATAGTTCGATTGCGGACAAAGTATCAGGATTTGAAGTATCCGCCGACGGCAAAAAGGTGCTGGCGCATCAGGATAACGAGTACAAGTTGTTTGACGTGAAGCCGGAAGGAAAGGGCAAGACTGTTTCCACGGCCGGGTTGATGGTGGACCGCGTGCCACACGAAGAGTGGGTGGAAATCTATAACGAAGTGGCGCGGCGCTATCGGGACTTTTTCTACGCGCCGAATATGCACGGATACGATTGGACCGCTTTGGTGGCGCAATACCGGCCGCTGGTGGATTACGTGGCCCATCGCTCCGATCTGAATTATGTTCTGGGCGAACTGGTGGCGGAGCTCAGCGTTTCCCATGCCTATCTGCAGGGCGGCGATTTTGAGATTCCGAAACGGCCGCAGATAGCTTTACCGGGCGCGAAAATCGAGCTGGACGCGGCTGCGGGGCGTTACCGCCTGGCGAAAATTTATCGCGGCCAGAATGAGGAGGAAATTTATCGCTCGCCGTTGACGGAAGTTGCCGTGGACGCCAAGGAAGGCGATTACATTCTGGCCATCGACGGCCGCGAGCTTACCGCGAAAGACAATCCTTACGAATTCCTGCGCGACAGAGCGGCACATCCGGTGCAATTGACGCTGAATGCCAAGCCGACGTTCGATGGCGCGCGCAAAGTTTCGTACAAGCCGATCACCAGCGAGACGCAGTTGATTTATCTGGACTGGGTTACTCACAATCGCGAGGCGGTGAGCAAGGCCACCGATGGGCGCGTGGGCTACATCCACATTCCCGACATGGGCGATGACGGGATACGCGAATTCATCAAGTATTACTACCCCCAGATTCGCAAGGAAGCGTTGATCGTGGATGTCCGCGGAAACGGCGGAGGAAATATTTCGCAGATGTTGATCGAGCGTTTGCGCCGAGAACTACTCGGCACTGGTTACGACCGGATTGATGAGCAGACTGGAACCTATCCCGATGCGGTGTTCTACGGGCCGAAGGTTTGCTTGATCAATGAGACCTCGGCTTCGGATGGCGATATTTTCCCGTACATGTTCAAACAGGCCGGCTTGGGACCGTTGATCGGTAAGCGCACGTGGGGCGGCGTGGTGGGAATCGCCGGACGAGGACCACTGATCGATGGCGGGCAAGTGTTCGTGCCGGAATACGCGACGGGCTCGGCGGCAGGGCAGTATGTGATCGAGGGACACGGCGTCGATCCGGATATTGTTGTTGAGAATGACCCGGCGCAGGTGATCCAGGGAAAGGACCAACAGTTGGATCGCGGCATCGCCGAGGTCATGAAAGCGCTGCAAGCCAGCCCGAAGAAGTTGCCGGCGCGGCCAGCGGACCCGGTGAAGACGCCGAAGCGGGATGCGAGGTAGGCGAGAGCGTTACTCAAGAAGTTGGCTCTAAACCCGCACCCTTAGAAACCAAAGGGTGCGGCACCCAAAGAGAAGACTCAAGCTCGAGTCGTAACGGGTTTCCGCCCCCATAACTTATTGAAAACAAGTTTGATAATGGTATGGAGACGATCTAGGTTAACAATATGCCGAAGATTGAAAAAATGCATTTTGACGTAAGTGCGGGCAATAAAGGACTTACGGGAAGTCAGGTTCGTAAGTGCGGATTCTAATGGAGTTATAGATCTTTTGTTTTGATACACATTTGTAAGTGTGGAACTCATTTGCCATCCAAGCGTGTCTCTGGCCAAATACAGGTAGGCCGCACGAGAACGTGTGAGTCTCAGGTTCCACTCCGTGCGCCAGGGGAGCTGCCCTTTCCGTTTTTGTATCGTCAACCCGCAGCTCCAAAACGGCGACGTCTGGACTACCTCGTCTGTACTCAGTCTAAACCCGTGCCCGAAAAACGCACCTTCGCGGCTCGGGGCAAGCGGGTGCGGCGACGAGGAGAACCAAGACCCACGCGGGAAAGCGTAAGACCCGTTGGCCGGGAATCGGCGCAGCGGGTCGGGTTGACGAAGAGTTCGCTTGAACCGACGATCAGCCGCCGGGCTGAGGGCCGCCACCGCCGGAGCCGATTTTCACGGTGCCTCCGGTTCCATCTGCGATTCCGCTAGAAGTAGCAATCGTAACCGTAACATCGGTATTGACGGCGTGGAGAGGGTGCGATTGCCCGGCGTGTAGCGTGAAGGGTAAGCCGAACGGCTTGTTCCCCTCGTTGGTGGTGAAACTCAAGGTGATTCCGCTGCTTGGAATATCGTCGGCGCCCAAGAAACTTACCGCACCACCGTTGGGGATGCAGGAATCTTCAATGCCCAAATCGCCGTTGGCATCGACCACGATGGTCAACGGGGCGCAGCCGACGGTGACGCTGCGCGCTGGAGTCGGGCTAACGGATTCCCCGGAAATCTGAAAATTCACACAAACATTTTGAGCGTTAGGCGAGAGTTTCGCGGTCGAGCCATTTGCGGGAATCTGAACCTGGCCAGTCAGGTGGTCGCCAAAAACGCCCAAAGGGCTGAACGTGGCCACGAGAGCGTTGGGGTACGCAGAAACAAATTGAATGGTGCCTTGGTCAAAAATGAAACGGTGAACCCTTCCAACGATTGTGCCGTCCGCGAGTATGTTGATCACTGCGTGCATGGGAATGTCACAATCACCGAGGGCCATTTGGGGTGTCGCCATTATTATTTCTCCTAGTCGGAATGTCTTACTTTTTGTTGGAACGGAAATTCGGGTCTGCCAGGAGCGCTTGCAACTCCGGGTCTAGCTTCAAAGCGTCGAGAGCATAACCCTTTTGTAAACTTATATCAATATAATGGAGGGCCTCGGAACGCTCACCCAGGTCTTCGAAAGCCTCGCCCACGTTTGCCAAGACGGTGGCATCGTCGGGAGCGAGCGCCAGGGCGGTCTTGAGGTGCGAGAGGGCTTCTTCGCGCATTTTCTTTTTCGCGAATTGCGTCGCAATGCTTGCGTGCAACTGCGGATCCTGTGGCTTCAAAGTCAGCGCCGATTGGAGTAATTGAAGGACTTTTTCGCGAGCCGCGGCTGCCTTGTCCGCTTGTTTCAACCATTCGAGAGCGAGCACGAGATTTTCCCAAACGATGAAGTCCTTGTCGTTGATTTGCAGGGCCTTTTCCGTCATCGCGACGGAATCCTCGAAGCGACGTTGCTGAAGGTACAGATAACCAAGATTGGCGTAGGCGCCGTAGCTGGGACTGAGTTCGATTGACTTGTTAAACGCGGCCAGCGCTTTCGGAATTTCGGCGGAATTTCCTGTGTCGAGATAGACAGCGCCCAGGTTGCTGTAGACCTGCGCGTTGTCCGGCGTCAGATGACTAGCTTTCTGGAGCTGCGCGATGGCTTCGGGGTAGCGATTCTGGCGATCGTAGAAAAGACCTAGTTCGTCGTAGGCGTCCCAATAATCGGGACGCAGCGCGGCGGCTTTCTGAAAGGCTGCTTCGGCATCGGCAACGCGTCCGGAATTTTCGTAAGCGCGAGCCAAACCGCCGACGGCCGAACCATCGCGCGGATTGATTTGCAATGCGCGCTGAAACTCCTGCACAGCCAAATCGTATTTTCCATTCTCATTGTGAATGTCGCCTAGAGTTACGTAGGCCGAGCCGAGACGATCGTCGAGTTGGATGGCCTTCTGACAACTGGCCAGGGATTCATCCAGCCATTTCGGGTTTTGATCGAGATGGAATTTCAGGCGGTAGGCAGTGCCACGTCCGGCGAAGCCCAAGGCGAAGCGCGGATCGGTCTGCACGGAATCGTTCAGCGCAGCGATAGCCAGATCGAGATTTCCGGGCTTATCGTAGCGTTGCATATAACCGAGGGCCTTGAGATAGGACTCATACGCGGCGGGAGTGACCTTGCCGTTGGTTGCGCGGAGCATTTCGGCGGTGACTTTCAAATTCATGAGCCGTGCGAGCCGCGCGACGGCTTCATCCTGAAGCGAGGCGATATCTCCGGTGCGGTCTTCGAGCGAGCTGGAGCCGATCTGGCGAAGATTTTTGGCGTCGATGAGATCGACGGTAAGGTGAACGTCCGAGCCGTTGCGCTGGATGCTGCCTTTCACCACCAGATTGGCTCCGAGTTCCTTGGCGGCCACCGATGGATCGCTGATTTTGCGGCTGCGCACGACACTGGCGGGAACAACCCAGAGCGACTGCTTGCCCACGTCCAGATTAGAAAGCTGGCTGGTCAGGCTCTCCATCAAGCCTTGCGCGACGGCTTCGTTGGCCGGATCGTTGCCAATATTGTCGAAAGGCAGCACGGCAATATGGCGTTCACCGCTGGATGTAAGCAGCAGTGCGAGGCGTTCGCGAACTTCAGGAATGAGCAGCGAAATGGCCGCGAGCAAAACCAGCGACAGCAGGCCGTAGAGGACGAATCTGAACACCGGCTTTTGCGGAGTGGTTGTTTGCCAGCGTGGAGTCGAAGCCCGCTCGGCGGCTGCCTTTAGTTCGCGCGCGGAGACGGTGGTTGTTTGCGTAGCGGCATCCTGCGGCGCGCCTTCCGGGACATCGGTGATTTGCTGGCGCGCCATTTCCAGGTCGGCAAGCATTTCCTTTGCGCTGGGATACCGGTGGTCCGGCTCTTTGGAGAGCGCGTGGTAGGCGATGGCGCGGAGCACTCGCGGCATGGCCTCCAATGCGCCGGGCGGCTGATTCAGGATGGCGAAGGTCATCGCTGCGGCGTTATCGCGGAGAAATGGATGCTTGCCGGTGACCATTTGCACCAGGACAACGCCTAGCGCCCAGACGTCGCAACGCTGGTCGATGGGTTCGGCCAGCACCTGCTCCGGGGCCATATAAGGAAGCGTGCCGGATGTTTGCAGACTTTGTGTGGCGCTGGAAGTGGCGATGACGCGAGCGAGGCCGAAGTCCACGATTTTGACGACGTTTTGTGTGGTGATGATGATGTTGGCAGGCTTGATGTCGCGGTGGACGATGTTGCGCGCGTGCGCGGCCGCCAGGCCGCTGGCAATTTGATTGGCGAGATCGAGCGATTCGCGAACAGGAATCTGGCCGCGCGACAACCTTTGCACCAGGGTCTCGCCCTCGTAGTAGCCCATGACAATGTAGAGCTGCCGGTCGGCTTCCTCCAGGCCGTAAATCACGCCAGTGTTGGGGTGATCGAGTGAAGAAGCGGCGCGCGCTTCGCGGAGGAGATTTTCGCGTTCCCGATCGGTGAGGGCGACTTCCGTGGGGAGAAATTTCAGCGCAACGGTGCGCTGCAGTTGCAGGTCGAGCGCTTTGTACACCACGCCCATGCCACCTGCGCCCAGCTTTTCTATGATTCGGTAGTGCGAAATGGTTTGGCCAACCATAAGGCGGGAACGAGGGGCGATTCTAGCCGCGGTATGTAGCTAAGTCAACGCGGGTGGAGACGTGTGGTTCGTTACCCGAGAAGAAAAGAGAAACCCGAGAACCACGGGGTGCCCGAGGGGTGGGTTCGGTCTAAACCCGCACCGTGAAAACGCAGGGTGCGTCACCCCAAAAAAATCTCTGTGATCTGGTAGGCCATTTTGGCTGTGAAATTCTGTATTTCATAGCTCCTTCGTTTGTCACATCGAGGCTAAAGCACACCTAAAATCTATTTCCAGAATTAAGACTTTTATGTTCTGCGTTCTACCCGGCCACCACCAATTTATCGAAGTTTTCGGCGTGACGGCACAGTTCCTGCAAATTGTTCGCCTAACGATTCGGAGGTGTTCCGGATCTGGGGCGAAAGTGTCTGGGTCAAGTGGAAGGTGTCTCGTCAAGTTCATTATCCCGAAGAACTAATACCGCTAAGGAGGTCCGCAATGGACTCGAAGGCGCGTCGCGCAGCGTTCATGTCTTTATATCAGGCAGTGAGTCGATCAATAGTTCAGATGAAAGGTTCCCAACGAGGCCCTGGGTTCCCGGAAAAACGAATTGCAAAAGGGAAGACGAGTCGCAAGCGGGAGTACCTAATTGCGGAAATACTGAGAACGGCGAGAGTGCTGGCGTGTGCAACCGCCCTGCTCACAATGCTGGCAGCGGGCGCGCTGGCGCAGGAAACCACTGCTGGACTGCAGGGGACGGTGAAGGATCCGTCCGGGGCTACAGTGCCGCACGCGAAGGTGGTAGTTACGACAGATACGCTGATCGGCGAAAAACAACTCGAGACCGATGCCAATGGCTACTTCAGGTTCGCGAACCTGCCGCCCGGCAACTATGCGGTTACCGTCACTGCAAGTGGATTCACGACCGCGAAGCGGGAATTGGTTTTGGAAGTAGGGCACTTGCCGACTCTGGATGTTGTGCTCGAGCTTGGCAAGGGCTCGGAAACCGTGGAGGTGAGCTCCGCGGCTCCAGCGATTGATGTGACTACAAACGTGACCACCACCAACGTGACGCAAGACGTGATTAACAATATTCCACACGGCTTATCTTTCCAGTCCGTGATTCAGTTTGCTCCTGCTGCGCGTAACGAGCCTTTGATGGGAAATAACACGATGACGGCGGTAACCAGCTTCAACAGCGCCGCTACAGGGAATGGCAATGGCAATTCTTCCGCGGGCGGCGCAGTGAATGGCAACACCTTCGGATTTTCCGTGGCGGGCGGTGCAGACTCGGAAAACTCGTATCTTGTGGAAGGGCAAGAAACGGCGAACCTGATCGGCGGCTACTCGCATACCAACGTGCTTTTTTAGTTTGTGCAGGAAGTTGAAATCAAGAACTCGGGAATTCAGGCCGAGCACGGGGGTGCGCTGGGCGGCGTGGTAAACGTGGTCATGAAGAAGGGCACGAATCAGTACCACGGCACGGTGTTCAGCGATTTCGAGAATGATGCAATGGATGCCAACCAGATCCCACCGATCGCGCGGTACAACCCGCTCTCCAGTCAAACCACCACGAGTTGGGGTGCGCTGGACCCGCAATTCCAGGACTATGTGTCGAAGAAAGATCATTACAGCGACATACTCCCGGGATTCACGTTCGGCGGACCGATCCTAAAGGATCGGATTTTTGGTTTCGTGGGCTTCAACCCCTGGATTCAGAACGACGAGCGTGGCGTGAACTACGATCAACCGGGAGGTTTGGGGAATCTCGGCGTGGTGAACTTCGGCCAGAACACCAGGACCTACTACACCACGGCGCGTGTAGACGCGGCGGTAACGCAGAAGCTCCGTCTTTATTCTTCGTGGCTATATCAACTGCAAAAGCAGTATGGGGAGAACTTGCCATTCCCGGACTCCGCGAACGGTCAATTCAACGCCAGTTCGGCGATAGCCCCGTCGAACTACTCGCACAACCTCGGCTATACCGCGCCCAATTCAACGACTAACGTTGGCGTCGACTACAGCGTCACGCCGCGGCTGATCGTGACCGGCCGATTTGGTTATTATTTTGAAAACTATCACGATTTCGGGTATCCGACCGCAGGCACTCTAACCGCTTGGCAAACCAACGGCGTTGGCTCGACAGACGTTTTCGGCAACCCGCTGCCCGCTTCCCTGCAGCAACCGACCGGTTTCTTTAACGTGGCGAATACCTCGAACTACACGGTGCGTAACGCAAATAAGGCCATCCAGACAGATGCGAACGGCGCGTGGTTCAAGAGCGGATGGCGAGGAACCCACAACTTCAAATTCGGCTATCAGCTGAATCGGCTGAACAATGATGTAGCGCAGCGCTATAACGTGCCGGTCGTGAACTACTACGTTGGGGGGTCTTCATCCTATACGCCGTTGGGACCCGTGGGCGTAGCCAATTGCCAGCCACTCATCGCGACGTACGGGCAGTGCTCCGGCCAGTACGGATACATCAATATCCAGGACTACGGATCGAATGGAACAGCGACCAGTTACAATCACGCTTTCTTCGTGCAGGATTCCTGGTCGATCTTGAGGGGCTTGACCCTTAACCTTGGCATGCGACTGGAAAGAGAATATCTACCAGCGGAAGATCAACCGTCAGGTGGAATCACCAGGCCAATCAATTTCGGGTGGGGAGACAAAGTTGCTCCTCGCATAGGCGCTGCATGGGACCCCACCGGCCGCGGCAAGATGAAAATCTTCGGAGGTTATGGACAGTTCTACGATCAGATGAAGCTGAATCTAGCCATTAGTTCGTTCGGTGGCCAGTATTGGAGCAATTGCTTCTACGCGCTGAACACCTCTGATGTCGCATCCATCGCGCCGGTCTTCAACAACGCCGGTCGTTACTGTGGGGGCATCGGTACGAATTCCGCGAGCGAAGCCAATTTCGCTGGCGCAACGCCAGCCGGAATTACTTTCCTGGAGAACCAAAACTATCGCACCAATCCGACCACGTGTTCCACCTGCACCGTCACCGAAGAAGGCGTTGCTCCGGGCCTCAAACCCTACAAGCAGCACGAGACCACGCTTGGCTTTGACTACCAACTGAGGTCCTCATTGGCGTTCGAAGCGCGGTGGGATCGCCGGCGTTTGGATCACGTGATCGAAGATTCAGCCCTGGTGAATCCGACCATTGGCGAAACTTTCGTCATTGTCAACCCAGGGCAGGGTGTTAACAGCAGCTACAATGGCTTCTACAACTTCCTCTATGGGCTTAATCCCGGGCAACCCGGAGCTTCCCCCTGTGCGTCGTGCCCGCCGACGATTCCTGCGGAGCGCGACTATGACGGTGTGGAATTGCGCCTGACGGAAACCTCAAAGAAATGGAACGGAATGTTCTCCTACACCTGGAGCAGGTTGTGGGGCAACTACTCGGGCTTAACTAGTTCCATGCAGGAGGACGGGGGCGGCGGCCGCAACGCTCCCAATAACAGCCGTGCCTTCGACGAACCTATGTTCTCCTGGAGTTCGTTCGGGAAGTCTTCAAGCGGACTTCTTCCAACGGACCGCCCAAATGCACTTAAGGGATATGTCTACTACGAAATACCCTGGTTTCACCGGATGACGACGGACTTGGGAATATTCCAGGTCTTTTACCAGGGCTCGCCGGAGACCAGCGTCATGGATGTGGGCAATGCCGGTCCGCTCTATGCCTTGGCTGGTGGCGGGTATTCCGTGAACGTCGTGGGCCGGGGTCAGTGGGTAAATGTCACACAGGACCCGACAACGGGGAATATCACCTTTGGCACTCCCTACCTGAAACGGACCCCGTGGTATATCCAGACCGATTTCAACTTTCAACAAAACTACAAGCTGTCCGAGTCTAAAGTAGTTTCGTTCTCTGCGACCATGCAAAACCTGTTCAACGAGCGCTCAGTGACCGCCGTGAACCAATCCATTGACAGCGGCTTCAATTTTAATTACATCGGACCAAATGGCCTGAACACTTCGGCGGGCACGCCGTTCTATCAGGCTATCTTCCAGCCCTATAACATCGCGACGCTAGCAAACGCGGCGTACACCAACAGCGGCTGCGCGGCCGGCCACGGTTGCGGACCACTCACCGTGGGCAGCGGCTACGGCTTGCCAAACCGCTATCAGGTAGGCCGCACTATCCGGTTGCAAGTGAAGTTCACCTTTTAGCCGAAGCAAGAGGAGGCGCCAGGGGAGCCGACATGGGCGGCGGCTCCCCTACTCCTTTGCGTCCTTGAGGGCGCTGCGCTGCCGGACGCTAGGAAAAAGCGCTCGTCTCGGAAGCGGCCGCTACACAAGAGGACCTATTTCCAGCAAACGAAAAAAAACCAGGAAGGACCTATCCCGAGAGAAGGGCCTGGATCACGCGACGATTACGCGGGGCGGGGAAGTTCTACGTTGCCGCCGGAAAAGATGATGCCGATTCGGGCGGGGGAGCCGTTGCTGGCCTTGAGCGCGAGGGATTTTACGCCGCCGGGACGCAGAAGTGGTGCAAGCGGGACGCTAGACGAAGGTTCAACAATGATTTTCATGCGCTCCCAAACCAACTGCGCGGCAGAGATAATTTCTTCTTCGCTGACGGTGACGATGCCATCGACATTTTTCCGGATGATGGCGAAGGTACGCGGGGAGAGAGACGCGCGCAGGCCATCGGCAATGGTGGCGCTGGATTCCTGAGACTGCAAGATGCCCGTTTGCAGCGAGCGGAATGCGTCGTCAGCGAGTTCGGGTTCGCAACCGTAAACTTTGATTTGCGGACGCATGGATTTTGCGGCGACGGAAGTGCCGCTCAGGAGTCCGCCTCCACTGACAGGCGTGAGAATGGCGTCGAGGTTTGGAATTTCTTCCAGCAGTTCCTTCGCGGCCGTGGCCTGGCCGGCGACGATACGATCGTTGTCGAAGGGGTGAATCATGACCGCGCCGGTTTCTTGTTGAAGGCGCGCGGCTACTTCGTTGCGCGAAGAAACCGTGGGTTCGCAGAAAGTAATTTTGCCGCCGTAGGATTCGACAGCGCGGCATTTTATGCCAGGCGCGTTTCTTGGCATGACAATCCACGCGGGAATACCTCGCCAGGCGGCTGCACATGCCAGGGCGGCTGCGTGATTGCCGCTGGAGTGGCACACGACGCCGCGACGCGCTTCTTCATCAGTCAGAGAAAATACTGCGTTGGTGGCTCCCCGAATTTTGAACGACCCGGTTTTCTGGAAATTGTCGCACTTGAAGAAAAGCTGCGCCCCGGCAAGCGCGTCGATCGAGGAACTGGTCAGCACTGGTGTGCGGTGAATGCGCGGCTTGATGCGTTGGTGAGCGGCGACGATGACGTCCCACGTTATCGCGGTGACCGGTTGCTCCGGGGAGGGGTTTGAGGAAGCCATCCAGGAAGTGTAGAACAAAGTCGGGCAGCTGCGAGCGAAATGGGACAATTTGGACGGCCGCGAGGCAAGGTGCCGATTGCGGGCGCGCCGCGTTTTAGTGAGCGCACCGGAGACCCGGCTGTTGGCTGGCCAACCCTTACTTCTTCCCGACTCGATCCTTCAACAAATTCTTCAGTTCCGACATGAACTCCTGCACATCCTTAAAATCCATGTACACGCTCGCAAACCGCACGTACGCCACCTTGTCCAGCTTTTTCAACCGGTGCATGATCATTTCCCCAATTTCCGTGGTGGTTAGTTCGCGTTCCGTGGCCTCGTGCACCACGCCTTCAATCTCGTCCACAATCCCTTCCAGCTTTGGTGTCGGCACCGGCCGTTTCTCGCAAGCCTTCAACAATCCCTGCAAAATTTTCTGGCGCTCAAACCGTTCGCGCCGGCCATCTTTCTTAATGACCATGTACGGAATCTCGTCAATGCGCTCGTAGGTGGTAAATCGGCGGGAACACTTCAAACATTCGCGGCGCCGCCGGATAGTGTCGCCAGTCCGGCCTTCGCGGGAATCAATCACCTTGTCATCGAGATGCGCACAGAAAGGACACTTCACTCGCCGGTTTCTCCCCCGCTTTTCGCGGCCAGGTCTCGCCCGATCGGCGCGCCAATCGCTTGCGTCCCGCCAGCCGCCGCCTGCTCTTTTTTCGCGTCCACATCCTCAAGCCGCCGCAAATCGCCAAGCGACCAGCCTTCGCGGAACAACAGTGGCACGCCCACCAAAGTGCACGATGCGAATGTGACCAACCATAACACCATTGCGGCTGCCACGGCCGGTTCCTGTTCTACTCCATACAATCGCGTGAAGGCAATAATCGACAGCGCCTGCGCCCCACCGCCAACGCCCGGCAACTGCACCGCCGAGCCCACCATGGTGAAGACCAGCACCATCATTCCGTCCGCAAACGTCAGCGTCGCCAGCTTCCCGCCAAAGCTCTGCATCACCAGGTAGTACACCAGCACCACCAGCAGCCAGTGCAGCGTCGAATAAAAAATCGCCGCTACCAGGTCGCCGACCGTTTTGATCGTTTGCACTCCGAGAACGAAACTCAGCACCACGCCCGCTACTTTTGCGCGCCAGCCACCCTGCGCTCGCCAGCCTTCCATGCGCCGTTCAAGTACGCCCGAACCATGCAGCCGCAAGTACACCAGCCCGCCAATGGCCACAGCTGCTCCTATCGAAAATGCCAAGCCTGCCGTTCGGGCTGCCCTTTCAAACGCCGCTCCTGTCGCATCGCCGCCCGCATGCCCGCCTCGTTCAAATACCAGCAATGCAATCGACGCCAGCACTGCCGTACACGCTGCATCCAAAATTCTCTCCAATGCGTAGATCCCGAACGTGGCGCCCATCGGAATTTTTTCCTTGCGCGAAATCAGAATCGGGCGGACCGGTTCGGCCGCGCGCCCCAACAAAAACAGGGCGCTGAACCCAGCCAAATTCATGGCGTAAATGTTCCAGAAATGCGCGCGACCCACATGCGCCTGGAATTTCCGCCACCGCAGCGCGCGAACCGCATAGCAGGAATATATGGTGATCACCGACAGGAACAACAGGAAGTAATTCGCGCCACGAATGGCATCCCACAATTTCGCGCCGCTGAACTGCTCGAAATGAAATGTTCCCCGGAAGCGGTAGAGCAACGCGCCCAGGACAACGAGTCCCAGCGCTACCCAAAGTGCTTTCCTCGACCTGGTATTCAACTTTGCATTCATCTGGGGGCAGACTACTGGTCCACCAGCACTACGTCAAGCACACCAAGGCTTCTGCGCTAGCTCTGAGTCTCCTCCGCGAACTATGTGGTGAGCATTTTCTTGTTCTTCACTCCTAAACATTTTGCTTCCAACACCTTGCACGCAACCCCGGTCCTGAGTAAGATGACCCCCATCGGGTCGGCTTACTTGGGCACGTCCTACTCCACTCCGGCACAGGGAACATTATGGGAGCATTTTGCGTTCCATAGTTTGGCAGGCTGCGGTACTTCACCTGCAAGACCATTGTGCGCAGGGATATGGAATTCGGGGCTAATTTAGCTTGGAGCAGGATGCCCAACTGGTCCAGCAATGCCTCCAGGGCGATGGCTCGGCCTGGGAAGAACTTGTGCGCCGGCACACGCGCAGGATCTTTAATATTTGCTACCGGTTCACGGGAAATCGCACCGATGCGGAGGACCTCTCGCAAGACGTCTTCCTTCGCGTGTACCGGACGTTGGCAAGCTACCGTTCCGCACACGGCGGCTTTGCCACTTGGGTGACCAGCGTGACGCGAAACTTATTGATTGACCATTACCGGCGCACCAAGCGAGACCGCATCACAGACTCGCTTGACGATGCCATGCCGGTCGTGGAAAACAAGGAATCGCACGGGCGCCGTCCAGATCAGCAAGCGTTGCTGGGCGAACTGTCCTCGCAGGTGCATCAGGCCCTGACCCGCCTGTCGCCAGAATTGCGCGAGGCCGTGATTTTGCGAGACCTGCAGCAGCTTGAGTACGCGGAGATTCAACATGTTCTTGCGGTGCCCGAAGGCACGGTAAAATCGAGAATCAACCGAGGCCGTATCGAATTAGCGCGCATCCTGCAACAAATGGGGGTTCGCCCATCATGAACGTTGATCTAAGAGGCAAACGTCTTTGTGCGGGCAACGGGGGTCGGACCTTTAGGTCTGACAAAAAGCCAGTCCCAAGCTTTGCGGCTTTAGCCGCTGAGGAATTGTTTTGCCGTGTACGGAGGTCGTCATGACCTGGACTTGCGATCAAATTGAACTGCGCTTGAGCGACTATCTCGACGGCCTGCTGCAGGGCTCCGAACGCGCCGCGTTTGAATCTCACGCAGACTCTTGCCTGAACTGCGCGCCCTTGCTCTCCACCGTTCGCAGCCTCGTCGGCGAATTGCACGCCACGCATCAGGTCGAAGAACCCGCCCGCCTCGTCTATGCCATTCTCGATAAAACTCTTGGCCCTCGCGAAACCATTTCCGGGTGGCAAGCATTTCGCAATTTCCTGGCCGGGCTCGCCACTCCTAAGTTTGCGTATGGCGCCGCCAGCGTGTTCGCAACCTTCTTGATTCTGCTGGGAGCTTCTGGTTTTTCGTTCAGCAAACCGAAGTTGGCCGATTTGCAGCCGTCGAATCTCTATCACAACGCGAACCGGAAATATCATCGTGCTCTCGCAAGCACCGAGAAGTACGTCGGCGATTTGCGCGTTGTTTACGAAATTCAGTCCCGCCTCCGCCAAGACCAGGACAATCTCCAAGCGCCTCCAACGGATTCCCTGCCCAAGAGTGCGCCGGAGAAAAATCCCGGTCAAACCAACGACCAGAAGCCATCGCAGCCCAGCCAGCAGAATCGCGCCGATGAACTGAAGCATCAGGTGGAATTGCTCGCGGCCGCTACGTCGGTGTCTTATCAA
>Ga0210383_10000201_pt1 | contig 58973 bp, 114 predicted proteins | sample IncBWC14OmetaG_FD_160072 | JGI IMG/M metagenome (GOLD analysis project Ga0210383, IMG submission 160072) | Forest soil microbial communities from Barre Woods Harvard Forest LTER site, Petersham, Massachusetts, United States - Inc-BW-C-14-O ...
TTCAGTCGCGCCCGCACGAACGTTGCTGGTGGCAGAAATGACTGGATTCATCGAAGACATGTTGCTCCGGCAAGAAGGGCTGGACGACAAGGACTTGGCGGACATCAACGCCGCGCTTCCAGATATCCAGGCTCTTGACGCCGCCGCCGAGGCGCAGTGGCCGCGCATCAATCGGCTGGCACCGCTGTTCTTCCGCATCTTCAACAAGGTCATTGCCAAACAAAGGAGTCTCTCATGAGCACGACGACCACGACCCCTCCCCCGGTTACTACGGCTCTTGCAGCCTTTGAAGCCAAATTCCAGGTCTTTGAAACCGATGTGGTTACCTGGGTCAATCAGGCTTGGACCGAAGTTCTAGCTGTTGAGTCCTGGGTCGATGACGAGCTGACCACCATCGCCGGCTGGATAGCTGCACACCAGACGGATATCAACGCGCTGTTCACTACCGCTGCGACTTTGGTACCGACGGCAGCCCCTGAGATCATGGCGGCAGAAACGGCGCTGGCGGCAGCCGGAGCGGCCTCAACTGCTCTCGCGGCAGGATTGAAGGCAGGATCGACCCCGGCTTCGACAATCTCCAATGCCTATACTGCGGTTAAAGCGGCTCAGAGTGCGGTCAATGCCGTGCTCAGTGTTGCGGCTGCGCCGACGCCAACTCCGGCAACTGCGGTCCCCGCCGCTTCCTAAATGGCGGCCGCCTTCGATAAGACCGGATCGGTTCCCGTACCCGACCCGACCAAGCTCACGACCGACGCCGTCAACGCCGCGAAAGCGGACATCGAGAAGCTTTTCGATACCAAGCTTGGCGGCTTCCGCGAACTCGTTAATGAGCAGTTCTCGGGCCGAGACACGGCATTGACGGCAGCATTGAAGTCGGCCCAGGAACTGGTCAAGCAACAGAACGACAGCAACACGCTGGCGAATGACAAGATGGAGAAGTCGTTCGCCGCCCAGATCTCAAATTTGGAAACACGGTTCAGCGACCTCAAGGACACCGTTGCCGCGCGCAACTGGCCTGCCGTTGGGGGTTATCTTGTGGGTGCCATTGGAATAGCCGCGCTTGTCATTGCGGCCATTGAACATCGGGGCGGCTAGTGAAAGCCAAAGGGAACCACAGGATGACCGCAAGATCGCGCCGGCGCAGCAACGGCCATGCCTTGACGCCGGACAGCCAGGTCTCCATGAGCGTCACGCAAGTTCTCATCGTGATCGCGTTCGTCGCCTCATGCGCGCTGGCATGGGGCATCGTGGTCTGGGGCCAGCACACCCAGGGCGACGACATCGCCGAGACCAAGACCGCGATCACCGCCATCAAGAACACCGTTGGCGCTGTCACGACGGACCAGGACCAGAAGCGCGAACAGCTCGGCAAGGAGTTCCTCGCCAGCCAGGAGAAGATCGTCGAGAAGGTCAGCGAGCTCAACACGGCACTCGCCGTGCAGCAGACCACGTCGAAGCAGATGAACGATACGCTGGTCACCATCAGCAATGAGTTGCAGGAGTTCAATTCAGGCAAGCGCCACTAACCGAGGGGGATTGGTTATGACGAAGCGAATTATCGCCGTGATCGCATTTGCGCTGTTACTGGCATCTCCGGCTTATGCACGGGGGCATCATCACCATCACGCCCATCGCCGACACCACCACACGATTGTAGTGCACAGTTTCCAGGAAGGGCTTGGACATGGGCTTGCCCACATGCTCGGCTCCATCGAACGCGTGCCGACCGCTGCAGGACCGATCACGGTGGCTTCTGGCTTGGCTGATCGTTTCCAAGGACTGATTGCCGACTTCGTAGCGCACGGCTATACGCCGCATGAGATCGGCTGCTTTGCCCGCGGCGGTCATGTCAGAGGGTCCCGCCACTATGCCGGCGCCGCTTGTGACTTTGATCAAACGGGTTGGGGCCGAACAGCGCACTTCATGTACACCAGCGAGGCCGCTGCAATTATCAGAGCGCACGGGCTACGCAACGGCTGCGAATTCCGGGATTGCGGCCATGTTGATGATGGAGAGAGTCTAAGAAGGTGGGCGCGGCGGTGACGAATCTCTTGTTAACATGGCAGACGCGGCTGGGCTCGAACCAGCAACCCCCAGATTCAAAGTCTGGTGCTCTACCATTGAGCTACGCGCCTCGAATATTCCTGGGGGTCCGAAATCCTGTCTGCGATATACGGCTGATGCGCATGGCCGAGGCCATAACCGCTCACCGCAGACAGGTGGTGGGGTAAGAACCCCCCGGTCAAACCGAGTCCACCGTTTGTCGCCATACCCTCGGGCGCGCATCCGCTCCCTACTCTCTGGCGAATTCAAATATCACCCACTCCTTTGCCCAATAGTCATGGCACAGGCATCTCTGGTCGCGGCATCCATCCGCATTTTTGCCACTCACCGTGCCGGAATTTATAGAACTGTGTTCCTAGTGTGTTGCGGATCGCAATCTCGTCGCCCTCTTTGGCCTCGGGCCAGAGGGGAGGCACGCCGGTTTCAAAGCCGGGTAGATGGTATGGCTTGCCGCCGTTTACATCCATGTATCACCTGTTAATCGCTTAAGAGACATCCCAGAACCAAAGCGCAGATCGGTCGTCCGCCAATTCTGGATATACGTAGGTGATGATGAACTCGATCGGGTCTAAGAGAAAGGCGCCGGGACCGTCGAGCCACGGCATATAGCCATAATGATCGTTCCAAACGGCGCCCGGCGGGGGATCACCTATCGTCACGGCTTACTCCCTGCTCATTAGAAAGTGCCGCGTCGATCCGTCGGATGTGGGCGCCGATCACATTATCCGCCAGGCTTGGCAACTTGGGGCGGATGATATTGGCGCACTCGACCAGCACCACCTTGGCACCTTCAAGCTCTTGGCGCAGCCGCTCGATCTCAGCCTGCATCGGCCCAATACGAGGGTCACACTGGCTTATCCATTGCTCGCTCATTTCTTCCCGACTTTCTCACCGATAGCCTCTTGCGCCACACGCATGAAGTGGCACGTCGGGCAGCTTTCGCCGTCGCCGTGACCGCCGGTTTCGCAAAGCTGGATGCCCATTTTAAGTGCTGCGCGCATCCGATCGATAATCCGTAGCGCATGATCGTAGTCGTTCGGCTTATCGTCCCAAGTGCTCATGTCTTGTCACCGCGCGCAGATCGGGCCAGTCTCGAAGAAATATCGCCCGGTTCCATGAAACTCGGCCGTTGCTGATTGTGCACCCATACGCCGTTTTGCTCTGTTGGGACACACCAACACTTTCTTGATTCCGCATGCGGTAGCACATCGTCGAGCGGTAGCGCGTGGCGCTCGATTGCTTCTCCGACTTTAAAGGCTACAGCTTCCCATGCCATGTTCGTCGCTCTGTCCTGCATGCCGGTCTGCTAGTTCCGGTGGCTCGCTCATCTGACTTTCGCCTGTCCGCTTTCGGCCTTTCTAGGGGCCTACCATGCAAGCTCGTGTATAACTGACGCTTAACGCGGTTGGTATTCCCACTCGATCAATTGCCCGATGAACGGCAGCCCGTGCGTCTCGCGGAACCACGCTTTCATTTCCTCGAAATCCGCAAAGCCGTCTAGCTTGGCAAAATCGTCAAGGTGGGTGACAGGATAATTGCCGAACGTAATGCCCTTCTCGTGGATGTGGCAGTACGTTGATCTGATGCAGATCGGATCGGGGTGGCGAAGTTTCCAAGCTGCCTTCGTGCGCAGGCCCGTGTAAAGCTGGACTGGCTCGCCCAGCCGCGCGTGACGGCTGCGGCCTTTGCGCGGCGCGCGGATCGTCTGTCGCTTGCTGCCATTGGCAACGGCGTCCGCAAATCTGGCCTTGAAGTTATATGCCACCAACTTTCTCACTCCCTATGAGCATCGGCTATGGATTAAAATAGCCGTCGATCTCACTAAGCAATTGCCCCGATAGCCGTTGCGCCTCCGGGTCCTCGTCGTCGCCAGCGTCGGCAACGTATTGCCGGGCTTGTTTGAGCAATTCGCGGAGCCACGCGATCTCTTTGTCAGTTTCCATTTCTTTCCTCCTATCGCCGCGTTAACACCTTGGCCCCGGCAAACCCGCCGCATCGAGACGATTGACAATCACGCGGAAAATATAAATCACCGTCGCGCACACCAGTGCTACGCTGATCACCCAAGCCATAGGCTCATTCATTATCATCTGTTCCTCGCTGTCTGACGCTTAGTGACTGACTTGGTCTGGCATACACGCCACGGTGCGCTGCATGACCTCGTGCAGAAATCTCATTTCATCGTCAGTGACCGGGCGGTTGAAATAAAACTGCAAGGCGCTCACGCAATCCTTATCTCTCCCGACGCCGGGGCACTTTAGCTTTCGGTTTGCTGGTAGATTGTCCATCGTCCTCTCCAAGAAAGAACCAAAGACCGGACGTTGAGATTTCACTCACTTGCTCCCTAATAGCGCGCGTTCTGCAACGCGATCTCGATACCACTGGCGAGATTCCTCAGCTCTCTTTCTGACCTTCGGTCCCCACGATTTTTCAAGTCGCACAAGGCCGGAGTCCGTCAACTCATAAGCCGGAACACCCTCTGGCGGCAATGCCGGTCCATAGTGAGTTCGTTGCTGGACCCAGCCGTGATCGACCGCATATTGAACCGCACATGCCTTCTCCACGGCAATTATCGATCCGACGTGCCATCCCCCGATTTCTCCGAGCATTCCGTTTACGTCGGTTGAACCGACCCAGTGTTGCAGCGGTATCTCATAGATCGTTGTCATGGCTATCGCCGCGTTAGCCGCGTACATGCCCAGAGGTTTGCGCGGGCGTCGAGGCCAGCCGCTGAATGTCCCGCAAGACAGCCTGCCCATATATGCGCTGACCGATTTCCTCTCGGCACGCCGAGCCGCGTGCATGACCGAGGCTAATCCAGCCGCCGCACGCTTGGCACACATCGCGCCGACTTCCTGGCTCTATTTCAAAGTGCAGCATTCCAGTCTCCATTGTTAACGGCGCAGAAGTCATTTGGTGTGAGCGCGTTTTAATTCGTCCATACGCGCGGCCACGGCAGCACCTTGAGCTGAGCGCATCTTCTTTCCCTTGATCGCCTTCGATGTGCAGCCGAGGCATAGGCCGTTCTCAGCGACGCCAGCTTTGTCGCTGCCGCACTCGGCACACTTCTTGTCCAAGCTGATCTGGATTGTCGGTATTGCCATCAGTCCCTCCTGGCGGCTTCCTGGGCTTCTGGGGCGCTTTTTGCCTCTGCGGGCCGGGCAGCTACCCTCCGGGCCTTCCGGCGCGTCCTGGAGGCAGCCACGGACGTTCTCTTGGGGGCCTTTTGGGCCTTCCTCGCCTCCTTCTGGGCCTCGGCCTTGGCTAGAGCGGCTTGCTCCTCAGCCGCAAGTTCCACGGTATCGGGTTGGAACCCGTCGCCGGCGGTTCGGCCGGGGAGGCGTTGGAGGAGGTTGGGGGTCGACGGCGTGATATCAAGTTCCGGGAACTCGTCGAATTCGTCCTTGTCGTAGAAGCCGCCGAGCACGTCCTGGAACTTGAGCCGCACCAGGTTGCGGAGGCCGAAGTAGGCCTGTTGCTGGTCACTATTCCGATCCCAGAGTTGGCTGCCTTTGACAAACTGCTTGCCGTCCTTGGTGACATGGCCGGGGTGACAAACCTTGAGCGGTGGGGTAGTCGCTTCTTCCCATTCACCCGTCGGAAGCTGCACGCGCACGGTGACGGTGCGCTCCCCTTCCTCACCCTTGTAATCGTATTGCGGGCGGCCACGGATCGCCTTGCTTGCGAGGAGTGCTGCCTGGAACACTGCGCTATCGTAGGCGAGACACTTAACGATCTGCCATTGTCCATCAATCTGAACACGCTGCTCGACGATGAATGAATGGTCAGCCACGAAAAATGGATTCCTGAGATGCCAGCTATCCGCCTGCATCATAATGGCGAAGCATACTTCGGGCTTGTTGCGGGCGTGTGGCGGCAGGGCGATATCGGCTCGTGCCATCAGCTTCGCCGCCTCGATCATCTCGGGTAGCGACCAGCTGACCACGCCCTTGCCGGGTTCGACCTCGACGCCCTCAACGCGCGACATCTTGAAGCCCTGGTCGATGCGACTGACGTCGGTGCTCGGCTGCCCCGATGGGTCGGCTGCTGGCAACGGTGCGGGCTGCGGCTCTACGGTAGCTTTGGGTTCGTCGGTCATAAGAGTTTCCTTTTTAAGTTCCATGCCATGGGTTGCCCAACCCCGCCTCACCATACCGAGCCCAGCCACAGCGCACCTAGCCAAGCCTAGGAATCACCAAAAATATAGTTGTTGTTTTATCCTTCGCACAAATTGCCAACCCTCATCCAGACTCCAGATTGCATAATAGTACGACCACATGCGGCCGCCCATTGATTCCCGCAGCCATTGGTCCGGGTACAGCAATTCGTCGTGCTCACCCTGCTCGTCGGTGGCTCGCCAGGGCCCGTCAGGCGGATAGACCGGCCGGGAGACTTTGACGATGCGGCTCTTGGCCATCAGCGCGCCTTATAGTCCCTCGGTACAGAACACCATCCATCGCCGTTCGGGCCGCACCAGTAGCATTTCTCACTCTTCGGGCACGGCGGATCCTTCCGCGGATAGGGATTAAGAGGTCGTTCACCTTCCATCGCGAGGAGTAGCAGACCTAAGAGAACCAGCTTTCCCATCTCAAACCTCCGCCGTCAGAATCTTCCAGATCACGTCACCCGACAATATGCCGTAGTGATAGAGCGCGTAGAATATCGTTGCGCCGATGAGCATCAGGATGCCGTTGATGATGCGGTCGGCGGTCACGCATTTCCTCCGCAACTTTCCATCCACTTCATGAATTCCCGATGGCAGAACTCGCACAGCACGTCGCATTCATCGTCAGGGATATTGCCCCAGTTCTTGATCTTGGTGGCCTGCACCTCGGCATAGGTCGTATTGGTATCGAAGGTGCCGTCACAGGCGGCGCAGGTGAATTGGTCGGTCATAGGTGCCTCGCCATATCAAACCGTGTCCTAGCTTACCGAAGCCAACCATGGCGCAACAAACCAATCCTCGCCTCAACCTACCATTCCTCGCCGGGCAACACCGTAGCCCGCCTCACCGCACCATACCCGGCACGACCTAGCTAAACACTGGCCTGCCATACCTCACCAGACTCCACCGCGCCGCAGCAGGCCACAGCGCACCTTATTCAAACTTAACGATGCCAAATCTGCCAAAGGTCGGCCTAAAGTCACCGATGCCGATGAGACGGCCGGCACTTTCAACCGTTTCACGCAATGAATTCCTATCGAGATACTCGGGCAACACAACCATCAGATCGAAGGTCACGGTCCAGCCCGCGCGCATTGCCGGACGCGTTCGGTTGATGCCTTGGCGCTGCACCATGACGCGGCGACGATCCAAGTAATCCCAATCGACGACGCCAAGAGTGGCGAGCGGCGACGTCACCACGATTGCCGCTTTGAACAGGTCCATCGCCGACTTGCGAGGCGAACGCGGGTCCTGCCGGAACTTAGCGGCATTGATAATCGAACCGCGGAAGTATTCGCCTGGGATCGCGAGTTCGCCAGCCTCGGTACGATAGACGTAGCTCTCCACATCGTCGGACTTCTTGGCCTTCGAGTTCTTCGCGGCCTTGGCCTTCTCGTCGACTGCCTCAGCGTTCCAGCGGTGAAATAGAAAGTCAGCGGCGCCCTGGATCGTGATAGCGGCCGCATACGGCTCGCTGTGCGAGATTGCTTCCTCGCCGCCGTTCGTGGGTTCTTTGATCGCAACGACTTTCGCACTTGCCATTTCAGCCTCCTGGTTAAAACCGAACCTTGCCATACCTCGCCTCAACTCGCCTTGGCAGGACATGCCACGCCATACCCAGGCGTGCCTCAGCTAAGACGTTCATCGATCCTTTTCTGATCGAATTCTCTCATCTCCAAGTATCGGGCATCCGCGTGTTCGCTATAACGACCTGGCCACTTGCCGCTCGCTAAACATTCGGCGAACTTAGCGATTGATTGCTCTGCCGCGCGGATGCCGCGGGCGATGTCGGATTCCTTCAAACTCACAATCGCGGTGTCGAATGGTGGCGATTTTTCGATGAAGATCAACGTGAAGCTGTTCATGTCCCGGCCGTGCAGCGCCCGCACGATCATCGCCAAAAGACCTGCCTGGACGTAGTACCCAAATTTGAAGATGGACCGCTGGATGTCGTCCCATTCCACGCTCGCCGTGGTCTTGAGATCGGCGAAGTCGAGGCTATCGTTCGGCGACGCATCGGGCCGCGCCTTGAGCCAGATGCCGGTCTTCTGATGCTTGCAGAACCAGCTGGTTTCGATTGAGCCGTTGAGGATGCCGGCCTTGACCAGCGGCTCCTCGAACAGGCTTTCGGCCATGCCCCTGACCTGCTCGAGCTGGCCCTCAGTGATAACGCAGCGACCTTCCTTGGCGCGGTCCTCGAGCCAAATCCGGCAAGCCGAACGATTGCCGTTCCACTTCTCGCCGCCGAGCGTAGCGGGTCGGACCACGAATAGCTTTTTGAAATCGTCCTGACCGAACAGCAGGTGATGGGCGGCGCGGCCGAGGATCAGAGCGTCGGTCTCGCTATCATCGACGCGCTTGGGGTTGTAGGGTGAGTTGGCCCAATAATGCCGCGGCGATGCCGTGAATATACGCCGCAAGCCGCTGCTCGAGATCGACGGCTCCACGCACGCCTTGGCACTGTGGTACGTGTCGATCGGCATCCCCGATATGATTCCGGGCTTACCAATTGGCCGGCCGTCCCAAGGCCGCACGATCACTGTCATGGCTTTGCCTTCTCTGATTTTGGTGATGGCAGGAGTGGCTGCATATTGCCGCCTTTGGCGATAGCGTCGAGCTTCGGCGCGGTGTGCTGATAAACGGTCTGGCCATCTGGCAGCACGACATGAGCAAGGAAAGCTTCCTCGAACGTTTCGATCTTGCTGGCGACGGCTTCGAGCTTGGCCTTGATGCACAAGAACAACGCGCGCCATCGGGCACGGCGCTCTTGCATCACGCGCTCGCTGGTGCCTTCCGGGAATGGCAGATCGAAGCGGACCCGGCGCTCAGCGATCTCGAACACAACCATGGCCTTCGACGGCTCGGTGAAATAGGCGAAGCGGTCCGCGCCGTACTTAGCCAGCGTGCTTTCGATCTCGTTGCGGGTGCGCTCGATCGGCACCTTGGTCTTGGAGGCGTAGGTCATTCCGGCAGTTCCTCTTGACCGGGATGGATTTTCTCATAGAGCCGAACCTTACGGATTTTCAAATATTCACAAATCTTCGGGCCCGGCTCCCTGAAACCATTAGCGACATCGCTAAGATAAGATGCGGAAACGCCTGCCTTTTCCGACAGTTTTCGCAAACCACCTTCGGCTATTACCTCATCACGGAGCATCTGAATCACGTCGGCGAGTTTCAGCTTTTTCTTCATTCCGCGTTCACCTGTTCGCTTTGTTGCCTACACTAATGCGCCACCAAATAAATTTGCAAGTAGCATTAGAAAATATTTTGTATTAAACCATCTCCGTCCACATATTGTGGTTCCAACCAAAGGAGGCCCTAGATGGCACCGAGAGTTAAAGCCGAACAAACACCTACGGAAGAAGCAAAAATCATCGGCGAGGCCGAATTCAAGCGCCTGGTCAAGAAGCTCAAGGCCGAAGAGAGCGGCATTTCCGAGAGCAAGGGCCGCATGGGCAGCGCCGTCGAGAATGCGGTGGCGAAGCATAATCTGCACACCGATGCGCTGCGGCTCACAAGAAAATACATGAAAAAGTCCCCGGCCGCGGCTGCCGAATTTGTCCTGCATCTCCAGACTTATTTTGGATATCTCGGCCTTGGCGATCCCGATGAGGATCTCGTCGAAACCCCCGAAGAGCGCCGTGGCAAGATCGCGGCGGTGGCGGCGGAGTGAACTACCTGCTCACCCTTGATCTCGCCTCTAGAATTGGCTGGTCGTGTGGTGACCCCACCGACCAGCAATTTGCCTACGGGAGTCACCAACTGCCCAAGACCGGGGAAGATATCGGGGAGTTCCTGCGTCAGTTTCGGAATTGGCTCCAGCAAGCCCTAGATGGCGTTTCCATGTGTGTTTTTGAACAGCCGATTCTGCCGTCCAAAACGTCCCTGATCACAGTCCGCAAACTCCACGGTCAAGCTGGACTGACGGAACTCGTATGCCTTGATCGCAAGGTTCGCTGTCTTGAACAGAACCTCCAGAATGTCAAAACTTTCATGGGGGTTAGCCGTGCCCGTGGAGTCGATCAGAAGGCCGAAATGGTGCGTTGCGTTGAAAGATACGGTTACGAGCCTGAGAATGACGACGCCGCCGACGCGATCGCGCTGCGCCTATTCGTGCTCCACCAGATGTTCCCAGACGTGGCCAAGCGCCTACCACTAGCCCTAGGGCCTCTGGATGCAGCTGCCGCCAACGGGTAGCGTCCTGCGAATTCTCTTGCAATTGTGAAGGTTTTGATAAATGTTGGGCCTCGGATGTGCTGAGCATCCGAGGCCCTGGAACCCTTTCCGGGCTCAACCACAAGCGTTGATGCCGCTCATGGAAACTACCCTTCAAGTACTAGAATTACCACGTCCACGCAAGACCCCCCCGGACATTTACGCCCTTTTTGATGATGTGTGCGCCTTTCACGGCCTAGAACGTGAATGGGTGGCAAGCCGTTGCCGCTCCAAACATATCGTCGTGGCCCGCAACGAGTTCCTCTATCGGGCACTAGCCGAAACTTCGGTTCCAATAGCCGAAGTGGCTGCCTTCCTGTGCATGCACCTGAGCAGCTTGGCCTATGCCGCCGCTGCCCATGCCCTAGACCACGACCTCCCGATTCCCCGCGGGGCCTGCCCATCCCGTGTGCATCGTGCTGATTCTCGTCGCAAGAGACCGGATAACTCCGAGCTATCCACAATAACCGCCGTGGAGGGCCTTACGGTTCCCGCCTGAGAAGGGTATGCCCGATGACACACCGCAGTCCCGGCCGGATGCGGTTCGACCTCGACCCCAGCCATAACCACACCTGCGACCTCAAAGGAGAGCACGCAAATGAGAACCTATGAACAGCCCAGATTCCCCTTTTATATTCCTTCCTTTCTTCTACCTAGCCGAACCGCTGCTAAGAGAGCTTGGCGAGGAAGAGCAGCTAGTGGGGCTTTACTTCTCGGCCACTAACGAACTTCCCGAAACTCAGGTGGAGCAAGCGAATATGGGGATGCCCTCCGAATCCGACTGGTTGAAAAACCCGGAATTGTTCATGATCCGGGTACTGCAGAATTCCGTGGCCGATCCCGTCGCCGCTATTGCTGCAGCTTACGACCGGCCTGAGATCGAGCGCATTGTTGCGGAACTAACTGAACTTCTGAACCACACGAAAGGATAAAAAAATGGCCACTGCGGAGCAGACTGAAAATGTCGTAAAGCTACGTGCATTTGACGAGGTTGTGCGGCTCACACATCGGAAGTTCGACCAAGTCGACGAAGCGCATCGCAAAGCCAGCACCGCTAGACTTGAATGTGGTTTATTGCTCTTGGAATTGCGTCAGCGTGTCCAGGCTGGTGAGATCGGTGATCTCGCAACATGGTGGGAGTGGTATGGCGACAACTTCACGCGCAGTCGTAGCGATGCCGAACGATTGATTGCGATCGCTGCAGCGGAAAATCCGCAGCAAGCCTACCAGACCGAAAAGGAACGTGTTCGAGTCGCGGTGCATAAACACCGCTCATTTAAGCCCGCTCCGGTCGCCGTTCCATGTTACAGTAACATGGAAAAAATAGAAGAAGTTTCAAAGCCTTCGCTCAAAATAGTCGCTCCCACCCCGCTGCCAAAGCCTGAGATTAACAAGGCACAGATCGAGGCGATGATCGCGGAATTCATAGAGCTTAGTCGTCCCGAGAAGCTTGAATTCGTGCGCCGACTGCGCCAGGTCTACCGGGAGGATTGACAATGCTGATCCCCGGCGAACGGTCGCTCAACTTCGTTCATCGCGAATTGGCGAACGAGGCGTTGCTCGGCAACATCCGCGCCCTCGGCCCGCAACTGGTTTATGGTGGGCTTCTTTGGTATAGTCAGATGCACGGATGGAAGCGAGGATGGGCCTACTACGCGTTCAAGGAAATTTTCGGAACGCCACCACGTCCTCAGGACCAAGGCGAACCGATCTGCATCATCGGCACTGATCTTGAAGAATGGTGTTCGCGGAGAAAGCGCAAATGAACGTCAACGGCGTCAACGGCTTCATCCCCGGCACGCTCTGCACGCCGGAAGATTTGGATGTGCGGCTGTAATGCTTGACCATTCCGCCCAATCAGGCCGCGCCGCGCTCACCGTTCGTAAGGACGATCTGTACGAGACGCCGCGCGTCGCCGTCGAGACGCTATTGCGGATCGAGAAGTTGCCGCACCATATCTGGGAGCCAGCATGTGGCCCCGGCGCGATCGTGAGCGTTTTACGCGAACACGGACATGCTGTTTGGGCAACAGATTTGGTCGACTATGAATGCCCGTGCAGCGAAAGCGGCATTGATTTCCTAATGGAAAGACAATTGCACGCTAGCATCGAAGCGATCGTGACCAATCCGCCCTTCAAGCTTGCTACTGAATTTGTAGAGCATGCACTGCTGATTTGCCCGCGCGTCGTGATGCTCCTCCGGCTTGCCTTCCTCGAAAGCACCAGACGCGGTCCGATCATGGATGGTGGTTACTTGGCTCGGGTTTACCCATTCGCCAATCGGCTTCCGATGATGCACCGTGATGGTTGGGAAGGACCGCGCGCGTCGAGCGCCACACCCTTCTGTTGGTTCGTGTGGGACCGCGATCATAAAGGCCCGACTGAACTCAAGCGGATTTCGTGGGAATGAAACCTCTCATCACCAAACAGCAAGAGCAAGACTACCGCGCCTACGTGCTCGCCGAACTGCGCTGTGCTCGGAAGCGCGCTCAGCTCGCGCTCAATGAGATCGATCGCATCGGCATGGCGCTCAAGGGCGGCGTGATAGATTCCGACACCGCACTCGAATGGCTTGCCGAAACCGGCACGCTGGAGTTCCTGCATCCTGAGACTGAGGAGGTCGCGATGTCGGCGCTAATATCGAGTAATGAGGCGGCGGCGGCGGCGATGGGGATGTCATGACGATCCTTTGGCATATTGGTGACTTCGCCTGCTTCGCCTTCGCAGTGCTATTCGTGCGCGCAGGCTTTCGCCACAATGGCTGGTGGCCTTATGGCAAGCGGCGATGACGGATATCACCATCATTGTCCGCCCCCTAGGCGGTTCCATGTTCGAGGCTAGGCTTGAGGGCTACCGGCATCCGCTATGCCGGTCGATTACCCCGTTGCTGACCAGCGCGCGCCTCATGGCCGCCTATAGCCTTAACGATCCCCAGGCCATGATCTACATGCGCCACGAAGGGAGCGATGCCTGGGCTTGCCGCGGACGAATAAAAGACCTCGCAATGATATCGGTAGTCGAGCGTAAAGGCCGGGAACCGAGGTTTGAGCCTTGGGCACCGCGGCCGTATGGGATCAATGGAGGAACGGATGGCGAAGCAGTGGTTTTGCGGGTGCCCGCATCAAGGGAAGGAAAGACTTGCGAAGAGGGAACTGGAGAACCAGCAGTTTGAGACCTACCTACCCATGGTCATTTGCGACTGGGCAAAGAAGCCACGTATAGGATTTTTCCTTCCCGGTTACATTTTTATAGCTCTGGACCCCGACAATCAGCGATGGAGAAGTATTTTCTCGACTTACGGTATGCGCACGATGCTGTTTTCCGGCGATAGGCCGTCCCCAGTCCCCGGCTGGATTCTGGAGGAAATTAGGGCGCGTGAGGTTGATGGCCTTGTCCGCCTACCCCCGAAAGTCCAGACCAAGCACAAGCACGGAGACTCGGTCGCCATCAAAGGCAGCCCCATGCAGGCGGTATTCGACGAGGTAGTAGATCACCGACGGGCCGCAGTATTCCTATCGCTACTCGGACAGACCAAGCGGGCCATCATCCAGCTCAATAGGCTGACAGCGGTGCAGCCGTCGGCAGCGGCGTGCTGAATGCGACGTTAACGAGGAATCCGATGACCGATGCCATCACCATTGTAGCCGCCGCTATAGCTCGGCAAGGTTTTCCAAGGGGGCGCGAAAGTGCTGGGGAATACCGCTGCCGACTGGCTCGCGCCGCTATCCAAGCTATGCGTGAACCAACCTACGAAATGAAGCTGGCCGGTATGGGCAGAATGCAGGCTATATTTAAGACCAGCCACGAACTTCCGACCGTGGATATTTATCAGGCGATGATCGACGCGGTACTCATGGGGGATTGAGGGCAAATGGTTGAGAGGTTCATGCACGCCGAGGGGATCATCGAATGCCGGTCGGTTTTCGCCGGACCCTGCATGTGCGGTCCGGCGGTCCACATCAATCTCGGGGAAGGCCGCACTTCGGTGACGGCAACGTGCATTCTGTCGCTAGACGAGTGCGAGGAACTTATCAAACAGATTCGCGGCAGCATGCGCGCTGTACGTAAAGCGACCCACTAACGCGGTTCTAGCGGCAAAAGGTCTTATCGTTCATCTTGCGAATCTTCTTGGCGAAGTCCCGCAAGGCATCGGCACCGCCCCAGATTTGATAATCATCCGCAACCATATCTGCGGTCTGGGCGATGACGTCGGCGATGCCCTTGGCGACTTCCACCTCGGCCGGCGTCAACAGCTTCTTGATCTTGCGGTTCGCGGTTTCGTAATCTTGCACGTCGGTATTAAACATCTGAAAGCTCCTTCCGCAGTTGCGATAGGCGGCCGAATTTGCCGACGTAGCCAATATGGAGGTAGATGCAGAGTTGGCGAATGAAGTCTCGAACTTGAATACCCTCATGTATAACAATAGGGTCGAATGTCGGTGCAAAATTAATTGGTTTGCCCAGTTCGGTTGCTTCTTGCTGGCTCAGGAATTTGCGATCTTCGCTGATCAAATCCATCACCTTCGCGAGCAGATCGGCTTTGGTGTAGGTCACGACACGGTCTCGGAAATCTTGTTGAGCAAATCGGTAAAAATGGAGATATCAGTCTTACGTTCGACGACAGGACGAAAGCGGAGTGCAGAAAAAGGAATGCCGCTGCGCCGGGGTCTTTCGATCAAGTGTAGGCCCAGGCCCTTTCCCGATAGTTCAGGACGATCTTCGTGCTGATGATTGTGGATGACAACGCCAGCGACAGTGTAAATCGCGCCCTTCCGCAAGACAGTAGCGCCGCTCCGCTGCGTGAACTCTGCATCAACACAGATGACCTTCTGCCCAGCATAAAACATCACCGTCCTCCGCTCACTGCGACCAAAGTAACCGAGCCAGCAAATGCCACCGCAGCGATGGCAACGACCCAGCCAGGATTCTCTACGGCTTGCATGAAGGTGTAAATAAGGATACTCATAGCCTGCCCCGCACTAAATTGTTGAGCCTATCTAAAGCAGTCCCGAGTGAGATAGCTTCAAATGAAGCCTTTGCTCTGCCGGCGATGAAGCCCGTCGCCCATTGCGAGGCCAGCGTCTCGACTTCGGGATTGGTTCCGGTTCCCTTGCGATAGGGATTGTTCTGCGGCACCCCGAAATAGCCATCGAAGAAGCCTTCGTCATAGGGTGTGAGGCTCATGACCGCACTTCCTTGATCGGGCCGCAGCGGTACTTCTGCAGCTCGAGTTGCCGCAGTGCCATGAGCGCCCGCATGATTCGTCGGCTATGCTCAGCGACAGCTTCCGAGGCTTGGTCGAAGTCGTTCAGGTAAAAGATTCGGATTTGGCTTGCATGGTGATGCTCCGTGGTTATGTTTTCAGTGCACGAATAGCCGCAGCAATTTGCTGTTTAGCCTGTTCGTAGCCGGCGCTTGTAAAGTCCCCAGCTTCGTATTGCTGGCAGTTATCAATCTGCTCGGCAACCAAAGCGGCACTTTCCAGTATGGCATTGCGATGATTTCGGTCGATATCCATTTTCGTTCTCCTTGGGTTCAGCGTCCTTGCGTCAGTACCATCCGCGCCGCAGGCTCACCCGCCACGCAGATCAGATCGAACTCGTCATCCGTATCGACGGCCGAAACATCGCTCGGCCGACAATCGAATTCCTCGGCAACCTGTTCCGCAATCCATTCCCAGCGATCCCCAAGAAACGGATCGAAAGAAGCGGTGCTGATGCTGGCGAATTGGCGTTCATTAAGGCGTTTGAGGCGGAGGAGCATGGCGAAAGTTCCTTTTGGGGTTGCCCTTGACAATGAAAATATAATGCACCATATTATATTTAATGCAACAGGAAAATAACATGAAGCGCACAGAAAAATCTCAGGTTAGGCGCGGTCCTGGGCGTCCCAAAAGAGTAGGCCAGCCCAAAGTGTCAGCCACGGTCCGACTGGAAAAGGAGGACGCAGACGGCTTTGCGGATTATGCCGCTACAATGGGTCTTAGAAGCGTAGCGAATGGCCTACGCGCGCTCGGCCTCCAAAGGCTTAGGCAGATACAACAGAACCGAGAAACGACGACCGCTGTGCGCCGCGCGGACAACGGCTAATGGAGCTTTAGTAAGTCTATGGGCGAAAACAGCAAAATCGAGTGGACCGACCATACCTTCAACCCCTGGATGGGATGTACGAAGGTGTCGCCCGGCGTCCTGGCCACTCAATCGACATCGAGCCGAAGATGGTTTTTGACGCTGTAAAAACCGGCGCGGCGTAAAAGACGTGATTAACGCGAGATCAACAATGACGAAAAAATATAAAATATTGTCCTGTCCATTCTGTGGTTGTGCGCCCGTTGCCTTTGCTTCTGGCGAAGGACGCCGCGGCTTAATGATCGAATGTATTACTGAAGGGTGCGTCAACCCACACACCAGTTACTATGATCGCGATGCTGCAGTGCGTGTCTGGAACAATCGGCTGCCGCTCGTAGGAGATGTCGTCGTGACTGATGCCGAGATCAACTCGACCTCGCCACTTTAGATGCTAACGGAAGTAGAGCGTGGCTGAGAAAACAGAGTCGTTCATTGGCGAAGCGATGATGGCGCAGATGCAACAGGCTGAGAAAGACCACCCCGAAACAGAGCACACCGCAGCGGGCGGTTGGTGCAAGCACTGCGGCTGCGGGAACGATGTGTTCGGTTATGGGCATCTCAATCGCCCGCTCTTTGGAAATTAATACGTCACAGGAGGGAAAAATGCTTGCGCAGAATTTTCAAAGACCGGCAGACTTGGGCCTCACCAATGCCGAGTTCGAGTCATTGGTGAAGGTATTGAACATGCTGGACCGAGAAGAGATTCCGCACGGAAAGATGCTGTCGAAAAACTATTTTGCCAGACCAAAGTCCGTGCCTGTTGCGTTTCAGATGGTCCTTACCAAGTCAAACACGAATTGCGGGACTGCCTGCTGTTTTATGGGCTGGGCACGGCATCTCACACAAAACGATGATCTTTTCCGCCGCGTGGGTCTCAGTGAGGACTTGGCGGACCTGTTCGCCATTGGTGGAACGGGCAAGTCGTGGTTCGCCCGCGCCAGTTACGGAACTGAAAAAATAACCCCGGCACAGGGGGCGATGGCGCTGCGAAACTATCTAAATTGCGGCGAGCCCCGCTGGCATGACGTGTTGACCACAGAGACGTGAGGCATGAGTCCGTTACGCACTGGGGAAGCGTGAGGGCTATGCCCGCACTAACAAGGACTAAGGAGATTTCATGAATGACATTTCTTGGACAATCGACGGTCCTTGGTCAGAATTGGCTATGGTCCGTCTTCGCGAACTTGCCGATCAGAAGAGCTGCTCTGAAATAGCCCGAGTATTGAACCGAGAGTTCCGCACGGCGTTTACCCGTAATGCTGTCATAGGGAAGCTGGCGCGAATGGGTATCAACAAGGCGAAAAGGACCGATATTGTCCAGCCACATGTGCCGCGGAACCGGAAGGGCAATGGAACCGGGACCAAAGCCAAGAACCTCACCCGCATCCTTGCCATTGCCGCAGGGAGCGACCTAGGCGATGCTGGGCTGCCTCCCGAGCCTCAGATAGCCGAGATCGATCCGGCGCATGCCTGCACGCTCCACGGACTGACGAATATGACGTGCCGGTGGCCTCATGGCGATCCTCAAACGGCAGAGTTCCATTATTGCGGCACGCCGGATGCTGATTTGGCTGCAGGCAGGCCCTATTGCCGCGCCCATGCTAGGGTCGCGCGTGGGGTGCCGTATCCGAGAGCAAAGGTGGCGTGATGTGATCAAGTGCGAATGGGCAATTAACGGGTGACCGCTGATGGCAACATGGGCCCTAATCTTGATCCTCTGGAATGGAACGCTGGCGACCGTTCCCGGATTCCGATCTCTCGACGAATGCCAGAGTGCTGGCGAATACTGGAAGGTAAACGCCAAGGGCACCGCTTCCGATCCTCGCTATGTCTGCATTCCTGGCCCACCAACACGTTGACAAAGAGATTCGTCACCCAATACCACCCATAGCGGGCCTATTGCAATAATGACACAAATCACATACAAGGTTCCGCAGCAGATGGCTGGGCCGGCGAAAAACCGAGCGACCCCATCTGCGGTATGCGTGGAAAATTTATGAACCCACGCACTGAATTCACAAGGAAAATTAGGCGGCTTGCCTGGGATCGCTGTGGCGGTCGATGCGAAGGTTGTGGCTCATCGCTCCAGCCCGGCCGATTCACCTACGATCATCGTATAGCAGATTGGCTCGGCGGCGACAATTCCCTTGAGAACTGTAACGTCCTCGGGTTCTGTTGCGACAAGCCGAAAACTGCGAATGACCAGGGCGTTATCGCTAAAGTGAAACGGATACGCGATCGCCGCATCGGCGCCCTCACCTCCAAGCGCCCCATGCCAGGCAGCCGCGCGTCGGGATTCAAAAAGCGTATGGACGGCACAGTGGTGAGACGATGATCCTCCGCGTATTCATCCGCGAACTCAAATGGGCATGGAACAGTCCCCGGTTCGATAACCGCTGGCGTGCGGTCTATTATGCGTGGCTGGTGCGGAATGGGCGAGGTGCAAGCAATGCCGAACAAGGCAAGAGCCAAGCTCCCGCCGCGCAATAAATATTATGTCTATGAGCTGATAGACCCCCGCGATGGCGAGGTCTTCTATATCGGCAAGGGCCGCAATTACCGCCTCTACGGCCATGAGAAAGAAGCTAAGAAGGGTAAGGATAGCCGGAAATGCACAGTGATCCGAGAGATCCTAGCGGCTGGCAAATCCATTCGATACCGGATCGTCAAGGAATTCTTTAGCGAGAACGAAGCTTATCTGTTTGAAGAAGCTCACATCAACGCTGTCGGACTTGATAAGTTGACGAACGAGATTCCGGGCGGAGCCTTTCCTGCTAAGCCAATGCCTCCCCTTGATATTGCCACTGCGAAAGGCAATGGCCCGGTGCTTTTGAAATTGTACGGAGTTGTTTGGCTTGCCCGCAATAAGGGAAAGCGCTTTGGCTTTGGCCCACGCGAGGACTGGGTAGATCTGACGGATCATTTCTGCAGAGCGTTTGATGGTATTATCGAAAGAATGGGCTGGGAGAAATTTAGCAAAGCGTGTGAACCTTACTTGAGCACTCCGCTCTATATCCCCGTCAGGCGTTAGCTTGCATGGCAAAATCCCCTAAGAAAACCCTAGGCAGAATGCCGTCTTTTGAGCCTAGCAAGCAACAGCGCAAATTCGTCGAAGCAATGACTGGGTTGAAGATGACCCACGACGAGATGCACCCGCTGGTGCTCAATCCGCGGACGAATGCGCCGATCGATAAGAAGACCTTTGAGAAAGCTTTTGCTCGCGAACTACAGATCGGAAAGTACAAGCTCAAATCGCTTATCGGCACCAAATTCATGGAGCGGCTGAATCTCGGTGAGCCTTGGGCAATTCAATTCGGCTTCAAGCATATCTTCCGATGGCGCGAGAATGATAGCGACGTCACAATTGGTGTGAACAATACCGCCGAAGGCAGTAAGAACGCTTCAATGATCGAGGTGCGTTTCGTAAAAGCCCGGGAGCGCGCCGATGACGACGAAGAATGACTACTCGCAACAGCACGTCGATCGTCTCGTCGAGCTATTCCATGACGGCTACATCACGATCCACCATGGGGCATGGACACTTACCGAAAAGGGCCTTGCCGCTCTCGCCGCATGCGCTGATCGCCCGGTACGGCCGCGTCACGATCCGCCCATCGCGTGCAAGAAGGATTTCTGGACTTGAACTCTCCATCAAGTTCGCAACCATCAGACTGAGGTTGATCCGCATGGGCAAGATTGACGAATTCGCCGGCAGTGTGAATGAGACGCTTGCAGGTCTAGAGGATGACTTCGGTGGTTTGAGCATCAAGGCGCAGGCTCTCAAGGAGAAGGGCGCCGAGGTCGCGGACCGATGGAAGCAGCACTTCGCCGACCAGGCCAATGCGCTTGCAGCTGCCGAGGCTGCGATCAACAAGGTCAGCAATGCCCCTTTGCCTGTGAGAGCTTCCTCCGTGCAACAGGGTGCGTCGGCTCAGCCGGTAGCGGAGGTTAAGAAGGTCGAACCCTTTCCCGGTATCCGGGCCAGCGGCAATGCCTGACATGGGCGTCGCCTATATCCCCAAGGTCCGCTGTGCCAAGTGCGCCAAGGATGTTATGGACCTGCAGCGGCTATCCGACGGCAAGACGCGCTGGATACGGGTGCGTTGTCACGGCAAGGAAGCGCGTATCGGCTTTACTGCCGACCCAGACGAGAGGATAACGCTATGGGCGAGCCAGCCGACGGGATCGCAGCATTGAAGCCCTTGTCGTGGTGGAAATGGCTTGAAACCGATTCGTTCTATCGCCATGTCGGGCTTAATGCCCTTACTCGGCTTTACAATCAATATCTCAATGACTTTCGAGAAAGGGCTTAGAGCCCGCCGCTATCACCTCGAGATGATGCTTAACGACCTGCTCGATATCTACTCCACCAAGTTCAGCAAGCTAGACGATGCTGAACGCGCGCTGCTCAAAGCGCTGCTCGAGACCGAGATCAGGCGGATAGACGAAGGAGCCTAGGCCATGTCGCTGGGAATGATCCTGCTCATCGTGCTGATTGTGATCCTGCTCGGCGGATTCAGCGGTGTGGGGGGTAACTTTTACGGAGGCGGCCCGTATCTTGGTGGCGGGCTTGGCCTCGTGCTCGTAATCATCCTCATCCTCGTATTGCTCGGGAGGATCTGACATGCCGATCGGTATTCTGTTCTGGGCGATCATGATCATCTGGCTCATCTCAAACGCCGGCGTCGGCTGGTGGGGATGGGGCGGCACGCGCGGACCGTATATCTCGAACATCATCCTGTGGTTCCTGCTGTTCCTGCTCGGATGGGGCGTATTCGGCTTCATCCTGCAGGGCGGGAGGGGGCTTTAGCTCAGTGAATTGCCGCGGCATGAAGGGCTGCGAGCTGATGGAACAAAGCCGAGTGCCGGCTGTTCCCCCGGATACTGCCCGACCGCCATCGATCTGCAAGGACTGCTGATGCCGCTCACCACGCCGGAAGCCCACGACCTCGGCATCTTCGCGCTGATCCCGGAAGACGAACGCGAAAGGCGATGCAATGCTGACATGGATTGCAGTAGGCCTGCTCAGCATCCTCGCCGCACTTGGCTTGGCCGCTTGCGTGATTGGTGTGATCGGCTATTACGCCTCAAAGACTGAGGGCGGGTTTTGACGAACATACTTGCGACCGCGATAGGCATTGCCTACATCGCCTTTGGGTTCCTCGCATTAGGTCACGCGCTATGGCCCGCGTAACTCACAAAGATCTGCAAGGAGTGCCGATATGGGCTGGCTTGGCGATCTAGGGCGCAACAAAGCGATTGACGTCGATATGACGCCTGCAATCCGTGTCGCCGTTCTGTGCAAGGACGTGCGCCAATTCCAGAATTGGGCCTATGAATGGGCTGGCAAAGACAAGGATGTTCGCGTGAGCATGATGCGTCCTCGTGTGTGGGCACCGAAGGTCAACCGTGAGTACTTCTGTGTCAACGATCCGATTAAGCTTCGCGGCATGGGGTTCGTTGAAGTAGCGATGCTGCCGGGCTATGATGAGGCCCTGTTCAAGGAAGCTTGCATCCAATGCCACGGACAACTCGTACTTTCGCCACTCTCGAACTGAGCCAAGCCGCCTACGACGAGATCGAGGCGAAGCTATTGGCTGCGGGGTATGAGCATCTATTCGCGGCCGGACCTGGGTCGGCGATCGACCTGCAGGGCATCGCAGTTACGCGGGAATTGATGCAAGACTTCCTGCGAGTAGGAATAGGCGAGCTCGTAGATGATCGTCTCAAGAAAATCTTGGGAACGGTCGGCAATGCCCAAGAGGCAAGCCAATACTGCTTCATGTGCGACGATATGGTGAGCCAAGCTTGCGACCGCGAGAACTGCCTGCGTGCGGCTAATGATAGGGTGCGGGCTGATCTGGGGCTGGTGCCGTGATTACCTCTCGCCGAACCTTCATCACCGGGCTACTCGCGGCACCGCTAGTTGCTCACGCCGACAATCTTATGAAGATCCGAGGCATTCTTCTGCCGTCTCTCGATAGTCGGTGGCTCGCCTGTTACGAGGTTGCGTCGGATAGAGTTATCATTCGCCGCGATGCCGCATGCGGGCCTCTGCTGACAACCGGGCGTCGGCTACAACAGCTACAGGGTAAGATATACGGCGCTTGGAGGATCAAGCCAGAATTTATCCCCACATTAGAACGACGCATCGCTGATGGCATTGCGATTGCAGAGAAGTTTGCACTCGATAATCCTGGTGATCAGTACCATGTGGATTATGTCCTCTCTGATGAGAATATGTTTGGGGATATATTCGATAGAGATACGTGCGCTGCGATAGACTTGGCGCGCGACTAAATGAGCCGTTACCCACGCTACACCAACGAGCGCAACCAGCCGCCGATCTACCTTGACGAAGAGCCTATGCCCGGCTGGGCGACTCTTGCCTGTCTTTTTGCAGGAGCGCTGCTCGGCACCATGTTCGTGCTGTTATTGATCTGGGGAGTGTAGCGTGATCCATACTCGCCGCGGATTCATCGGTGCGCTAGGCGCGGTCATTGCGGCTCCGGCCATCGTGCGCGTGGCGAACATCATGCCGGTGCGGGCGCTACTCAATCAATGCGGACAAACTCTTGTCGTCGATCCAATTTCTGGTCGACTAGCCGCAGGCGATATCATTACGATTGAAGGGGTAAGGGCCATTGATCGCCTGCTAAAGCAACCATGCGATTATCTTCGCCAATTCGTTGTTACCGCAGAACTGGAGAAGGGCGCCACCCTAATCCCGCTCTATCCACCGATCATTGGCCCGGGCGACCGTTATCAGACAGTGGACAGGTTGCCGCCACGCAAAGCACGCATCCAAATAACGGCGCGAGCCTATGACCCGATCCCGCGTTCCACGCAAAGATTGGCTGCGACGGTCTAAGCCTGCGCCCACCAAGCCCGTCGGCATATCGCCGCCCGCCTTCTGGCCGTGGTTCGATAGCCTTCCCAAAGAAGCCCGCGATCAGATCGACTACGCACTCAACGGGCCAGCCTTGGTCGAGGCATATCATCGCGCATGGAGCAAGCACCAATGATCTGGGCTTACCTCGCCGGTCTGATCACGCTGCCCGTATTGTTCACGGGTGCATGCCTATTGGTGGCCATGATCGCAACCGACGATGAGATCGCGATCATGAGATATCAACGCGACAACTAATCCTACGGCCACCGGAATGGTCCGGCGGTTCTTCCCCAACGGAGATTGAAGCCATGCCAGTCGATAAGCGATCTCACCCCGAGAAGATTGAGCAGCGCGTCCGTGAGCTTCTCGCCGAATGGGAATACCATCGCGGCAGCCTTCCCGAGCCGCTGATCACAGCCTTAACCAAACTGCGCGATGCGGTGCGCGCAGCCGACCTAGACCCCACGCCGCGCGTTGAAACCCCTCGGCAGGCATAGCCGACCTAACCAGGAGAATTACCATGCTCAAGCGTCTTTCCCTTCGGAAGCGCGTGGCGGTCGGTGCGCTGTTTGCCGGCCTGATCGCGACTGGCCTCATGGCTGCCGGGCTGTGGCAGGGTCTGCCGATCGTCGGCGAAGCGGCCTATTGCACCGGCTATTCGAGCTATCCGACCTCAACGACGCAGCCGACCACAACGCCGGCCACGCCGAACAACTGTAATTCCTTGGTGCCTGCGGGTCCGGGCGCTCTGTCCGGCAACGAGGTGAACCCGGCCGATATCCCGACCAATACTGGCGGCGGACCATCCTCGGTCCTGATTCCGATCCCGTCGGAAGCCTCGGGTGCCTATGTGTACGTGCCGAATACCACTCTGCAGAACACGCTGTTGGCCGGCACGGGCTCGTTCGCGATCCCGAACTTCATCACCAACGTCATCCTCGACCCGACCGGCGCCTTGTCTGCAGCAACGATCACGCTGCCGGCCGCGCCGCTTGACGGCCAGATCGTCCGCATCACGTCATCGCAGCCGATCACCCCGACCTTGGTGATCACGGCGGCCTCGTTGCTGACGGTGGTAAAGAACGCCCCGAGCACGTTCTCGGCGCTGACCAGCACGACCGCGCAGAATATGACCACGGCCGCTTACGCCGCCGCGTTCATCTACGATCTCGCGAAGAATACGTGGTTCAGGCTATAGCGTTCTTCTCCGGTCTCGCTCTGGCCGCAATGTACTGGCCAGGGCAGACCGGAGCGGCTGAAATCTCGCGCTGGGCCTTGATTGCGGTCATGTGCCCGGCGCTTCTGCTCTTCACGACAATACGGATCACGACCGCGCATCGCTGGGGCATTGCGCTATTGCTCTGGGCCACGGCCTCGCTGGCATGGTCGACGGTGTTCTACGACGCGCTCAATGCTTGGATGCAGTTGCTATTCATGGCTAGCGCGTTCGTGATTGCCGCCGAAGTCTCCGACCTCAAATGGTTCTACCGCGGCCTCGGCGCTGGCATGCTCGTCTCATTCGCCGTGGTCACCATGCAGCTGGGCGGCATGAATGTGGCGATGGTCGCACCCGGCAATGCGGCGCCTACCGGGCTATTCGTCAATTCCGATGTGCTGGGCTGGACCGCGGCGGTCATCTTCGTGCTTCTAGTGGCGCAGCGTAGCCGCATCGAATACGCACTCGCGGTGCCCACGGCCTTCTGCCTCATGATGTCCGATTGCCGTTCCGCAATAGGCATAGCCGCCTTGTGTTTCCTCGGCATGATCTGGCAGCGCAACAGGTGGGCCGGCGCATCGTTCTCGCTTCTGATCGGGGCCGAGATCGCGCACCGCTATCACCGCATCGCCGACATGAACTCGCTGCAGCAACGGCTGAGCATCTGGAACGATACGCTCCACGGCGTCACGCCATTCGGTCACGGCATTGGCTCGTTCTATGCGGCGTTCTCGGCTTATTCGACCGGAATGACCGCGGAAGGCTTCTGGCTCGATCTATCGCATGCACATAACGACGCGCTCGAGACCCTGTTCGAGCTTGGAGTCCCCGGCCTTGCAATATGCGGCGTCATCATCGCATTGGCGTGGCGCTACGGCGCACCGGCCGAACGCTACGGCCTCGCTTGCATCGGGGGCATTTCGCTTGTGGGTTTCCCGCTGCATCAGCCGCTCACGGCCGTTCTGTTCGCGGCTCTTGCGGGTCATGCTGCTCGTGGCTGGCATCGGCTACGCCGCCCTCAGCTTCGCCGCGGACCGGGATTTCACCCGCGGCATGGCGACCAATACGATGGCGCCGCTGTGGCAGGCCTCACGCTTGTTTCCGCTGGACCATCGTTACCGGATGGGACCGCCGCGCCTGATCATTGCCGATAACGTGTGGTACAAGCCGGACCAGGCGCTATTCATCTTGCGGGACGCACAGCAGCACGATCCGTATTCGCCGATGCTCAAGGCGTGGGTGGCGGCATTCGAGGCGAGGAAGCAGCCATGAAGAGCAAGATTGTCGAAGGGCTTAAAGAAGCTGTCGCCAACGCTAAAGGACATCCCGCCGAAGGCACGCGCGAAACGTGGTGGGATATGCATTTGTGCAAATGGCGGAGCCGCACTTTCATGAACGGTGAATGGGTCGAGAAATGACCGAGTTCCAGTTCGACTGCTTCCTCTCGGCACTATTCATCGGCGGGTGCATATGCGCCAGTCTCGCCATGCGCATTGAATATCTGGAAGACGAAAGCCCGAAAGGCCTAAGCGACGTCGAGTTCCTTTCACAGACCAACAGGAGAGACTGACATGCCAAGAGGCGAAAAAGGCAAAGTGACCCCGCTGCGCGATTGGACCGAACAGAGCTACGGCACCGAGAACGGCCGCGCCGTGTCCTCGCTCGAAGGCTCGGGCAACATGGGCAACGATGCCAAGGGCAAGGGCCGGCAGATCCCCGGCGGCGTCGAGGCCATGAACAAGCACGGCTCGGCCGACAAGGGCCGCAAGGAGTTTGGCGGTTCCAATAACATCGAGCGCCGCTCGCCGGAACGTCATCGCGATTAAAGTTCCACGGCTCCTTCCGCCCTCGCTCGGAAGGTTGTGAACGGCGGCACCAAGGAATAGTGCCTCCCTGCCAGTCCAGCCCTGGTCGGTGCCGCCGCTTCAATTCAAGGAGTTCCCAATGGCCATCAAGCGCTCCCCCACGGCGTCGGCTCCCGACTACATCGAGCCGTACCGCAAGACCTCCAGCACCGGCCCGGCCCAGTTCGAGGGCAAGCTGGCCCCGCGATCGCCTACGGAGCGGGACTGGCACAAGGGGTCATATTCGGCCACAAGCGGCCGCTCAGCGGGGCTAGGCTCTGGGCTTCCCAAGGGCGACCCCCAGATTCCGCGTTCAGGGCATGCCACCGCGGACGACCCGATGGGCAAGCCGGTGACGAGGAAATACTGATGGCGATGGAACCTCACTGCCCGGTCTGCGACGGCTATCACTATGGCATCTGCCCGAAGGCGCCCGCTGCAGCCTCGGCCTCACTGAGAGAGCGCATCTTGCCGCCCGCTCCCAAGTTCCTCACCTTCGTCGCCGACCAAGAGCCATGGACGCAATACACGCTTGAAAACGGCGCCGTGATCAGGGTGCGCCTTGTGCTGGTAAAGGCGATTGACGAGGGCGAGCTCCTCCCCGATGGCACGCCGCGGTATCAATGCCAGTTCCAGCAGGTCATGGACATCACTTGGCCCGAAGACATCCAGCGCGAGATCGCCAAGCGGCAAGTGGGAGGCGATGGTGAATAATCCGGTATTCGATGAGGGCCTCGGCAAGCTCAAGGCGGTCTTCGCTGAGATTGAGCAGGAAGTCGCGCGGCTCAATGACCTGGATGCGCAGCAGCGCAGCGTCGAGGCTCATATCCGGGTGCTGGAACAGAATGCCACCGAATTGAACGGGCGGCTTGAAGCCACCCAGCAATCCTTGGCGGCGGCCAAGCGTGAACTGATCGATGCCGGGACCCAAGCCCGCGACATCATCGCTCGCGCCAAGAGCGAGGCTCAGAGGACCACCAGAGAGGCGGCGCAGGAAGTCGAGCGCGCTACGCAGCAGCATCAGGACGATCTCAGGATGCAAGTCGATGCCCACAACGCGCAACTCGCGCAACTCAACGGTAATATTGCAACCGCCACCGAGAAGCACGCCGCCATCCACAGCGACATTCATAAAGCCAATAAGCGCCTTGCCGCCATCAAGCAGGCAGCGCGAGAATTTGCGACTGACGCATGAGCCGGTTCAACGTCGCCATGAATCAGGATGACGACCATCTCATCGAAGCGCCGGTCAACTTTATGGGTCCGGTTGTCGACGCGATAATTCCGGGCCTGCCAAGTGCCATCATCCGGGTTTACAAGCTGTTTCTGGTGGTCAGCGCACCGACAAATCTGACATTCCAGGACGGCGGCAACCCCCTCTCCGGCCCATTGCCGTTCGTCGCCAATATGTCGATCGTTCTCGATTTCGACACCAAGCCATGGTTCACGACCTCGGCTGGCAACCCGTTCAACATCAACGTTAGCGGCGCCGCGCAAGTCAGCGGCTCGATCTATTACGTGGTGCGCTGATGTCGTATATCAGCGGCGGCGGATCGGGCGGGGGCGGGACTACTAATCCTGGTGGGGTGGATACCGACGTTCAGTATAATCTCGCCGGCGCGTTTGGCGGCGATGCCAATTTTACCTGGGGTTATACCAACCAAATACTGACGATAAATGGCAGTATTTTTGGTGGAGTATCCGGGGGCGCGGGCGGGGCCTGGGAGTTAGATTTTTCTGGCGCAGCTTTTATATTTGGCAATGACGGCACAGGCGCCGGTGATGGCGACAACATCATTATTCAAGCCGGAGGAAACCCGACCGGCGTAGGCAGCCCTGGTTTTATCCACATCATTGGGGGCGCCGGCAACAACAACAGCCCATCCGGCGACGTAGATATAACCGCAGCCAACAACCTTGGAACCGCTGGTGGCGGCAACGTCAATATCACCGCTGGCGATGGTGCCGGCGCTGTCGGGGGCACCGTTACTCTTTCAGCAGGCAATGGCGCCGCCGGTAATGCGAGTGGCGGCGCGATGGTCCTTAGTGCCGGCGGCGGTACCGGCAGTGGTGGCGGGTCAGATGTTCAGTTATTTGCCGGCGGCGCAAACGGCGGGGGCGGCGGCGCTGTAACGGCGACGGGTGGCACTGATCTTTCCACGGGGACTGGTGGCGACGTCATCCTAACAGGCGGTCGTTCAGATTTAGGCAATGCTGGCAGCGCTATTTTCAACGGCGGCAACAGCCTAGGCAACGGCACCGGCGGCGATGTTTCCCTATCAGGTGGCAATAGTAGCGGTTCGGGCGCTGCCGGTCTTATTGAGTTCATTGGGGGGAATAGTAACGGCGGTGGGGGTGGTGGGATCACTCTTAACACAGGTTTGGATTCCGGAGGCGGCAACGGCGGTGATATCCTTTTCACTTACGGTACCGGCACGCGCAGCGGGACTTTCCAGCCTCAGCTTCCCACATCCGATCCCGGTGTTAGCGGTGCTCTATTCACGAAGAATGGTGTAGTACAACTTTCCGGGAATACCCTGCCATCCGGCACGATTCCCCTAGCGATGTTAACCGCCCTTGGCAGCCCAGGCAGCATCACCGTGGTTTCCGGTATCATCACCGGCTTTACCAATCCAACATGAGGTCCAAATGTCCGTAGCAGACGCTCAAGCCGCCTATGTTGCGGCTCTCCAGCAGATCGTCGACAAGGGCACCGCAGCAAATTTGCGCGCCCAGGTCGAGACATTGCAAAAAGAGATCATCGCTGCCGAAGGTGACGAGGTGCAGAATGCGCGCGCAGCGCTAGCGGCTATGGATCACATGAAGCGGATCAACCAGCCGAGACAGCCTGCCGCCAAGGCGGGGAGCGTCGCGAAATGATTCGGTTCGCCGTTTGGCTTTGCGCCGTCTTCTTTGCGCTCACGGCGTCGCTGCCGGCTTTCGCACAGCAGGAGGTCAGGGGCCAAGCGCAGTACCGCGCCACGATCAACGGCTCGGCCAAGATCACGACCGGGCTGACGTACCAGACGCTATTGAGTTCAATCCAAGGCGCGACCCCGAACAGTGGCGCGTCAGGGGCGGCCGGATTATCGCAGACCACGCAGCGGCAGTCGTTGACCATCGAGAACAATAACGTCAGCGGCACCGACACTTGCTATATCATCATCGGATCAACATGGGGTGTCGTGCCGGGCACAACTACCACAAGCTCGACCTCGACCTTCGCGGGTGGCACGGTGACCGCGGCGCAGGCTTCAATCACGCTTGCGGTCGGTGCCTCCTATACCCGCTATTGGCCTTACGTGCCGCCGGATGCGGTTTACGGCACCTGTACGACCAATGGCGACAGCATTTATGTGGATACGGAATAGCCTCGTTGCGCTTGCTCTCCTTGCGGTCGGAGTTCAAGCGCATGAGGGGATCGACTCCGGCCAGGTCGGCGGCCAGCGCGATGGCATATCGGCCGTCAAGGCCGCGCCGGCCAGCGATCCGTTCTCGGCCGTTGATGGCTCGCTCAACCCCGGCGGCACGGTCGTCAATGCGACACTACTCAATAGTTACACGCTTAATGCCGCACCGCATGCGCGCGTGTTCGGCACCAACGGCTCAAGCTACGCGCCGCCGAATGCCAACTATCCGCAACCGCCATGGAAGGTTGCAGGCATAGACTACGGCGTTGGTCCTCGCGTCGGTCATACGCTCATCAGTCCGTTTTCGTCCGGCACCACGCTGGTTCCCGCGCTGGTCAGTGACGGCTGCTCATACGGCGGCACGCAACTCATCACCTGTAGCGGCGTCAACAATATCACGATCGCGAATTATGACTTCTCCGGCACACTCGATACTGTCGGCGGTGTTGGCCTCGACATTGAAGCCTCGAACGTCATAGTCACCGATTGCAATTTCGTCCGCACGACGGCGATGACGACCAACGGCATCAACGAATTCAGCGCTGGTGTGAATACAAAGCAGTCGGGGATCACGCTTCAATACAGCATCCTTAATGGCAACCAACTCGGCAACAACTTCCTCAATGGCGTCGGCAATGCCGAGATCAGTTCCGGCGGCACGGTCCTTATCCAGTACGATTACATCTACAACGCATGGTCCGAGCCGGTCGTCTTCGGTTTGGCGCAGACGAGCGTCACCGGCACGTTTGCGATGCAGTTCAATTTCATCGGCAACGCCGGTTATGGATTTCCCAATGCGCATGGCGATTGGGTGCAGGTCACAAACACCGGAAGCGTGCTGGCGAGCGCCACCTTCTCTTTCAATGCTTTCTTTCAGAACGCGCAGCCGGGCGGCGGGGCAAGCCAGGGAATAAGCATTTCGTCCGCCAATCAAGTTCAGCTCACCACCACGTTTGCAACGACGAATAATAACGTATTGATCGCGCAGAACACCGAGACGGTGAATTACGAAGTCATCGCCAATACCCCGGAGATCGCCAATACTCCGACCATCCAGTACAATTTCTGCGATCCTACGGGCACGGTCGGCATCGGCACGGAGTTCTTTGTTGGCAACTTCAATGGCGGCTCATCGACCGGACCGACCAACGGCAGCGGCAATTACGACATGACCACCGGGTTAATAATAACCCTGCCGTGATGCTCAGATTCCTCGCAATCGCACTTGGATTGAGTCTAGCCGCGACGCTGGCGCACGAGGGAATTGATACCGGCCAGATCGGCGGTCAGCCTGACGGCATACGGGCACCCAAGACCGGTAGCGTCGTTGTCGCTTATAGCGGCCCTGGCGATGTCGTGTCAGGGGCAACGGCTTGGTACGGACTGCGAGCGTATAACGCGGCGCAAGCGACCGCTGGCGCTCTCGCGGTTAATTTGCGCAATACCACGACGAATGAGACATGCGATTTCCCCGTCGTCGCTGCAGGCGGCTTGGGCGTTGCGAAGAACTGCACTCTGACATCGAACGGCTCAAGTCTTTCGACATTCTGCACGCTCGGTTGCGCCTCCCCAGAAGCCTATGATCAAAGCGGCAATGGCAACAATGTTGTGCAGGCTACGGCTGCCCAACAGCCAACATTGACGTTATCATGTTTCGGATCGCTGCCATGCCTTACCGGAGCAAGCGCTAGTTCTACGAACCTTGTGGGAACAGGGTTTACCAGTTTCACGGTCGGGACTCTCGCTGCAGTTGGTGAACGCACCGGGAATTTTACCACCCGCGCCTATCTCATGGGCGTATCGAACAACGGATATGGGTTTGCTGCTGTTGCCAATGAAATGACTTGGGGCAACGCGGCGCAAACACTTTCGCCGGTCGCCGACAGTGCCTCACATGCCACGGCAATGGTCTTTGGTGCCACTTCTATGTTGTGCGCCGACAATACTTGCAGTTCAGGAGCTATAGCCGTCCTCACAGCTCAGACTGCGGTAGGAATCCTGGCTGGCAGCAACGGCTCAATTGGATTGACGGGCCGTGAGACGGAGGCGGGGACTTGGCCGTCGAGTTTCACAGCTGGGCAGATCACCAGCATGTGTCACAACCAATATCTCTATTGGGGCACGAGCGTCGCATGCTGAAACTTCTTGCGCTTCTCATCAGCATCGCGAATGCACAAACTCTTCCTGCGGGAAATAATTATCTAGTCTTCTCGACGCAGGTCGCTGCGCTCGCGCGCTCGCAGCAACAGTGCGGGGCGCTCAAGTGCGACGGGGCAAAGACGGTCTATTGGTGGAACGTGATTGGCCCGCTCAACGCCGGAACGGCTGGCTCGGTGAGTGTTGCCGCTAATTCCTATGCCGTTGAAATTCAGCCGAGCGGCGTTTTTGCGGCAACCACGCATGCGATTACCGTTGCGCCGTGCGCTGTGGGTTGCGGCTTGACCTCACTTGAACAGGGCCAACTCGTCACCGCGGCACAGTTGCAGCCGCTATTGCCATGAGCATTAAGATCTTAGCGGTTTATCTTTTGGTGGCGCTCATCATCGCCCCGCTTTGGCTCTCCTGCTACAAGATCAAAGGCAAGAATGACTGATACCAAGCAGGTCGCGCTATTCCCGCCCAAGGCCGAGCCGCTGTTCAAGCCAGCGCGCTACAAGGTCATGTGGGGTGGTCGGGCAGGCAGTAAATCTTGGAATTTCTGCCGAGCGCTTCTGCTTTTAGGTTCGCTCCGTAAACTCTCGATCTTGTGTTGCCGCGAGATTCAAAAGTCGATCAGTGAAAGCGTGCACAAGCTGCTCGCGACGCAGATCGATCTCATGGGCATGAATCACCTCTATCGCGTGACCCAATCGCGCATCGTTGGCATCAATGGAACTGAATTCGTATTCGCAGGTCTGCGCAACAATATTCAGGCCATCAAGTCAATGGAAGGCATCGATATCTGCGCGGTGTTCGAGGCGACATTCGTCTCCGAGAATTCATGGCAAGTGCTCTTGCCGACCATTCGGCGTGACGCGCCGCACGGCCCATTCGGCCAAGGTTCGGAAGTCTGGGTCGAGTTCAATCCTGAGCTCGCGAGCGACTATACTTGGCGCTATTGGGTGCTTGATCCGCCAGAAGGCACTGTCGTCATCGAGATCAACTGGCGCGACAACGAGTGGTTCCCAGACTACTCGCGCAGACAAAAGAACGAGATGCGCAAGCGGGACTACGAGGCCTATCTCACCACATGGGAGGGCCGCGTCCGCAGGGTGCTCGCCGGCGCGATCTACGCCAAGGAACTGGAAGCCGCCGAGCGCGAGAAGCGGATCAATCCGAAGGTTCTGGTCGACCGCTCCAAGCCCGTTGACATCTCATGCGACCTTGGACGTGCCGATACCTGCGCACTGACATTCTGGCAGCAGGTCGGGATGCAACACAACGCAGTCGATTGCTACGGTAATTTCGGCTATGACTGGTCGCATTACCTGCAAGAGATTCAGAACCGCAAGTATATCGTCGGGCGCATCTATCTCCCGCACGACGCCGCCAACGAGCAGCTGGCCGCATCCAAGAGCATCAAGCGCCAGACCATGGAAGCCTATCCCGGCGATGGCCGCGTCATCACCGTGCCCCGGACTTCGAGCGTGGTGAATGATATCAATGCGGTGCGCTACACGTTCCCGCGGATGTGGTTCAACGAGGTCAACTGTTCCGATCTGCTGACGGCGCTCGCGCACTACCGCTTCGAGGTCGATCCCGATACCAAGGAAGTCGCTGACAAGCCCTTGCATGACTGGGCCTCGCACTTCGCCGATTCCGTGCGCTGCTACGTCATGGGCCTCAAGAGCGTCGGCGACAACAAGCTTCGTCCGCAGCGCAACGTGCCGACGCCACTCGCACCGCGACGCGACGGGCTCAACTGGATGAACGGGTGACCGATGCCGGAAACCGATATGAGCCGTGTTCTGGAAATCCTGCACTGCTCGGTGGCAGCCGCATCGGTCGATTTGAATCGATTCGGCGCAAGGCTTGCAGCCAAGCCTGTGAACCCGGACAAGAAAGCGCTTGTGGAAGCTGCAGCGCGTAAGTTGAACGCCACAATGAAGGTTCTCGATGGAGCGCTTGAGTGAGAAAGTGGCACAAACTTGCGATGGCTTCCGTCTCGCATAACGCCCTGCACCGTCACATGGGTCCGATGCAACTGCGCGACATCGATCGCATCGTCAACAAGGCGATTTACGAATCGTATGGATTGCGTAGCTGATGGCGCGTCGCCCAGTTGTCGACGAGGACGATAAGTTCAAGTCGGAACAGAAGCTTGTTCTCGACGAGGCGAAGGAGCGCTGGAAGCGCGCCGCCGAGTGGGAAAGCGAATGGCGGCAACTGGCACTTGAGGATATCAAGTTCGCCAACGGCGATAGCGACAACGGCTGGCAATGGCCGGAGAGCGTCAAGAACGACCGCGACGTCAATAACCGGCCGTGCCTGACGGTCAACAAGACCAAGACCATCGTCCTGCAGCTCGCCAACGAAGCCAAGCAGAACCCGCCTGAGCCGCGCATCAAGCCGGTCGGCGACAAGGTATCGTTCGATGCCGCGCAGGTCTGGGAAGGCTTGATCCGCCACATCATGTACGTCTCCAACGCCAGCCAGATCTTCGGCGCGGCGAAGGAGAACCAGCTCGAGGCGGGCATCGGCTATTGGCGTATCGTGCACGACTTCGTCGATGACCGCGCCTTCGATCAGGAGTTGAAACTCGCGCCGCTTGATCCGTTCGAGGTCTATCTCGATTGCGACATCAAAAGCCCCGACGGCTCCGACGCCATGTGGGCCTTCATCTTCACCGAATATAACCGCAAGGAGTTCGATAGGCTGTTCCCCGAAGTCACCTTGCCGCGCATCGGTTCCGGCACGGGCTTCGACGACCGCGATGATTGGGTGCGCAAGGACAGCGTGCGTGTCGCCGAATACTACCGCATCAAGATCGTCGAGGATGAACTAATCTATCTCGAGGATAGCAGCGGCGAGACCTGGAGCGGGTTCCGCAGCGAAATGCCTCCCGGCGGCATCTGGACCAAGAAGCTCAAAGAGTATCAGGACGGCAAGACCGGCGGCGACTTCAAAAAGCGCCCGGTCAAGAACCGCCAGCTCGAATGGTTCAAGATCGCCGGCGACGAGATCATCGATTCCACGACTTGGAGCGAGGACCGCAAGCTCAAGGGCAAATACGTTCCGATCGTTCGTGAGCCAGGCCGAGAGCGAAGGATCGAGGGCAGGCTCTATCGCGCTGGCATCGTGCGGGCGATCAAAGATGCGCAGCGGATGTATAATTACTCGACTTCGGGAGAGATCGAGGTCGTCGCGCTACAGACGAAAACGCCGTGGATTGTGGCGGCGGCTTCCATTGAGGGTAATGAAGCAGCTTGGAATAACGCCAACACGACCAATGCTGCCTACCTGACATTCAAGCATGTTGACGAGGATGGTGACCCCATCCCGCCGCCACAACGCACCGAACAGCCGACGCCAGCCCAAGGCTTTCTTGAGGGCATTCGCATTGCTGCCGCCGAAATGGAGATGGCGTCAGGCATCAAATCAGCGCAGGAGCAGAATCCGGCGCTCGAACGCACGCCGAAAGCTATTGACCAGCGCATGCGCGCCGGCGAGGTTACCAATTACGATTTCACCGATAGCGAGATGCTCGCGGTCCGACACACCGCTGTGATCCTAATTGACCTCGCGCCGCACATCATGGACACCGCCCGTATCGTCAAAATGCGGGCCAAAGACGGCACCATCAGCGACGTCCATATCGATCCTGATAGCGAAATCGCTTACCAGAAGGACAATCCCACGGGCGAAGACAAGGCCATCAAGGTTCTGTTTAACCCGACCATCGGCAAGTTCGCGGTTGAGGCTGATGTCGGACCGGCTTATGCGACACAACGGCAAGAGGCATGGGCGGCCTTCGTCGAGATCACGACGCGCTCGCCGGAACTCATGAACATCATGGGCGATCTGGGCTTCCTCGCCGCCGACTTCCCGATGGCGCAGGAGATCGCCGAGCGCATCCGCCGCAACATCGAACAGAACATGCCGTGGCTGCTCAAGGACAGCCAGATCGGGCCATTGGTGCAGAAGCTCCAGCAGGACAATGGCGACCTTACGAAACAGGTCGGCGAGCTCATGGAAAAGCTTGCCGAGTATCGCATCAAGGTCCGCGGCAAGGACGAATTGCGCGATATCGAGATAGCCGATGCCGAGAACAAGCGGCTGACGGCCGAGGCCGGTGCGGTCGAGAGCCTGATCAAAGTCGGCGAAGGCCACGGCCTCAAGAAGCTCATCCAGCAGACCCTGGCCGAGATGCTGGGCTTCGATCCGAACCAGATCGAGAAAGGCGAATAGGGACGTTATCGCCGAACAACAGACACAACCCGCATCGAACGGCGCCGCCAATGGCTAAGTCCCGCATCGGCAAGGCGCTAGCGGCCGGCTGGAACGCGGTGCGCGGGCGGGAACGGACGATGTCGACGCCGTCGACGCCAGCCAAATCGACCAAGACCCAGCGCATGCGGGCCATCGTCAAGACCTCCGGCAAGCAGGCCACCGATCATACGAAGCCGCTAGCCGAAGAGAAATCGCTCAAGGGCCGCACACGGCGCACCCTGGTGAAACGTGAACGGCAGAGGAGAGGAAAATGAAGAAGCACCACGACGAAAAAGGCCGCCATGCGCCGGCGCAGTCGAAGATCGCCAAGTCAATGAGGGAATATAAGGAAGGCAAGCTTCACAGCGGTTCCAAGCATGGTCCAGTGGTGCATAGCCGCGCCCAAGCTCTCGCAATTGGCGAATCCGAAGAGCGAAAGGCCAAGCACGGCGGCAAGAAGAAGCATCACAACGGTGCCAAGCATCACGAGAAGAAGATGCACGAGCACAAAAAGCACCACGGCAAGCATCATCTCAGCGCCAAGAAGCGCGAGCATGAGCACATGGAAAAGAAGAAGCGGCACGAGAAGGAGTAGCCGATGATCAGAACGCGTTGGCTCGCTCTGCATGTTGGTTATCAGAGCGAATTCGATTTGCCGTGGGGGTTTTCTATCGGTCTGTTTCCTCGAACTGCGGAAGGCGGAAGCCGTTATCGGTTCTGCATGACCTTCGGATTCGCGTTGCCGCAATTCATTTGGTACGACCGCCATTGGCATGCGAATGAGGTTGGCTATCTTGCGGCATTGCCAGTGCTCCGCGCCAAGCCAAAGCGTTGGCTGTTGCGCGGCGTAGGCCTACCGATCACCTTGCGCATCTATATCCCGTCCCGCGACTGGGAATGGACAGGACCGCGCAATTACCCGTATATCGGTAGCAAGATTCAGGGACCGAGAAAGCCCGAATTCATGCAAGCGGCTATGGAAGAAGATGCCTGACGAACAGCCGGAAGAGCCGAAGATTTACAAGCGTCCCGGCCTGCACTTGATCACGCACGCCTGTTGTGAGAAGGCGCGGTTTGTCGAGGAGGAGGGCGTCGAGTATTTCAAATGCCCCAAACACGGTACGCGCGAAGTAAAGCCGGAGGATTTCCTGTTATGAGCTTCGTGTATCTCTTCGGCGTTCCCGCGGTCGTTCTCTTCGGCTATGCGCTCTATGTGATCGTCTCCGGCGCGCCGCATCAGGGGCCGACATAATGAAGCGTCTGACAGCCAAATTAGTTCGATCACTATTCGACTACGACCCGCTAACCGGAATCCTTCGTCGAAAGAGCACGGGCGCGACTGGCTATCGAAGGCGGGATGGTTATTTGGTTTTCAATGTCTTAGGCAAAGTACAAAAATCTCATCGCCTGATTTGGTTGATGGTTTATCGCCGGTTACCTCGTAAACCTAGGGAGATTGATCACATTAATGGCGATCCTTCGGACAATCGGCTGAGCAATCTGCGAATTGCTACTCATGGCCAAAACCTGCAAAACGCCAAGTTGCAGCGTAACAATGCCCTTGGGATAAGGGGCGTCTATATTTTCAATGGCAAATATCGTGCGCAGATTAAGGCCAATCGTCAGCAAATCCACCTAGGAACCTTTTCGACAATAGATGCCGCGATTGAAGCTAGGCGCGTTGCCGTGCAAAAATTGCATGGAGAATTCGCCCGTGGTTGAGAAAACAATACAGCATCACGCCCGCGAGCTCGCCGCGATCTTCTACGAAGGTGTCCGCGCCGCCGAGAGCCAAGATCATAAGGTCCAGATCCGCCAGCGTGGCCGCATCTTGCTCAATATCGAGCCTAAGCTGTTCGCCAAGACCTATCCGACGCTCAAGGACTATCTCGCCGGCCGCAAGCACGGTCGCGAAGAGCGCTTCCCTGACGGGACCATTCGCCACATCGATGACGGTTCGGTACGCTACGACACGCCGGGCTGGCTGCATTGGTATAAAGGCGCTCGCGAGCAACTGACCGAGATGCTGTCGATGCCGCAGGTTCACCAGAACCTAAAGGATGCGATCTACGCGGCACTGCTCGAAGACCGTGAGAAGGAATTGAAGCAGACCGATCCGCGGCTGTCGCCGAATGTCACGCAAGCGCCGCTCGGCAGGCTAGGAGGACTCCGATGAGCCTCGACCAAGACGATGACAACTACGGCGTCGACACCCTTCCCGACGGCGATGTCCGCATCCGCCTTGGCGCGGTCATGCCGTTCGATATTCCGCCCGAGGCCGCCATTCGCTTGGCCGGGCTGCTGCTCAAGAAGGCGGGCTGCGAGATTCTGTTCCGCCAAGGCAGCATGAAGGTCAAGTTCCCGCGCGGCTTCGAGTTCGGCAACGAACTTGCGGTCATCGAGCATCGGAAGGTCAGCTAACCCGGTCCGGGCCGGTCTACAATCCCGTGCAGGAGAGAACTATGCGCATCCGCTACCCCTATGAGTTCCATAACCCCCTCATTTGCCTTGCCAACGGCGATCCCCCGCCAGACCCCGCAGGAGGCGCAGGAGCGCCCCCGGCCGCTGCGGGCGGTGATACGCCGCCAAACCCCGATCCTGCTGCGGGTGCTTCGCCCGCGGACGGTAGCCCCCCGGTTCAGCCGCCCGTAGTCGCAGCCCCGCAGCCGGACCCGAACGCTTGGAAGGACAAGCAGATCGACCGGCAGCACCGGAAGATCAAGGAACTTGAGACCCAAGCGGCAAAAGCTGCCGATCTTGAGGCCGAGAATGCCAGGCTACGGGAACTGGCTGGCAGGACGGCCCCCGCCGCGCCTCCGGTGGCTCCTGGTGCGCCTCCCGCCGCCCCGCCCGTTACGGCTACGCCGCCCGCGCCCGCAGCACCTGCGGCCCCCACGGACGCGATTGCCAAGGCCCGCTTTGATATCGAGGTCGAGAACCTCACCAAGCAGGTCACGGCGGAACCGGAGTGGCCGACAGTTGCTGCCAACCTGCAGAAGATGGGCGGCGTTCCCCCCGATGTCATGAACGGCATTTTCGCCAGTGACGATCCGGCCTTCGTCCTGATGACGCTCGGCAAGGACCCCAACAAGTTCCAGGAAATCCTCGATCTGCCGCCGCAGAAGCAGACCGCGGCGCTGATCAAGATCGGGATGCAGCAGACCGCACCCAAGCCTCCGGTCCGGCCGTCAGGGGCACCGCCGCCCGTGGCTCCGGTGGTTGGCGGGGCAGGGGGGCAGGCTCCGGTCACCGGCTCAGTCGACCTCTACGACCCCAAGATGCAGATGGCAGGGCCGCCGCTTAAGGAATTCGAATCGGTCAAGTGGAACCCAAGGGCCGACGAATACGATCCGGCCTGGTACGCCGAACGGGCGCGGCAGAAGCGCGAGAGTACCGGGCGCCCATGGTCGCTCAGCAAGACCGGGCAGCGGTGATGCGCGGCCTATTCAGCCAGTGGAAATACTTCGACGATCCGACGCTCGACGTGAAGGGCGGCGATATCGTCATGACCACGCACGGTTACAGGCCGTCGTGGTGGCGGCGGGCGTGGTGCGAATTGAACTGCTTGTGGATCAACCGACGCTCCGGTTTGGCAGCTTACTGGCCGGGTCGGCCCAATAAGCGCGAAGCCTCTCAGCGCGCCGAGCCTTGACGATCTGGCCTTCGGGGCTGGCCCAATAAGCTTCCATCTTGGCTTTCTTGGCCGCACGTCCTTCGTCGCTCATGGTTCTTTTTGGGATAGCTAGGCGCTGCGGTGAATTAGGATCGGCCCAAATGGCCTTCTGTGTCTCCGATTTGCGCTTGCGAAGTTTCTCAGTCTGCGCAGCCTTCATCGTTTCGGATTGCCGTGCTCGCTCGGCGGGGTCGGCGTAACGAGCCTTCATCTTAGCGGAATGCTTAGCTCTGGCGTCCGGGTCGTCCCAACGGCTTGTCGTTTGACGATGATAGCCTGAACTTGGATCGGCCCACGCAGCTTTGACCGATGCTGCGAGATTCTTCTTCGCAAGTGGCGTGATGGTGAAGTGGTCATTACCATCGTTTGAAATGAAGTAATTGTAGCAGGGGGCGGCTGCGACATGCCGCACTTCAGCCGCATAAGCCTCCTCTTTCGTGAAGAGACCGCGTTCGAGGATGGTGAATGGAAAACGCTCCCAACCGAGCGCGTTCCAATCGTCTTGGAGTTCTCTGACCCAATGTCGGTTGTGCCTCAAAGCACTTCGATGGTTCGACCATCTGGCGCCCCTATCTAAGGTGCAGCCGACGTAGCGTTTGCCTGTCGTCTCGTTGGTAATCGCGTAAATGATGCGTTCGCGTCTCGGCGCGTTATCCGATGCTCGGTCCTGGCCGTCTCCAGTGCGACGCGTCTCGGCGCTTCTAATACCGATGCTCGCTGTCCCGGCAGCTTCGTCCGGTGCATTGCTCATCTTCAACCCTCCAGTTTGAGCACTGGGATCACCGTCGCTGAAAGGCGGCATTCCTCCAATGCTTGTCGCGTAATCAATGCATAGCGCGACAATGTTTGTCAAGGAGACGAACGTGGCCAATTCGATACTGACGATCTCGATGATAACTAGAGAGGCGATTGAGCTTAAATGAAGGGCTCCGGCGAGGAGCAATCTTCGCTGACAAACTGGGTGAAACGGGGAACATCTCTCTGAGACAATCCCGTAGGAAGCCGCAGCGGGCAATTGATGCTGTGGAACCTCTAGAGACTAGGCTGTGAGTCCCAACAATAATCAGCCCACGAGCGCCCAGCTCCTCAACCGAGGATGAAGATATAGTCCACTCTATGCGGCGACGTGTAGAAAGCACCGGATAAAGAGCCGGTGTGAAGAATAACTGGCTTTGTGAATTCAAACGCCTTCATCAAAAATATTGATAGACAGTTCGACGACGAGTTCGGCCGCAGCGGTGCCAAGATCGGCTCGCAGCTGCGCATTCGCCTGCCCAACGACTTCATCGTCACGTCTGGTCCTGGGGTGTCCGTGCAGGATACTTCGGAACAGCAGACCGTGCTCACGATGTCGACGCAGCAGCATGTCGACGTGTCGTTCTCGCAGGCGGACCTTCTGCTCAGCTTGGACGACTTCGCCGAGCGCATTCTGTTGCCCATGATGAACAACCTCGCCGGCTCGGTTGCGGCGACCATCATGAGCAATACGGAAGGCGCGATCGCGGGCATCCAGGCGAATCTGGACGGCGCCGGCAACATCCAGACCCCGAACGCCGGCACCTATCTGCAGGCTCGAGCACGTCTGAACGACAACTCGGCGCCGATGCCGGCCCGTAAGGTGATCAACGATCCGTGGACGGAAGCCCGTGTGGTGCAAAGCCTCACCGGCCTTCTGAACCCCGGCTCGGCGATCTCCGAGCAATACTACGAAGGCGTGATGTATCGCGCTCTCGGCTTCACCTGGTTCATGGACCAGACGGTGATCAAGCACACCACGGGGTCGTTCACCGCGGGCACCGTCAATGGCGCCAACCAGACCGGCCCAACGCTCGTGACCAACGCCATCACCGGCACGCTGGTGGCGGGCGATATCATCACCATCGCCAGCGTCAATGCGGTCAACCGCGTCACCAAGCAGACTACGGGCATGCTGCGGCAGTTCGTGGTCACTACGAACGCGGCGTCGGGAGCGACGTCGCTTTCGCTCTATCCATCGATCATCCCGGCCTCGGGCGGCAACGCGGTGCAGTACCAGACCGTGACCGTCTCTCCGGCGGCGAACGCGGCGATCTCGCTTTACACGCTAGCGTCCGTCACCTTCCGGCGCAACTTCGCCTATGCGCCGCAGATGATCACCATGGCGACCGGCGACCTGCCGATCCCAGCCAACCTGCAGCAGTCCGCACGCCACCGTTACGATAACGTGTCGATGCGGTCGCTGACGCAGTATCAAATCGGGACGGATCAGGAGATAACTCGGCTTGACATTTTGTTTGGCAGCCTCAGTCCGAGACCAGAATGGGGGTGTCTGATCGCAGACGCTCTGTAAATAGATCAATGACTTAGCCGTGCACTTGCCTTACTCAATATGAGTTGTTATTTATCTCCATGTCACAATGGAGATAACAATGGGTGGCAGACGGCAAAGTAAGTTGATCCCTGATCTATTGGCGCAAATACAGCGTCAGCCAAACGAAACGGACGACGAATGGGCGCGGCGGTACAATCGAGAACGCCGCCGCGCCTATCGATCACTGAAACCGAAGGGGCCAAAGCGACTTCGTGGTCCTGATAAGAAGCTACGCAAGAATGCGTCGTCGCCAGAAGTCAGGGCAGCGCTTGAATACTTGCCTGGCGAAACCAAAGAAGAGCGCCGCCGCCGATATCAGAAATTGAATGTTCGTTATTGGCGGCAGCGCAACAAAGAGAAGGATGCTGAGCAGCGCAGGATCAACCAGCGAACCCCAAAGTATAAAGCCAAGCGGGCCGAATGGATCGCTAAGAATCCTGAGAAGTGGGCCGAGATGCAAGCCCGCTATCATGCGAAGGTCAGACACAAACGCATTGCATCATTGGAAGCTTGGCGCGCAAAGAACCCTGAGCGTGTCAAACAAATTCGCCGCGAATGGTTTGCGAAGCGTCCGGGCTATATGGCCGCCTACCTCACTAAATATCGCGAGCGTGCTGTTCGAGCTACTCCGCCTTGGATGTGGGCGATGTTTGGAAAAGAGGTCGAAGCAAAGTATCGTGAGTGCGCACGCATAAGTGCAAAGACTGGCATTCCACATCAAGTCGACCATACTTATCCACTTGCGGGCAAAACTTCTTCCGGCCTGCACGTACCCTGGAATTTGCAAATCCTTCCGGCTACCGTGAATGGACGGAAGCACAACAAGTCGCCGGAAGAGTTCGGCGCTTAACACAGGAGCCCTAAAATGCCTACCGTCGGTACTTCAAAAATTCACAAGCCCCGTCGCATGGAATCGCGCAAGGTTTCGTTTTATCAAGGCGCCTTGAAAGGCCCGGAGAATAAAGGTCGCCGTGAAGTTTATCGGAAGACCTATACCAAGTCTTTGACCAAGTCCCGCAAGGGTAAGCACTAACTCGAACCAAAGGGAATCATAGCCATGCCCGACACCATCAAACTCGACCCCAAGGCGACCGCCGACCGCTTGCGTCCGCTGCTTGCCAAGGAACCGCCCGCCCCGCCTGCCGAAGACCAGAGGAAACTCGCGTTCCTCGAGGAGGTCTGCAAGTTGCTCGGGATTGAAGCGAATGCCCTCAATGTCTCGCACATCGCCAATCTGATGGCGAAGGCCGGCATCGAGCAGCATGTGGTCGACGACTATCCGAAGGCCCTCAACGGCAAGGACAGCCGCGGCCGGATCATTCCGATGGTCTGGAATACGGGCCATGCCAATGCCGGCAATTCCGTCATCTTTGAGAGCGAGGAAGACGAAAAGGAATTCAAGGAAGGCGATGCCGTGATCGCCACCGAGTATGGATTGGCACCGCGTCGGCCGGCACCGCCCGTGCCCGCCAAGGACCCCGCGGCCGCCGCGTAATTCAAGGCTCGCAAGTGGCCGGGTGCCCGCAAAACCTGGTCCAACTTAGCCGAGAGGGTGCGGGAAACCGGAGCGGCGTTAGTACCGCACCCCGATCTCAAGCAAAGGAGGCCCTGTGATGGCCCACAATTCTTCCATTCCCGATTCGCCGCAGACCAACGAGAAGTTCTTCCCGACCTGGGCGAAGAACGCGCCTCCGGGCCAGAGCGGCCACCCATTCCCCAAGATGCTGGTGCGCGCCTTCACCAAGGAGGACCGCCCGGTGTGGCTGGAGAAGAACCGCAAGATCGACCGCAACACGCGCGACGAATATTACGAAGAGCGCTGCCCCAAGATCGGCGACCCGATCCCGATTGCGGCGACGCAAGAGGTGGTCGACGCCGGCTTCGCGCCGAATGTCGGTTCCGATATCGTCGTGAATAACTCCGAGGACGAGGAACTGGTCTGCGAGATGCTCGGCATCGACGTCAACCGACCGCTACCTGGATCAATCGCCATTCCTATCAATCTCGGGCCGTCGGCGAACGAGACGCGGCTCGCGGAAGAGAACGCAGCACTCAAGAGGAAGCTCGCGGCTGCGGAAGGTGACGACGAGGACGAAGCCCCGGTCCGCCGCCGGCGCCGCAAGAAGAAGGTCAAGGCCAAGCGCGCGCCGCGTTCAGTCACCATCGAGCAACTCGGCGACGAGGACGAATAGCCTAGATGTCCACGGTAACGGGCACGTACACCGTCAATGACGTTGTAACGGCCGCTTACAAGATGTCGGGGCTGTTGGCCCGTGGCCAGACGCTCAACGGCGGGGAGATTCTCGACGGCCAGAACCTCCTCGCCCGCATGCTGGCACAATGGAACGTCAAGACCTGGCTGGTGTTCGAGAAGCTCGACCTGGCCTTTGCTGCCGATGGCCGTGATGTACCCTACACAGTCGGGCCCGCAGGCAATTTCCCGCTCACGCCGCGCCCAGACCGCATTGAGGCGGCCTATCTGCGCATTCTCGGTTCCGGCACCGGCCTACCCGTCGACCAGATGCTCAAGCAAATCCCGGCGCACGAGCAATATGCCGAGGTGGCGCTCAAGAACCTCGTAGCGTTCTCCAAGGCGTATTTCTACGACACGGCGTCGCCGGTCGGGAATCTCTACGTGTATCCGTGGCCGCAGGGCGGTGGCCTCTACGAAGTCCACATTATCTGCAAGAACGTGTTCCCGCTGATCCTGCCGCTGACGCTATCGCTTGCTGGGCTGCCGCCCGCTGCGGGTGCCGCGATGGAGTTCAATCTCGGCAAGCGCCTGCGCCAATTCTACGGCAAAGGGTTGCGGCCTGACCCAGAACTCAACAAGCTGGCGAAGGATGCGCTCGACACGCTGCGGTCCAGTCAGATCCAAGTGCCCGAGTTGAAAATGCCGGCGGTACTTAGAACGCGCACGAAGTACAATATCTACGGCGATTTTTCTTACGGCTGGTTGATCTGCGGCGTTGCTTTGGCGCAATTCGCGCACCTCATAAACGGAGCCTTTACATGAAATCCGCTCGCAGCTTCGGCGCGGCCTTCGCTCTTGTCTTGATCGGGGCCATTGCAGCGTTCGCCTCGCAATCGTCGTTCTGGAACGGCGGCAGCGTCACGCCCGGTCCGTGGCTCGGCGATTACAACTTCAACATCAACCGACTGTTCTCGGCGCATGCGCAAGATAACGGCATGGGCTATTCGCCGTCGCTTTCGGTGTCGCAGACCTCGGGCCAGGCCAATTGCACGCAACTGCAGCAGGACGGGCTTATCGAGGTCAAGACCTCTGCGGGCACCGGCTACGTCTGCCTTCCCTCGGCCATTGCCGGCAAGCGCACGATGATTGGCAACGGTTCCACGCAGACCATCGATCTCTACAGTTCGGCCACCCCCGGCGTGCAAGGCGGCGCCACGGACACGATTAACGGCACTGCCGGGACAACCCCCTATACCGGCCTCACCAACGGCAAGACCGCCGTCTGCATCGCCTCAAATAACGGGGCTTGGTACTGCGGTTCCATCAGCTAACGCACACAGGAGAGCGGCAATGAAACGATGGTCTAATTTCGGTCGCGGTTTCGGAGCGGCCTTCGCGTTGGTGTTACTCGGGTTCATCGTGGCCAGGGCTGCGAGCGTCTTGCCGCTGCCCGGAACCAACGGCCCGTCACTTGGGGATACGATCACCAACCTCTACTCGGTGACCCAAGCGCTCGAGAACAACACGTTTTCGAACTACTACTCGATCACCACGGTCAGCACGACGTTGACCCAGGCTGGGTGTACGCAACTCAATACCGGCATGACGTTCCTGACCGCGACGCTCGGCGGCACCGGAGCGGTTTGTCTGCCGACGGCGAGACCTGCCGCTGACGTTTACATCGCCAACAATACGGGGCAGACGGTTGACGTCTTTTCGAGCGCCACGGCATGGTCTACCGCCCAGAACGACGCCATCAATGGCACCACCGGCACCACGGCTTACACCGGCATGACCAACGGCAAGAGCGCGGAATGCTTCGCTCCGGCCGGCGGGTCGTGGTGGTGCGTGTCCGGTAACTGATGCTTTCTGACAAGATAGGGAGGTTAGAATCGCCAGAATCCCTATTTTGGGAGGATCGTACAAGCAGGCCTCGCTAATCGCGGGGGCGCAGCGTTCGGTCAACCTGTATTGTGAAAAGAACGCCGAGTCTGCTCAGGCTCCCGTCAACGTCACGCACTACTCGCGCCCAGGGAATACCCCTCTGGGCGCACCGCCTGCTCCGGGTCCGGGCCGCGGCCTCTACGTTTCGACGCTTGGCGATCTCTATGCCGTGGTCGGCCAAGCGGTCTATTGGATCAGCCCGGATTGGGCATTCACGCTGGTCGGCAACCTGCTGCAGCCGGGCATCACTCCAGTCTATGCGGCGGACAATTCGACCGACGCCTTCATGGTCGATGGCTCGACCACGGGCTATACGATCTTGCTCAAAGCCGGAGCGCCGGGCACATTTGGCACCTCGGGCGATCCGAACTATCTCGGCGCGGATCGGGTCGACTTCCTCGATTACTTCCTGATCTTCAATCAGCCCAATACGCCGAACTGGTACTCGACGCTTGAGAATTCGGTCTCGTTCAACGCGCTCTACTTCGGCACCAAGACGGCATGGCCGGACAATGTGATCGCGATCATCGCGGTCGAGCGCCAAGCCTGGATCATGGGCAAGTATAAGGCTGAAATCTGGACCAATAACGCCACGGTGCCGTTCCCGTTCGGCATCCTAAGCGGCAATATCATCGAGCAGGGTTGCGCCGCCAAATACTCGCTCTGCAAGCAGGATGTGAACTGCTACTGGATATCGCAGTCCCCGGAAGGCTCGCGCATGGCGATGCGCGGGGCGGGACAGCAATCGCAGCGCATATCGACCAACGCCATCGAGGAGGAATGGCTGACCTATCCGCGCGTTGATGACTGCATCGGCGTCACCTATCAAATCCGCGGCCATCCGTTCGTCGAATTCCACTTCCCGACTGCGGACCGGACCTGGGTGTTCGACGAGAGCACGCAGGAATGGCACGAGAAGGCCTATTACGACACCAACGGCGTGCAGCACCGGGCGCGCGATCTGTTCAAGGCCTACGCCTACGGCAAGAACGTGGCGCAGGACTGGAGCTCGGGGCAACTTTACCTCGTTGACGAGACCAACTACTCCGATAACGGCATGCCGATCGTCTACCGCCGCGGCATTCCGCATTTACTGGACAACGAGAACTTCGATCGCGTCACGGTCTGGCGTCTCATCGCCGACATGGAATGCGGCAACGGGCCCGGTTATCCCGTACCTACATTGACCGGCTCACCGTGGACGTTGGGCTTCAATGCCGGATTCGGCCCCACCGGGGTGCTTAACGAACCGCCCCAAGTTACTCTGCGCATCAGCCAGGACCGCGGCTTCTCGTTCTTCACCCACAGCTCGCAATACATGGGTGCCGACGGCGAATATTCGACGCGCCCGACCTTCAATCAGTGCGGCTACGGCATCGACTTCGTGTTCGAGCTGGTCTGGTCCGGCCCGATGCATACCGGATTGAACGGAGTGTTTGTGGTCACCGAACTACATGGCGGGGATGAATGATTCCCCGCTACCCGATCCAGCTCATCAAGCAGACCGACGAGAGCGTCAATCCTAACGGCTCGCTCTCCACCGCGTTCTTCTATGTCATCCGCGATCTGTTCAACCGCACCGGCATGGCGGCGGGCTATCCGTTCCAGGTCGGCGCGGGTCTTGTCGCGGCAGGCGCGGTCCAGAGCACGGCGCTGCAGCTCACGGAAGACTACAACGAGGTTCTGACGGGTAATGGCGGCGTCATGCTGACTGCATTGGCCCCAGACCAGCAGCAGTGGGTCTATAACGGCTTGGGCGGCAACTTGAACGTCTATCCGGCGCTTATGGGCCAGATCAATGCGCTCGCGGTCAATGCGCCGTTCGTACTCGGCTCGGGCAAGACACAAATCTTCATCTGCACCAAGCTGCTGACGACGGGCGGCTCGTTCTATCGTACCGTGACATTGGGATGAACAAACATGATTCACGACGATATACTTCGGGAGCGGATTGTCGGTCCGACTATGGAGAAAATTGGTCAATCCATTGTGCGCGCGAAGGAGAAATTAGGATTCTGGCCGCTCTACTGCTGGGTTTCGCAAAGCGAGTGGGATGCAATGGTGAAGGAGCAATTTGGTGGTCCATGGTTCGGACAAATGAAAATTTATCACACGCCAGTTTTGCCGCCCCATCTCTGGGGATCTAGTGTCGTGGGGGTGTCGTCTTGCAGTACTTCTACAAACTAACCGAAGGCGTGGTGACGATCGCAGCGATGACCGCGCTGATGGAACATCAGGACTTGTTCAATGGCCATACCGATGCGTCACCAAAGGTGAAGGGGCTTTTGATCCGCGACGAGTATCACGCCAATCCCGCAGCGGCACCACTAACGTCGCTCGGCAAGATGGCGCTCACCATTATGCAGCTGGTCGATGGCGTGCAGATCGGTGAGGTCAGCGTCATTCGCATCGAACCGGGCGGTCGGCTGGAGCAGGAAGCCTTGACCGCGCATAATTCGCAGTTCTCGCGCTTTCATCTCGTGCTGCACGGCCTGCCCGGCATTACCATGGCGGTCGGCGACGAGGCGGTGAGCATCAAGACCGGCGAGGCGTGGTGGGCCGACGCCAAGCAGCCGTGTTCCACTACGAACAAGTCCACGGACGATCTCTTCGTCATGCAGATGGATATCCGCGTCAAATGAAGGCTCTTGTGGCGTTGCTCGAAGCCTCGCTTGTTACTCGGCAGGAGGTTACCGCGCTTGAGACTGAAATGAAGAAGCTGCCGCAGGTCGAGATTCCGGTGGCGCATTTCTTCTCGAAGGGGCTTTACGTGCGGGCGGTCAGCATTCCGAAAGGTGCGGTCACCGTCGGCAAGATCCATAAGCACGAGTGCATCAGCATCTTGGCCAAGGGCGAGCGCTCCACATTGGTCAACGGCAAGATCGTCCGTGTCTCGGCCGGATTCATCCAAGTCACGCCGCCCGGCTTCAAGCGTGCCAGTTTCACCCATGAAGACAGCGTGTGGGTCACGGCGCACGCGACCGAGGAGCGTGACATCGCCAAGCTTGAGGACGAACTCGTCTGCGATACCGAGCGCGACTACCAGGACTTTTGCCGCGTCATCGAAGCGGAGGCTGCAGAATGTCTTTCATAGCAGCCGCGGTCATTGCAGGAGGCGCAGGTCTCGCTGCGGCGGGCATCTCAGCCTATGGCGCCAACCAGGCCGCAAGCCAGCAGGTTGCCGCTGAGCGCTCGGCCATTGCCACGCAACAGCAATACGAGCAGCCATTCGTCAACGCCTCCACGAGCGTGCTGCCCACATTGGAGCAATTGCTCACGCCGGGGCCGAGCCAGACTACGGCGCTCAGTCAGATTCCCGGCTATCAGTTCCTGCTCAGCCAAGGCCTGCAGGGCGTCAACGCTACGGGCACGACACGCGGCCTCGGCGGCAATGTGCAAGCGGCGGGGGCGAACTATGCTACGGGGACGGCACAGAGCGCCTTCGGCAGCATCGTCAATCCCTTGATGCAGATTTACCAGCAAGGCGCCACGTCTGCGGGTCAGGCGGCCAATGCCATCTCTGGCGCGCAAGTTGGCATCGGCAATGCGCAGGCGGGCGCGGCGTCGACTACGGCCAATGCCGCTTCCGGCGCGCTCGGCAACATCGGCAATCTCGCTCTCCTGCGTAGTCTGATCAGCGGCAACCCGAACTCGAATAGCTCTTGGGCAACACCTGCGGCCAATTCCAATGTGGCACCGACGCCAGTGAACTATACACAAGGTTCCAACCTCTTTATGCAGAACGCGGCATGACCGGCGTCTCCTCGATCATCCAGCAGCCGACGCAATCGGCAGCCCCGCCGCAACAGCAGGGTGCGTCGGGAACTAGCGATCAATCGTCAGCGCAGGCCTTCGCTCAGCCGGGCGGCGCTGGGCCTCCGGGCGGCATTCCGCAGGCCGGGGCACCGCAACCGCCGCCACCTCCGACGCATCAGGAGACCGTAGCTGCTTTGCAGCACATCACGGCGTTCGACAAGCGCTGGAAAGAGATGCTGGCCGATCCGGGCGCTGGCACGCAAAGCCTGCGTACCAAGTTCTATGACGCCACCGCGGACCTCATGGGCGACGGCTACTGCACGCTGCCGCAGGTACTGTCGCTATTGAAGACATTCCCCAGCGATCCGCTGGAACAGAAGCAATGGCTCACCAAGCACGTCCAGCAGGACGAGCAGGCCATGCAGATCATGCTGGCGCACCACGCGATGGGAGCGCAATCGCAATTGCAGCCCGACTTGCAAAGCGACATGGCGGCCAACCCGCCCGCCAAGCCCGGACCATTGGCGAACAACCATCTCGAAATGATGAGCAACATTGCCAATCGCTATAAGGCGGCCGCGCCCCGTAAGCCGGTCGCGCTGCCGTCGCGCAACGCCATTCCGATGCGGTGAGATAGATGCCCGATCTTTCCCCGGATATGAGCGTCTATTCGCGGCTACAGCCGCCGCCCGGCGTCGGCAACATGAGCCTTGGCGATCTGATCGGGTTGGCGCAGCGCACTCGCGAATACAATACCCAGACCTCGCTCAGCGATGCGCTCAAGGGTGCCACCGACCCGAACGATCCCAACAATATCGACTACGCCAAGGCGCAGCAGAGCTTCGTGCAGGACCCCCGAAGTATCGTCACGCCGCAAGCGCTGCAAAGCGTCACGAGCGCCAACTCAGCGCAATTCGGTCTCAACATCCAGCGCGCGGGCGTCGCCAACGATGCCGTGACGTCGCTGCTTGGGAAGGAGAATCCGACAGCGGACGATGTTCGCGATCTTGCGGCGCGGGTATCGCGCTACGATCCGTCAATGATCCCGTTCATGACGCGGATGACGGCCAACATTCCAAGCGATCCGGCCAGCATCAAGAAGTACGTCGTGGATACGTGGAACTTCGCCCACCCTGGCCAAGCTATTCCCGCCGTCGAGCGCCCCAATGCGAGCGGCGGCACCAGCTATACGCCGGCTCCGGCGCAGAACGTACGGGACTACGGGGTAGGGGGAAGCGCCAATCCGATGCAGCAGGCAGGTGGTGTTGGCGGCCAGAGCCTTCCCGCCGGTGCCAAAGAGGCGCAGGTCGCCTATGCCGGCGAAGGCGTGGAGATGCGGGACGGCGCCCCAGCATTGCAGAACACCAAGGCGATGCTCGATCGCCTCAATGCGCTCAACCAGGATGCATCTCGGCCAAGCGGCCCGTCGGCTGACTTCCAGGTGCACGCCTCACAGTTCGCACACGACTTCGGCTATAATGGCCCGATGGACGCCAAGACGCTGGCGAACGCCGAGGAGTACAAGAAGATCGCCGAGACGCTGGTCGGCCAAATGGCGTCCGGCCGACACACGACCGACGCCTACCTCAACAACGCCTATGGCTCGAACCCAAACTTGAACCTGTCGAAGCTGGGCGCCGCCGGCATCACCCACTGGCTGCAAGGCAATGTGGATGCGCAGAGCTTCCTGCAATCGCAATGGAGCAACTGGCTGAGCGATCATCCGGGGCACGAGCAAGACTATCCGAATTGGCTGAATGGCAAGGTTCCCGGCGGTCTCGCTGGCGGCATCAAGAACTTCGATCCGCGCGTGTTCCAGTTCGAGCGTATGGCACCGGAGGAGCAGGCCGAGTTCGTAAAGCAACTCCGCGGCAATGGCGTCGGCGCGTTGGCAAGGTTCCGCGACAACGTGAATCGATATCGCCAGAACGGCTGGACGGGGCAGACCATTGGACCCTAACACCCTTGGTCCCGACGATCTTGACCTGATGACGCGGCTGGTCGTTGCCGAGAACAACAAGGCCGACCCCGACGAGCAGGCCGCCATCGCTCATGTGATGCTCAACCGCTATGCCTCCGGCGACTTCGGCGGTTCCATGCAGGACGTGCTCAATGCCCGTACCAAGGGCGGCGGCTACCAGTTCACCCCGCTCGGCACTACGAACAACAGCCCATACAAGGTCGACCCGAGTTCTCCGGCCTACCAGCAGGCGCGGCAGGTCGTGGAGGGTGCCGCCCAAGGTTCCATCCCCGACCCCACGAACGGGGCCACCTACTACCGGAACCAAGCCCTGGCCCCAGGCAAGCCTGCGGGGGCCGTGGGTGCGGGTACGAAGATCGGGGCGCATACCTTCTTCACCACCAATAGCCCTACCAGCAAGCTTGCCACGGACGACGATGCCGCCCAAAAGGAACTGCTAGGAAACGCAGCACCTCCACAGGGCGGCTACTCCAGCAATGACGATGATGCCGCCGAGAAGGAACTCAACAGCATCTCAGCCCAAAAGCAGGACATCCACGACAGGATCGCGCAAGGCTTCAACGTGGCGGCGACCCAGAATGTGCATCCGATGGGCGCAGCACCGCCAGCAAGCCCCCTAGCGCGGCTACTTGGGATGCCGGACAAGTCGCTGTTCCAGACCGGCACCTCGGTCGATATCTCAAGCCCGGAAGCGCAGAACGCCTTGCGAGCACGCCGGTTCTTCGGTCCTGTGGCTAATTGGGCACAGCAGAACCCGGGACAAGCCATTGGGGCTGGTGCCGCACTGGCAACGGCGGCAATCCCGATCGCCGGCGTCAGTGGCCTGCTCACCGGAGCGGCCAAAGGCGTATGGCCCATCGTCCGGCAGGCCATCCCTTACGCGCTAGGCGCAGAAGCCCACGACATCGCGAACCGCGGCGAGGCTGTGTACCAATACGGCAAGAACTTCCTGAACAGTTTCTCGGGAGACTGAGTATGGCCCGACGCCCGACCTACACGACAGCGCGCAATCCCCGGAAGAAGGTGGTTCCGAGCCTGCTCGGCGTCTCTTCGGTATTTCAGCCAAGAGGCACCTATTCCAAGGCGCAACGCCCGGAAGTCGCCGTGCAGGGCGGGAATGTGGTAAGTTCGGCGATCGATAACATCGACTATGACCCGCGGACCGCACAGCTGACCGTCACATTCAACTCAGGCCGTCGGTACGCGTATTTCGGAGTTAGTCCGCAGCGCTATAGAGCCTTCATGGCTGCGCCGAGCAAGGGACAGTATCTGAATTACAGCATCAAAGGCCAGTATTCTTACAGACAGATTTAGGATCGATCCGAATGAAGCTATTCCGCGTCCTGCTTTTGATGCTTGCGGCCGTCACTGCGGTAGCTGGGCCCGTGAAGGCAGCGACCACGTTGCTCCCGAACGGCCAGCAGTGCTTTGTGGGGGATGGGGGTCAGCCGTTGGTGAACGGCTCGATCAATATGTTCGTGCCTCCTGGTACAACTGTCAAGACCACATGGCAAAATGCTAATCAGACCGTCGCCAACACGAATCCAATCGCCCTAGATGCGAATGGCTGTGCAATCATCTACGGCGTCGGTTCCTACCGCCAGCAGGTCTTCGATGGCCCCGTGGTCGGCGGCGTCACCACCGGCAACCTGATCTTCGACCTCACCACCACCGACACCTCCGCCTACAACAGCGTGTTCTGGGCCAGCCTCGCCAGCGGCACACCTAACGTCATCACCATCGTCGATACCGGCTTCAACGCCACCGACGGCACGGTCATCAACTTCCTGGCGCTGGCGACGAATACTGGGGCGACGACGCTTAATCCGTCGGGCTATGGCGCGATCAATATCGAGAAGGCGACCACGGCCGGCCTCGTAAGCCTGACCGGCGGTGAGATCGTCGCAAACAACCCGATCTCGGTCATCTACAGTTCCACGGATAACGCCTTCATCCTGCTCAATCCGCCGATCCAGTCGGCGAGCGGCGCGGCTCTCCCCTTGTGCGGCGCCATCGGCACCAAGATCAACGTCACCAGCAATACTGCGGTATCGTTGAGCGCCACGACGTTGACGACCACAGCGTCGACCGGGACCGTGATCAATCGCAATAGCCTAGCGGTTTCGATCAATGCCTCGACGGTTGGCGCGAATGGGCTGAGCACGGATGTCAGCGGCGGCGCGCTTGCTGTAAGCACTTGGTACTACATCTGGGCCATCGATAACGGTTCGGCGGCCGCAGGCCTGATCAGCGTATCGTCGTCGGCTCCGATCCTGCCGTCGAGCTATACTACTCAATGTCGCCTCGGCGCCATCATCACGGACGGCAGCACCAACATCGAGCGCACCCTGCAGCTTGGCCGCTATGCGCAATATGTGGTTGGGACCAATCCGGCAGTTTCGATCAAGGCGGCGAGCGGCACGGCCGGCACGGGAACCGCAGCATCCCCGACGCTTGCAGCCGTAAGCTTGGCTGGTTTTGTTCCACCGACCGCAACGGCGGTGGATCTATCACTGGACAACCAATACACGGGAGCTACGACCGCTATCGTTTTCGCTGCACCGAATGCGAACTGGGGAGGTGCCAACAACGGCCCTACGGGGTCAAGCGGCAATATGTACCCGCTCTATTCCAGCAATTCCAACGGGCAGACCGCAACAGCGAAGATCGTGCTCGAGAGTACATCGGTTTACTGGTGGTCGGGAGCCGCCGGCGGTGGTCTTGGCGTGCTGGGTTGGGATGATAATACCAATGCGAATTAGATACGCCCTCGTCGCGCTATTGTTGCTGTGCGCTCCGGCGCATGCGCAGCAGACCAAGGCGGCAATGACCGCGACAATCGGGAACTGCTTCCCGACGCAGAGCGTCGGGGCCATCACGCCGGCGTCTGTGGTGACGTGCCTCACCACGCTGATCAATTCCTATCAGCAGTACACAACGGTGAGGGCGGTCACAACGCCAACGGACACCATTGCGACGACTGATTATGGCGTCCTGATAAAGTACAGCAGTTCAATACCGATTACCGAGACACTGGCGCAGGCGACGGGAACATTTGCGCCATTCAGCTTCTTCGCCACCAATAACGGGACCGCGATCGCCACCATCGTGCCGGGCACGTCGACCATCGGCGGCAATGCCACGCTGCCACTTCTACCGGGCCAGAGCGCCTTTATCGTTGCCGACGGCGTCAATTGGGACGTCTGGCAGACCGCTCAGGTGGCTTCAAGCACGGCTCTAGGCTTGGCCCAATGCGATGGCACTACGACGACCTGCGCCAACGGTGTGATCACCTCGCTCGCCCCCACTGGCGCATCGATCACCGTCGGCACGACCACGATCAATTCCGGTGTCAACGGATCGTGCTTGAGCGAACTGGGCGGCAAGCTTTCCCAGATTCCATGCGCGAGCCTAACCGCCCCCGATCAAGTCGTTTCCGGCGGAGCCGTCATCACGCCGTTCTCCATCGGTACAATCGCATCGGGAACGAAGGTCATCGATTGCGGTCAGAATGCCGGGCAATGGCTGGTCAATAACGGTGCCTTCTCGCTCGCTGCGCCGATCAATGATGGCCTGTGCGTAGTCGAGGTCATCAATGGCGCCAGCGCCGGCACGCTTACGCTGGTGAACTTCTCCAGCAAGGGCGCGCAGGGTGCGACTTACACGACGGCGACTAGCACGCAATCCACGGTGACCTTCACCAACGGCTCGGCGGTCATTTCCTGGATCACCAATACGCTTGGAATGAATGCGCCTATCTATTTCACCGGGGGCGGCGGTTCGCTGCCGATCAATATCCCCACCAACACGCTGCTTTATGTAGTAGTGACCGGAACGAACGCGATCCAGGTATCGGCCACCCCGAGTTCTGCCGCGATCGTGGCAAGCTCCACCGGCACTGGCGCGCTAGTCGGTGAGGCACCGGGCGTATTCGACCTGTCCGTGACCCGCATCAACGGCACCACGCTCGGCGTATGGTCGCAAGCCCAATGAGATATTTGTGCTTCATTCCGGTGGTGCTGATCGCGATGTTCCTAGCGGCCTACGCCCACGCGCAATTTCTCGGCGGAGTGCCTTTGCCGTTCGCATCCAAAGCATCCTCATCTGGACCGACCGGGAATTCGCTGATCTTCACGGCGGCGTCCAGCCAGTCTCTTTCAAAGACAGGCAATGCGTCAGCCAATCAGCAAAAACTGACGATTTCAACTTGGTTCAAGCAAACAACGACAGGGGCATCCAAGGCTTATTATTCTGCTGGGGACGGCACTACCAATAATCGCTTCCTCGTGGAAATCGAGAATACGAATGTGATCCTCATTCTCGGTTCCGTAAGCGGATCGACCGTATTAAATCTCATCACGAATGCCACCTATACCGACACCACCAGCTGGCATCATTTGCTGGTTGGAGTTGATACGACGCAAGCGACCTCCTCCAATCGGGTATCGCTGTATGTCGACGGAACCGCAGTTTCCAGTTTTTCGACATCCACCTTCCCCAGCTTGAATGCCAATCTTGCAACTAACAATACCGGCACGCAGTACATCAGCAACAATAATACGACAGGAAGCGGTCTTTATCTCAACGACAAGCTTGCGCAGTATTATTACATCGACGGCCAAAACCTCACACCGTCATCCTTCATCACCGGCACTCCAGGGGTACCGAAGACCTACACCGGCACATATACCGGCAGTTTCGATTTCTTCCTGCCGTTCAGCAATGGCACGTCCACGACCACACTCGGTTTGGACAGTTCCGGCGAGGCGAATAATTGGACGCTCAACAACATGACGACGGCGAACCAATCGACGGACTTCCCATGATCAAAAGCTCAGACCGCTCGATCCTGCTAATGGTCACCGAAGAAGATGGTGATCAGGCATTTTACATTAAATTTGAGAGCGGGTTCTCTTGGCCTGGAGGCGCTAGCGGACCGACTGTGGGCGAGGGCTATGATCTCGGGTATTCGACCGCAGCCGAAATTGCAGTCGACTGGTCGCCATTCATTGACGCGCCTCGCGTGGCGATCTTGCAGAAGGCCGCAGGCAAGACCGGAAGTGCCGCCAAGGCCTTCGTCGAGGCACATAAGAGTTCGATCATGATCACTTGGGCCGAAAGCCTTGCGCAATTCCGCGGGCATGAATTGCCGAAGTGGGAAGCCATCGTCGCATCACACCTGCCGAACACCGATAAGTTGACCGGCGATTGCTACGGTGCGCTCACATCGCTGACCTATAATCGCGGACCGTCATTCGACCTGCCCGGTTCCCGCTACATCGAGATGCGCAATATCAAGGCGCACATGGCGGCGCAGCGGTTCGATCTGATCCCCAACGAGTTCCTGTCGATGCGGCGGCTGTGGCCGAAGGGCGGCGACCTGTGGAACCGGCGCGGTCATGAGGCGCTCCTGTTCCGCGACGGCCTGCTGGCCCCTGCGGTAGCTCCAGTTGCGGCCGCGGCAGCTCCCGCCAAGACCGGCTTCAATCCCGAGAAGGTACTCTCATGACCATCCCCGACACCGAAATGGAGTACGTGCTGGGCCTAGGAGGCTTCTGGCTTGATCCGGGCGGCGCGGCTACCATCTGCCGGCGGGCGCAGGTCATGGGCATCCACGTCCCTACGCCGTACCCGCAAAACAGCCTCCACCTAGTCTATGACAGCGTGAAGGCGCTTCCGGTCGCTCGCAAGCTGATCATGGCCGGGGATAGCTGTGGCTGTACCCGCATCATCCAGATCGCCAAGGACGTGCACCCGCGCGTCATCGATGCCATGTACTGCATCCAGCCCAGCTTCTATTGCCAAGCCGGTTCCGTTCCCGTATCCGACAACGTGCGGAACCTGACGGTGTTCTATTCCAATTGGGCGCTGACGTGGGGGCTTGGCGTGTATAAGCCACCGCTTGAGATCCCGCCGACGGTCGAAGGTGGCGGCAGCCTCTACGATGGCCAGTGGCGCACCGGCAATGGCGGCAAGACTAAGGCGCGGTATTTGTATGTGCCGGACCTCCATCCAGCTGACGATGATCGGTACGGAGTCCAAGACCCGATGTTTTCGGATATCACCAGAGTTTTAGAGGGAAAATAACATGGAATGGCCGACACAGAGTCAATTCAATGCAGGCTTCCGCTACGCCGGAGGCTATGTCGCGACCGGCGGTGCCGTCATCGCGACGATGGGGCTTCTCCCCGCGGACAAAGCCCATGCGATTGTCGACGCCGCTCAAAAGGTGCTTACTGACCTCCAGCAACTCGTCGGCGACAGCTACCTCTTGGGCGCGCTGGTGTTTCCAATCGCCATGGGCGTCATTGCCAAGATGGGCTGGAACTCGGCGAGCACTTCAAACCAGAAGCAATCGGTCATGGCGGCGGAACCGAACACGGTCATCGTCAAGGCCAGCACGCCAGAGGCCGCGACCGCCGCAGCATCCGCGGCTGCGCTACTCCCGCAGGTCAGCCAAGTGCTTGCTGCCAAGCCAGTCGCCGATGCTGCGCCGAGCGACAAGGTGGTGGCGAAATGATGCGCATAATCGCATTAATATTGCTCTGCAGCTCTCTCTCAAACTGCGCCGTGATTGACATGTATTGTCAGTCGCGCCCGCACGAACGTTGCTGGTGGCAGAAATGACTGGATTCATCGAAGACATGTTGCTCCGGCAAGAAGGGCTGGACGACAAGGACTTGGCGGACATCAACGCCGCGCTTCCAGATATCAAGGCTCTTGACGCCGCCG